>Ga0068855_100002079_pt1 | contig 24792 bp, 19 predicted proteins | sample KBSCornC52_FD_66592 | JGI IMG/M metagenome (GOLD analysis project Ga0068855, IMG submission 66592) | Corn rhizosphere microbial communities from Kellogg Biological Station, Michigan, USA - KBS Corn C5-2 | ecosystem: Host-associated > Plants > Roots > Rhizosphere > Soil ... | reverse complement strand
TCTTAATTCCTGTTCTGCCTGAATGGATTTAATTTTATGTCCCATTAAAGTGGCAATCGTACTCATCAGTTGCAAATGAGTGTCATTAAAAAAACCTATTTCGGAATGTTCAGAATCTATCACCCCTAATAATTCTTCTTCATATTTAATAGGAACCACAATTTCACTGAGGCCACTGTATCCTTCAGCCACATAACGCGGCTCTTTTGAAGTATCATGTACAATAATCGGCTTGCCACTTTGAGCGACTGTACCTACAATTCCTTCACCGGGTTCCATATCGTAGGGAAATTGCATCAAGCTTTCTTTGCTATCCTTTACTCCAAAGCCTGCGCGCTGAACCATTTTCGTTTTATCCTCATTCCACATATAAATCAGGCAATCTTCAAAGCCAAGTTTGGCAATAAGGTTCTTACAAACATCCCATAAAATATCATCTACATTATTTTTTAACAACAAAGAAGTGGAAAAAAAATTATTGATTTGCTCCATTTCCAAACGGCTGCGGTAGTTTTCGGAACGCAGTTTTTCGAGTTCCGTTTTTGTCGCTTCTATTTCCCGGATTCTTTTTTCACGAAGCTGCATTATTTTAAAAAAAACATAAAATAAAATAATACCGAGCACGATCAAAACCGCCCATGTTTTCCAAAAAGGAACCATGAACATAATCTGCAAAAAAAAGCATGGGAGAAGCAGCATCGGTTTTTATTTATTTAAGTAAATAAAAATAAATAAAAAACCTCATTCAGTAAACAAAGAAATAAAGCGGATTTCTATTTTTTTGAATAACGAATCTTCTGAATTCTAGAAATGAATTTTACTTTCTTACATCCAAAATAAAACGCTCACTTCCGGCATCGCCCTTTGATGAAATTCCTTGTAACACCACGAGGTATTTTCCGGGAATATCGCCGGTAAAAAAAGAAATATGGCCAATTCCTTTCTCGTTGGTACTTATATTGGGCGACCAGTATAAAAGCTCACGAAAATCAGGAAGACGACTTTGTATTTCTTTGTCATTAGAATAATCAGGTGAATAAAAAACTCTTTGTTGTTGCAATCCATCGTAGTCAAGAATCACATCCCGTGGATCAAGTGTGTAACCATCCAGGTTTCCTTTATAAGTGGTAAAACTGACAATGCCTTCAGACACAATCGGCCACCGGATGTATTTGGAGGCAACAACATCCAGCCTTTGAACTTTCAATGGATCATAAGCGATAATTTTATTGGCGTCAAAAACGGGAACGCCGTCTAACAGCATCAATGGATCTTTGTTAAAGACGCTTTGTGCTGGTTGCTTATCATGCAGCTCAAACCCCGGAGCATTGAAAGTATTCAAATGATATTTTCCCTGCTTTTTCACCACGTTCACTTCTGCTACATATTCGCGCAGCACTTCTTCCATGGTTGTAAAACGGGTATAATTATCGAGCAGGTAAGCTTTGTATGGTTTGTAATAAAAAGGAAGTGTATCAATCTGCAAACGCTGAAGTTTTTGCAAATCGGTTGCGTGATAACCATTAGAAATCTCCATACTTAGATTTGCAGATTGAAGCAGGTCTTTGCTTGCTTCTGAAATATGCAAAGCAGGAAATTCATTGCCCGAAAATTCTTCAGAAAAAGGACTGAATACTTCCAAATGATAAAGGCTGTCTTTATCGGTATTGGTTTGCAAAATAATCTGGCTGGGACCATAAAAATCTTTCAAATCAAAATGCACCAGTCCTTCTTCATTACTTTTACACCCATACAATTGTACCCGCCTTCCCGGAATGGAAAGATAAACGAGCACATCCGCAGCAGGCTTTCCGGTAGCTTCATTCGTTACTTTTCCGATGATAATATGACCGCGATTTTCCGGAACGTAGGTAATTACACGTTTGTTTAACGAAACATTTTTTTCATCAAACCTGCGCCAGCCCTGTGTGAGCAACAAATTATCGAGGGCTTCATTTGTTTCTGCGTTATCGTTTTGAAAATAAAGATCCGGGTTTTCGATAAATCCTTTAAGTTCTGATGACAACCATAAATACGAATAAATACTCGCATCATCCGGCAGATGTAAGCTATCCACCCGATAGACTGAAGCAGATAAATTTCCCGGCAATAAATTTCCAGAATGATCTTTGGTAGAAAGGTCGATCGCTACTTTATCACGCAAATTAAAAATCGCCTTATTTGTCGTTTTGCTGATAAGCATTTTGTTTTTTGGCCTTTTGAAATACAGCCTTTCACAAACCGGCTTTTGGTTCTCAGTAAACAAAGTTATCTGTGCAATTCCTTCTTTCAGATTCTCTTTATTAATATAAAAAACCGCCTGGTTATTTTGCAAAGAACCGGTTTGTGAAAAATCAATTTGCTTGTTTGTTTGAGCAATTAAATAAAGATTTTGATTCATTTCTTTAGAAGAAGAAACAGTTACTTTTAATTGATTGCCTTCATCACTTACGTGCATTGCAAAACCGTTTTCCAGTGCATCAGGTAGCTCTTTTTTTATAACAGAATTGTTTTTCAAAGTAACAATGGCCGTATAATGTTTTGTAGATTCCGGTGTAAATGAAAATTTACCCATCCCAAATCTTTCTGTTTGAAAATGAGCAACGGTATCGTTTGATTGATCTACAACAATACCTTGACCTTCCTCTCCTTTTCCTGCATCATCATTTATTTTAAAAGCAACCACGCTGTTTAATCCATTCACCAGGTTTCCTCCTTCCGGGAAAAATTGTGCAAAATATTTTACCGGATTTTTTACTACTGATAAATCAAGATTTTTGGTGGTATTGACAATCGTTATAATTTTTTTAAAGAAAAGATCTGGTGAATCATTTTTCATCCAGTTGGTATAAGCTCTTAGCTCATAATTCCCTGATTCCAGCGAAAGCGGGACGGAAAAAGAACCGTTGCCAGTGCCGTTTTCCAGGGATATTTTTGATTGCAAAACTGGTTCATGGCGGCTGTTCAATATTTCCACATAAATAACTTTACTCAAAGACAATGGATGGTTATTTGCAGCATTCGTTACATAAGTTTTGAACCACAATATTTCGCCACATACGTAGTAATTCCTGTCAGTATGCACAAATACTTTTTCACCGATGTAATTGCTGGTGTTATTGGCAAAACCATTGACCCTGGCACTAAGATTCGTCTGTGCAAAAGAGGAAAATGAAGCAGCGACGCTTATAAATAAAAATAATTGACGAAGAAAATATTTAAAAGAAATGATTGAAGTCATTTGATAATTTTTAAGGCCAAAAAGTTGGTTTAACAGGACTGCCGGTAAGCGTACAATCGACGCAGGTACCAGTAGCAGACAAATAGCCACCGGTTGTCCTATCTTGTAAATAGGGAACAAAACTATTATTGGAAAAATAAAAGAGCAAACTATCACGGATATCCGGCACTTCATATTCTAAACAATCTGCCAGCAGATTCCAGCCGGCTGGCATGTCGGAATTACGAATAAAAATTCTTTGTTGTACTGCGTTTCCCGCTCCAATGTAGCCGATCACTGTTTCAGAAGGATCGCTTACGGAATGGATATTTCCCGCGGTCATATTTGGCTGAGGATCAAAAATAGAACCGACATTTTCTGTGTTCGCCTTCATGGCATTCCAATAATTATAAGCACTGGAGTCCAATGCATATTGCGTCACCATTATGCTATACAAAACGCTGATTCTTTTGTCGTGGTTCGGAATATAAAGGATGGGTGCCGCGTTTATCACATCTTCTTGTAGTTTCGCAGAAGAACCCAATATTATGTTGGTGGAATTTTGAGAACGCCAACACTGAAATACGGGCAGTGTTCGCGGAATTACGGTTGTATCCACTGGATTGTATTTTAGCGTGGAATAATATTGCGAATGAAACTCCCATGTTTCATCGTATTGCCAACGATAGAAGACGCTCTTATTTTGCGGGTCATGTGTATTCAGATAAATTTGAACGCCGCCATCTTTTATCTTCCAGGCAACCTGATCAATTTGTGGGGATTGTTTGAAAGGAACAAAATCTGAAAGATATTCCTTGTGATCGGCGGTTGTAATATGTACACGATAAGTATTTCCTGCAGAAAAAGAAAAATAACCGGTGTAATTGCCACTACCGGCTTCAGTCAAAGGGAAGGCGTTATTATTTGAATCCTGTATTTCTACGTGAGCCCCGGTTTCATTGGTAGAAGCAGCAGTATCTCCCCAGGTAATATTCCTCGTGCGGCTCAACTTTATGTTTGTTGCTCCGTTACCGGTGACATATCCTTCCACTACCAGGTAATGATCTTTAGAAGATTTGATTGGCGGATCATAAGGCACTTTACAATTTGCCAGAAATAACATGGAAAGTCCGGCAACTAAGCATTTCCGCAAAAAATATTTTTTATTCATTTTCAAAAATCAGAATCGTTTATAACAGTCAAAAATCCATCTATTAAGGCCAGAAAGAAGGTTTTATGTTCGTTCCATAATAAGTACAATCAACACAATTAATAAAAGAAGACGTGTAACCAAACCTTGTCATAGGATCCAGAATAGTATCAATTGGAGAAAGTCCTAAAGTACCGCCCAGGTAATAAACAATACTATCTTTTGGAACACTGTCTATCACACAATCCGGTCGCGAATTCCAATTTGCGGGCATCTGGTTATTATTGATAAAAATCCTTTTTTGCTGAGTGATTCCGGCGCCAATATATCCAACGACAGCCTGCGAAGAGTCGGTCGTGCAGTGAATATTTCCCCTTGTTTGGTTTGGCTGTGGATCAAAAATGGAACCCACATTTTCGGTATTGCTTTTCATAGCATTCCAATAATTATAAGCCGCTGAGTCCAATGCATATTGTGTAACCTGGATACTGTATAAAACACTGATTCTTTTGTCGCCGAAAGCAATTGAATTAAGTGGGGCTTCACTAATAACATCTTGCTGTAATTTAGCGGATGATCCTAAGTATATGGCATTAGAATTTTCAGTTCTCCAACAAACATATACCTGGCTGGTTCTGGGAACAACTTTTGAAAGCGCTTTATTCCATATTAAAGTGGAATTAAAAGAAGAATGGAATTCCCAGGTTTCCTGAAAATCCCACCGATAAAATGTTGTTTTATTCTGAGGATCATGCGCATTCGCATAAATCTGCACACCGCCGTTTTTAAAATTCCAGTTTATCGTATCAATTGGAGGCGATTGTTTAAAAGGCACAAAATCCGAAAGATATTCTTTCCCATCCGTAGTTATTATATGCAAACGGTATTTATTTCCCGGATTCAACAGGTAATTTCCTGAGTACACTCCGTTTGTTGATTCATTCAAAGGAAAGCGACCATTATTATCATCTTCGATTTGAAGATGCGCACCGGTTTCATAAATATTTTTTGCGGTATCACCGGATGTTATATTTCGCGTGTGGCTCATTTTTATAGTAGTTTGTCCATTTCCATTCAGATATCCTTCCACGACAAGATAACGTGCGTTAGCAGATTTCACAGGGGGATCGTAAGGCACTTTGCAGTTTGCCAGCCCAAGAACAAGAATGCAGCAAAGCAATAAATTGGTTGAAAAATGATTCTTATTCATTCAAAAACGGATGTTATAAGTTAAAAATGGAATCGCACTGCCGAAAATCGACAATTTATAACCACGGATATAGCCGTTTTGAGAAATATAGTAAACAGAATATGCATTCTTTCTTCCCGTTACATTATAGATTCCCAACGTCCATGAATTATGTGTTTTCTGATGAACTTTGTGATTCCCTTCCAGGTTCATCGACAAATCTGTACGGAAATAATCAGGAATGCGATACGCATTTCTTTCAGAATATAAAACCCTGACAGAACCAGCATAATCGTATTCTGCAATAGGCAATGTTATCGGCCTGCCGGTGCTGTAAGTTGCATTTAGCGAAACGCTGAAGCGGTGGGTGAACTTATAATTTCCAATAAAAGTAAAATTGTGTGGCTGATCAAAATTGCTTGGATATTCTGCGCCATTGTTTATTTTTTCTGCAGCAAAAGGATCATCCTGTTGCAGCAATGAACGTGAATAATTATAACTAACCCAGCCATTGATTTTACCGGTTGCTTTTTTCAAAAGAAGTTCTATTCCATAAGCCCTTCCTTTTGTATTGATGACATCCGTTTCGATGTGATGATTCATCACGAGAACAGCGCCGCTTCTGTAATCCAGGTAATGAGAAAACCATTTATAATATACTTCTGCAGAAGTCTCTATTGTGTTATTTTTAAAATTTTTATACAAGCCTAAAGCAACTTGTGTTCCCAATTGAGGTTGCAGATTCGGATCACTGAGTTTCCAAACATCTGTGGGTGAAATGGTAGTTGTATTTGTAAGCATGTGAATATATTGACGCAGGCTATTTGCAGATGCTTTTATAGAAGTATTGGCAGAAAGCGAGTAACGCGCAGAAACACGAAATTCAGGTCCCATATATGTTTTAATCATTTTTCCCGCCGGATAATAATCAGTGCTTAAAACATTATTAAGATCTTTTGGCAAACCTGCAGCATAAGAATTTACATGTTTTGCTCCCATGTAGTTGAACATCGAATATCGTACACCGGCATCAATGGACAGGCTGGACGAAACATTGTAACGATCTGATAGATACACTGCACTTTCCAATGCATGTTCTGCTTCAAGGGTATCCGGTACTATGAGAGAATATTTACCAAAAGGGGTAAATGAACCAGAATGAATATCATATTTTAATGTGCTAACACCAAAAGCAATTGTGTGCTTATTATTCAAAAAATAACTGAAATCAAGATTGGCTTTATACTGATTGATGCCAAAATCAAGTTTGTATGCATTTACCGAATCCCCGTTAAAAGCTACCTGGTAATCATAATGATCGATGCCGGCGGAAAGAACTCCATAAAAACGATTATTAAAAATATGTTTCCAGTTAATGTTCGCATTTTTATTATGATACTGGTAACTGGTATCACTGTTCAGATTAAATTTATCGCCACTGACGTAACCGTTTACATAAACATTGTTTTTGCTGTTTATTTTATGATTAATATGAAAGGTGGCATCCTGGAAAGACGCCCGGCTTTTTTCATAATCTTTAGGCAATATTTTAAACAGCCAATTAGAATAAGTAGTGCGCACACCGGCAACAAAAGTCGTATTACTGTTGCCAATCGGACCTTCTACTGTGAGCTTGCTGGTAAGTGGGCCTAGGCCGGCAGAACCGGATATCTTTTTATCGTTTCCATCGAGGGAAGTAATATCGAGAACAGAAGAAATCCTGCCGCCGTATTTTGCAGGAACACTGCTTTTATATAACGTTACATCTTTGATCACATCCGGATCGAAAGCAGAGAAGAAACCAAAAAGATGGGATGGATTGTAAACATTCATACCGTTAAACAAAATCAAATTCTGATCTGTGGCGCCGCCACGTACATTTAATCCGGTGCTCGCTTCGCCTACTGATTTTACACCTGGCAAAGTAAGTACAGCACGCAATACATCCACTTCTCCCATTACTGCAGGAATATTTTTTATTGCCGACATGTTCAATTTATCCATGCCCATAGTGGTACTCCTTACATTTTTTTCCTTGCCGGCTTCTACCAACACTTCTTTCAATTTCACTACTTTTTCATTCATTTCTATATCAAATTTTCCATCAGAATAAAGCATTACCTGCCGTTTGGTATCAAACATTCCGGGAGCAATTACATTTAAAGTATGCCGGCCTGCAGGCAGAATAAGTGAGTAATATCCAAACTGGTCGCTGTTCACCTGCACGTGCGGACGATCCAGGTAAATAAATGCACCGGAAATAGATTCACCCGTTTGTGCATCCCGGATGTATCCTGCCATATTCACTTTTCCAGTAGGTACTTCATTTCTTTTTATTCCAATATCAAATAATTTATTTTCTATAGAAATTTCCTGTTTCGCTTTTTTTGCCTGGTTCATATAACCGGGAGTGCTGCCGTTATTATTGGCAATCAAAGAAGCGGTATCTTTTTCACCTGTAAAAAATCCATATGGAAGATTAGCAGAAAGAACAAAACCTTTTGTAACAAAAACATGATTTTCTTTATCAATAAAATAATGCCAGTTGGTATTACTGAATATTTTATCCAAAACCGACTGAAGGTGTGCATTAGTCACAGAAATGGTAATGCTAATGCTATCAAATTGTGAAGCGTCATAAAAAAAATGATAATTAGTTTGTGCTTCCACTTTTTGTACAAATTCATTAAAAGTCACTTCATGGAAATTGCCGGTAACAAGGTTTTCACGCTCCTGGGCAAAAGTGTTTTGGGAGAAAAACAGCACACACAAAAAAAGAATAAAAAAGTTTCCACTTTTCATATTAATGAGTTAGTTGGTCATAAAATTCTGTAACCTTCACTATCGGCTCTTCAAAGTTTTTACGTCTGAATTTAAGGTGATGTTTTCGCATATATTTCTTTATATCATGAGCCTTATCCTTAAATAAATGAAGCACATCCTTTTTATTGCTTACTAGATAATAAAGACTGTCTTTGTGTACATAAAACCGGTCTTTAGGAGAAAATATCCTAATCAGCGCATTATCTTTTATCTGTTCGTCTATAATTTTTGCTCTTTTAGCCAGTAACTGGATCCGACCATTATACAACAGGTCGTAAAAGCCTGAATTGTTTAAATTTTGTTTGTAATCCTGTAAAAGTTTTATAAAATGATGGCCATGCAAGCTAAAGCTGTCAATTAAATCATTTTCCAAAATGATGGATGATATTTTATCCGGCGCCAGAATAACCAGTTGGTTCCGTGCAAGATCAAACATCAAAAGAACTGAATCGTATTTGCGACCGGAATAATTTACCCAACCGTCAGTAAAATCCCCGGTTAAAAAATATGGATCTCCTTCCATTTTATAAGTGAAATAAATGTATGCACTGCCATTATATACAGGCGCATTATCTGCGCTGAAATGATTGTACACGTCAATCGCATCTTTAATTTGCAAATCTGAAAGAGAATCTTTTTGTGAAGTTTGTGAATAAGAAAAATTTGCACCAAGAAACGAGGCTATCAGGAACAATAAAATTTTCATCAATTAGTTATTTAGGCTGATACTATTACTAAATTAGAAACATAAATAAGAATGGTAGCAGATAGGACAAGCCAAAGATAATTTTTGTTGCATTGAAAAAAATCTTTTTTTTCCGAAAAGATAAATCGTTCTTATTTGTTCATTTGCTGATTTGTTATTTGAAAACGTGTAAATCGTTTCAAAAATATGTGATCAGTTCAGAGTTAGATACTGCATGTTCCCTTTTCGTAACGTTTTAGGCAGGCAAAAGCTCAAGGACGAAACATACCACAAGGGTATTTTATTCGAATTTTACAACAAACTTCATCATTGTTTTTATTTTTTTGAAAGTGCTTTTGCAATTCCTTTCTGTACAAGCGGTTCCATTATTTGGTAACCGGCAGCATTTGGATGAACACCGTCTTTAGAATATTTTTCCGGCAAACCTTTTCTTTCATCCACCATCGCGTCATAATAATCCACATAAACAAGGTTATTTTTTTTCACAAAGTCTTTGATCCATTTATTCAATTCAATAATTTTCTGAATAGGATCTATACCCGGTCGCCACGGAAAAGAATATGCCGGAAGTACCGAACACATTACGACTTTGATGCCGTTTGCTTTCGCTAGTTGCGCCATGGAAGCGAGATTGTCTTCAATCATCTCAACGCTGGACGGGCCCGTATTACCTGCAATGTCGTTGATACCCGCTAAAATTACCACCGCTTTTGGATGCAGGTCAATTACATCCTGCCTGAACCTGATCAGCATTTGCGGAGTGGTTTGCCCGCTGATTCCCCGATCGAGATAATTATTTTTTGAAAAGAATTCCGGTCTTGCATTGATCCAGCCATCAGTGATTGAATTGCCCATAAAGACAACCGGGTTTTCACCTGCAGCAGGAGCAGTAAGTTTTGCATTTTCACTCCTATAACGCCGCAGATTTGGCCAGTCGTTCGTTTGATTCAATTCATCTTTCGCAGAATCTTTTTGGGCTTTAAGGGAAGGTGTTAAAAATAAAAAAAATCCGGTACAGATAATTAAGGACATGTATTTCATTTTTTGCTTGCTTTTATGTAAATAATTTCTATTTAAGAATTTTTTGCGGCAATGAAATTAGTGAATAAATATCTAAAAAATAACTACAATATAATAATCAATAGGTGCATTGAAACTGTCGATTTTAAAATCTACACACTTGCCATATATTCCTGTAATATAATAGTAGCCGCTATCTCATCAACTGTCCTTTTGTTTCTGCGATCTTTTTTTTTCATGCCCATATCGATCATCGCCTGTTTAGCCATTTTAGAAGTGAATCGTTCGTCCACTTTTTTAATGGGCATTTTTGGAAATTCTTTTTCTAATCTCTTAATAATTGCATTCACCAAAGGGGTTGCGTGCGTATCAGAATCATCCAGGTTTTTCGGTTCACCGATAACAATTAATTCCACTTCTTCCCTCTGAAAATATTTTTTCAAAAAAGAAATTAATTCATGAGAATCAACAGTAGTTAATCCTGTCGCGATGATTTGCAAAGGATCTGTAACGGCAATGCCCGTGCGTTTTTTCCCATAGTCGATACAGAGGATGCGGGGCATGATTGATTGAATGTTTAAAAAGTTTTTGAAAGTTTAATTTTTGAAAAAAATAAAAATGCGCTTATTTCTTTGTTTACTGAGAAAAAATTTACGACTTCATAAACAGATCCAATAAAACGAGAACACAAAAAACTACCGATGCGATTCCATTGGAACTAAAAAAAGCTTTGTTCACTTTCGAAAGATCTTTTGGTTTTACCAAAGTGTGCTGATAAAAAAGAAAGAAAGCAAACACCACAACGCCACTCCAATACATAGCCGCAAAATCACCAATCATCCCTGCGGCAGTTACAGACAATACAGATAAAAAATGTAACAACTCACTTATGCGCAATGCCTTTTTTGTGCCGATAAATGAAGGAATCGAATACAAATTATTTTCTTTATCAAACTCTTCATCCTGCAGCGCATAGATAATATCAAAGCCGCTTACCCAAAACAAAACAGACAACGAAAACAGAATGGGAACAATGGCAAACTTTCCTGTGACCGCTATGTAAGCGCCGATTGGAGCAAGGCTCAAACCAAGGCCCAGTACCAAATGGCACAATACTGTAAATCTTTTTGTGTAACTATAAAACAGAATCACAAACAAAGCAACCGGCGCTAAAACAAAACAAAGAATATTGATAAAATAAGTAGTAATAATGAAAGCAAGGCAATTAAAGATCACAAAAATCATCGCATTTTTTTTTGAAATAATCCCACCGGGAATTTCACGGATTTTGGTCCGGGGATTTTTAGCATCGTATTCCGCATCCAGCCATCGATTGAAAGCCATAGCGGCGCTGCGCGCAAATACCATACACAAAACAACAAGAATGAGAAGCAGCCACCATGGCCGGTTTAAATCGTAATCAATCATTTTCAATCCGTAAAAAAACCCAATCAATGCAAAAGGCATTGCGAAAATGGTATGTGCAAATTTTACAAGAGAAAAATAATTTTTGATTGTTCCAACTCTTGAAACATTATTGAGATTTTCGATTCTGTTTTCCATTAATTACTTTTTATTTTTCACCGCTTCCCACAAAACAATTCCTGCAGCTACAGAAATATTTAAAGAATGCTTCACTCCAAATTGCGGAATCTCTACGCAACTGTCACATAACGAGATGGTCTCATGATCCACACCGCTCACTTCATTACCAAAAATAAAAGCAATTTTTTCAACAGCTAAATTGTGAATTTTTTCTAATGAAATGCTGTCTGTTACCTGCTCCACTGCAAACACTTTATAACCATCTTTTCTGAGTGCACCAATCACCTCTTTTGTTGTTTCAAAATATTTCCAATCTACGGTTTCCTGTGCGCCCAGCGCGGTTTTGGCAATTTCTTTATGTGGAGGTTTTGCCGTATAGCCGGTGATATAAATTGATTCTATTAAAAATGCATCTGCCGTACGAAAAACACTCCCGACATTATAAGCACTTCTTATATTTTCTAAAACAGCAATAACCTTATGTTTTTCCGATTCTTTAAATTCATCCACAGATTTCCGGTTCAATTCATCCATTGTTAGTTTTCTCATCAAAAGAATATTAATTTGCAAAAATAACCAATTAGCAAAACAGCACATTAGCAACTTCAAATTCATGGCCTCTCCAGATACTCCCTTAATGAAACAGCACAATGCCATCAAGGCGAAATATCCGGATGCGGTTTTGCTTTTTCGTGTGGGCGATTTTTATGAAACTTTCGGAAAGGATGCGATTACCGCTTCGCGTGTTTTAGGGATTACTCTTACCAAAAGAAACAATGCTTCTTCGACAGCGCCGGAACTTGCCGGATTTCCGCATCATGCACTGGATACGTATTTGCACAAATTGGTAAAAGCCGGTTTTCGTGTGGCGATTTGTGATCAGCTTGAAGATCCAAAACTGGTGAAAGGAATCGTGAAACGGGGCGTTACCGAATTGATTACTCCGGGTGTGGCAACCAATGATAAATTGCTCGAGCACAATCAAAATAATTTTTTGTGTGGCCTTCATATCATCGAGGAAAAAGCAGGAATTTCCTTTCTCGATATTTCTACCGGCGAATTTTTTATTGCAGAAGGCGATAAAGAATATGCAGATAAATTGTTGCAAAGTCTCAATCCTGCTGAAGTAATTTTTCAAAGGAATCAGCAAAAGAATTTTAAAAGTTATTTCGGCAGTAAATTTTATACATACACATTAGATGAATGGATTTTTACGGAACAATATGCGCATGAAACTTTATTAAAACATTTCGGAACGCAGAGCCTGAAAGGCTTTGGTGTAGAGAATATGAAAACCGGGATCATTGCGGCCGGCGCTATTCTTCATTATTTAAAAGATACCGAGCATCCCAATCTGCAACACATCACTTCTTTGCAAAGAATTGATAAAGGAGATTATTTATGGATGGATCGGTTTACCATTCGTAATCTTGAATTATTGGGCGGCAATGAAAGCAACAGCTCTCTTTTAAAAGTTTTGGACAACACCGTTTCACCGATGGGTGCACGATTGCTGAAACGCTGGATGTTGTTGCCTTTGACGGATATTAATTTAATTGAAGAGCGGCAAAACCTGGTTGAATATTTTATAAAATCTGCGGAAGAAAAAACGAAGATTTCACAAAACATAAAGCAAGCCGGAGATATAGAAAGATTGGTAAGTAAAATTCCTTTAAAGAAAATAAATCCAAGAGAAGTGTTACATATTGGCAAAGGTTTAAAACTTGCAGCACAAATAAAAGATTGGTGTGAAACTTCTTCAAATGAATATCTAAAAAGGCTGGGCGACTCACTGAATCCTTGCAAATATATCGCTGACAAAATTTTTAAGGAAATTATAGAAAACCCGCCAGTAGCAGTTTCCAAAGGAAATGTGATCGCCGCAGGAGTGAATGAAGAACTGGATGAATTAAAAAGTATTGTAACGAATGGTAAAGAACATTTACTAAAACTTCAACAAAAAGAAACGGAGCAAACAGGAATTTCTTCTTTGAAAATTGGCTTTAATAATGTGTTTGGCTATTACCTTGAAGTAACCAATACCCATAAAGATAAGGTTCCGGAAAACTGGATCCGGAAACAAACATTGACTAATGCGGAAAGATATATTACGCCGGAATTAAAAGAATATGAAGAAAAAATTACCGGCGCGGAAGATAAAATCATATCGCTCGAACAAAATATTTTTGAGCAATTGTTAAATGAATTGCAGGATTATATCGCGCCGATGCAATTGAATGGACACGTTTTTGCGGTGCTCGATTGTCTTATTTGTTTTGCAAATAATGCTTTGCATTTTAAATATAAAAAGCCTGAACTGCATACAGGGCTTGAGCTTGAGCTGAAGGCGAGCCGTCATCCGGTGATAGAGAGAAATTTGCCCCAGGGAGAAACGTATATCGAAAACGATATTTTTTTAGATCCGCAATCGCAACAAATTATCATTTTAACCGGTCCGAACATGAGTGGTAAAAGTGCCATTCTGCGTCAGGCCGCTTTGATTACACTGATGGCTCACATGGGAAGTTTTGTGCCTGCCGAAGAAGCAAGAATTCCCCAAACGGATAAAATTTTTACAAGAGTCGGAGCCAGTGATAATCTGAGCAGCGGCGAAAGTACTTTCATGGTGGAGATGAATGAGACTGCAAGTATCATCAACAATATCAGCGCGCGAAGTTTAATTCTTCTCGATGAAATCGGAAGAGGAACATCTACTTATGATGGCATTTCCATAGCATGGAGCATCGTTGAATATTTACATCATTCTGCTCATGCGCCAAAGACCTTATTTGCAACGCATTATCACGAATTAAACGAACTGGAGAATAAATTTGAACGCGTAAAAAATTTTCACATCACTAATAAAGAAGCAGGGAATAAAATTATTTTTTTAAGGAAGTTGGTTCCTGGTGGCAGCATTCACAGCTTTGGTATTCATGTAGCAAAGATGGCAGGAATGCCGCCAACGCTAATCGATAGGGCAAATGAAATTTTAAAACAGTTGGAAACGAAGCATGTCGATTCTCCTGAAACTGAAGAGGATTCATCAAATGAACCGGTGAAAAAAAATAAAAAGAGTATCAAAGATCATCTGCGCCAACTAAATGCGCCGCAAATTCAACTCAGTATTTTTGATGCACATTCTCAAGCGTTTGAAGACATTCGTAAAATTCTGGAAGTCGTTGATATCAATCGTTTAACTCCTGTAGAGGCATTATTAAAATTGCAGGAGATAAAAGGAATGGTCAAATAATTCTGGAAAAAACTCCAAACAGCAAACAAACAAATTTTGGTCATTTTCCTTTTATATGCTTCTGTAATTTTTGATAAATTAAGGCTGGCACGGGCCGTCGTTTATATCTTTTTCTACTAAGAAAAAATTACTTCATAAACTATCATTACCAAGAATTTCTCCTCAATTTATTTTCCTAATATTGCGTTTTTAAAATTCGTACTATAAAAAAACAACCATGAAAACAGCATTTTTTGCAACGATTATTTTTTTCACTTCTTTTACTTCACAGGCTCAAAATTCGTTTCGTGTTCAGGGAGGAATTGATCTCGGTGTTCCTGTTCACAACCTCTATGGAACTTCAATTGGCCTTGGGGTTGATTTAACCGGCATTTATATGCTTTCAAACCAGGTGGCTCTTACAGGGGATTTTGGTTACACAGCTTTGCTTTCAAAATCCAAAGAAGATGCTACAACCAATCTTCTGCCATTAAGGATTGGTCTTCGTTATTATCCCTCCTCTAAATTTTTCGTTGGTGGTAAAATCGGTGCCGGATTTATTTCAAATCCCGGCACATCAAGCATTACAACCACTGCTTATTCTTTCGGGCTTGGGTTCGATGCTTCCCGGCGTGTGGAGCTCGGCGGATCTTATGATGGTTACAGTAAGAATGGATCAGTAGGCTTGATAAACTTCCGGCTTGGTTACCGGTTCAATTAAGTATCATAAAAAGCCGGTGAAAAAATCACGGGTTTTTTTATAAATTTTACGTTATTAACATTGATTCATTTCAATGTCCTTTACCATGTTTTTCGCCATGTTCTTTCTTCCCATGTTCTTCCTTCCAACCTTTGCCATGGTGTTTTTTTACCTGGCCGGGAGCATAGTCTGTGGCAGAACGACCATAGATCTTTTTTGCCTGACCGGGCGGTAATTTTTTTCTTCTTGTTGTATAGACAGGATAAGTATTTTTCCTGCTATCGGTTTTTCTGAAAATTACCGTGTTTTTCGAAGTCGTAGTTTTTTTAGGTCCCGATCCGGGAATAACATCATACACACTTTTGTTTTGAGCAGATGCGGTACATGATGCGATTAATAAAAAAACAGGTAATAAGCCGCTGGCTTTCTTTTTAAAATGTATTACAGGTTTCATCGAGGTTTATTAAATAAAAGGCAATTTCTTTGCCAAACGGATTCTGAAATATTTAAAAGAGCCTTAAGATTAGTTGGTTTACAGATATCCTTTCACTTTTTTATAGAATTTTTTCTTCTTCAATATTCATATACTAAATAGTCCCAGGGCTTCATTTCATAAACATGATTTTGAAACAATTTTTCTTTGTGTTTTGCAAAAACATTTAAAGGATTTCCATAAACAAGATTGTCTTTTATGGTAAAATGCTGAGGTTCGGGAGAAAGGTTCAGAACCACAAGAATCTTTTTATTTCCCTTTTGCCTGATGTAAGCAAAAATCGCATCATCATTTGCTGTTGGAATTTTTTTATATGCAGCATCGGCTGCCAGCGCTTCGTTTTTTTCACGCAAATGAAGCAAGGTGCTGTAAAATGGGGCCATCTCATATTTATCCCAAACAATCGGATCGTGTACGAAAAATTTCAACCGCTTTTTATTTGGCACTTCTTGTCCGCTATATATTAATGGAACGCTTTCATACATTGTTTGTGTGAAAACAGCGAAGGCTTTATAAGCATCTCCGTATTTTTCAAACTCAGTTCCATTCCAGCTGTTCTCGTCGTGGTTGGTGGTGAAATACATACGCTCTGCATTCCTGGGAAATACCGTGAAGTTAAAATTCAGTACAGAATCGAGGTATTTCAAATTGTGTTTTCCCTGCGCAACATCTACTGTTGCCCACATAATATTCCATGCATAAGTAGCATCAAACCCAACGGTATGAAACTCCGGCTTTTCGCTTTCTGCCAGCATAAAAACATCTTTCACTTTTCTCAATTCCGTGATGCATTTTCTCCAAAAATCATAAGGCATGGGATCTACATGATCACATCGGAAGCCATCGATATTGGTTTCATTTATCCAGAACTTCATCGCGCTGATCATGCTGTCACGCAATTCCATATTTTGGTAATTCAGGTTACGGGTATCTGTATAATCGTTATCGTAAACCGTGTTTCCATTCGCATCTCTTTTATAAAAAGCCGGATGCTCTTTTATCCACGGATTGTCAGGAGATGTGTGATTCGGAACCCAATCAATGATCACTTTGAAACCCAGGCTGTGCGCATGCTTCACCAATTCTTTCCAATCTGACATCGTACCAAATTCAGGATTTACTTCTTTATAATTCATCACAGCATAATAACTTCCCAATTCCGATTCGCTCATTTTCCTTCCTTCAATTCCTATTGGATTAATCGGCATAAACCACAAAATTTTTACGCCCATTTCTTTTAATCTTGGAAGGCTTTTTTCAAACGCTTTAAAAGTTCCTTCCTGCGAATATTGCCTTACATTTACTTCATAAATATTGCTTTGTTCAGTCCAGGAAGGATGACTAAAAGAAGTGGAAGGCGCACCAATATTGGCAATAGGAGTCAGCTTTTGGCTGCAGGAAATGAGAAAGAAAATAAAAACCATCAGGGAAGAGAGCAGGGACATTTTTTTCATAAACGAATCTTTAAGAAATATTATTTTTCAGTCAAAAATAAATATTAAAAAAGAAAGATAGAGAATTACATTAAACTTAAACTTTGAAAAGCAATGTTTAAAACGATCAGAAAAATGTTTGAAGAAAATTCATTTCACCAAAACACACATTTTGGATATTTTGAACAAAAGAAAATAAGATGACAGGTAATAAGTTGTGGCGCATTTGGTATAAGGGGGATTATTACTAAGGTCTCAGAAACATAAAATCTCTATTACCTTATACCTTATTTTTCTGCAAAATCAAAAAGTACCCTTAGATACTTTATTTGACAAAGATTCCTTTCCAAAGCAAAACACAAATTCGTGTGATTTGTTTGTTTACCGGAAAGAAAATTCCTCAAAATATTTACATACTATAGGAAAGATATTTAAGGAATGAATAACGAAAAGCAGAAAAGGCCTGTCTGCGTTCTAACATATTCTTCACTTATCTTTGGCGCTAATTTTTTTATTTAATTTATGATCAAAGAAATCAACGAAGCGGTTGCGTTTATTCAATCAAAATACAGCACGGCCCCTGTTGTTGGAATCGTGTTGGGAAGCGGCCTTGGGAGCTTTGCTGATGAAATTGATGTAGAATGCGAAATTGAATATAGTGACATTCCGCATTTCCCGGTAAGTACGGTAGAAGGACATTCCGGTAAATTAATTTTTGGAAATCTGGGTGGCAAAAAAGTCGTTGCGATGGCCGGCCGTTTTCATTATTATGAAGGGTACACAACAAAGGAAGTTGTTTTTCCGATCAGGGTTTTGAAATTTCTTGGAATAACAACCTTGCTCATCAGCAATGCGGCAGGTGGTATCAATTCAACTTTCAAAGTGGGCGACCTCATGATCATTAAAGACCACATCAGCATGCTTACCATCAATCCATTATTGGGAAAAAATATCGATGAATTTGGCGAACGATTTCCGGATATGAGTGAACCTTATAAAAACTATTTGATTGAAAAAGCAAAAAAAATTGCACTGCAAAATAAATTTGAAATAAAAGAAGGAGTGTACGTAGGCGTTACAGGGCCTACGTTTGAAACCAGAGCAGAATATAAAATGTTGAACATTCTTGGTGGCGATGCGGTAGGAATGAGCACCGTGCAGGAAGTGATTGCGGCGGTACAAATGGGTTTGCCTGTTTTTGCGATCAGTGTGATTACGGATATCGGCATCAGGGAAGAAGAAAATACCATCACTCATGAAGAAGTATTGCAGGCGGCAAAAGATGCAGAACCAAAGCTTACTTTGATCTTTAAACAATTGATCGCCCAGTTATAAGAATTCCGACAGATGGCTATTTCATCAAAAATATTTATTGAAATTTCGCTGATCAAAAAAATTGGTTTTTTATTTTTATTGCTTTTCACCATTGAATTTTCTTACGCACAATTGCCACGAATGAGATCCGGCAATCCTTTGCAAGGCCTTTCAAATATGGGAAACAAATCCGGTTCGGATACCATTGGCTTTGAACATCGTAACGACCTCAAAGATTCGATTACCATTTCTTTTCACCACCTCAATTCATTGACAAAAGAATACCTGGATTCTTCTATCAATGATTTTTGCAAATATTATACGGTTCCGGACGGATATGTTACACTTGGAAATAACGGAAACGCCGCTTACCCCGTTTTGTTTACGCCTATCCTGAAAGCTGGATGGGACGCTGGCTTTCATGCATTTGATGTATATAAATACACGATCGAAAACACCAGGTTTTTTCAGACAACAAGACCGTATACTGAACTCAGTTATTTTTTAGCTTCGGGAAAAGAACAGGTAGTAAAAGTGTTACAAACGCAAAATATTAAGCCGAACTGGAACGTAGGCATTGATTATCGCCTGATTTCTTCTCCCGGATTTTTTCAAACACAAAATACCAATCATAATAATTACCGGTTGTTTAGCCATTACCAGGGCAAGAGAAAAAGGTATTCTGCTTATTTTGTTTTGATGGGAAATAAACTCGGCTCATCGGAGAATGGCGGCATTGTGAATGATTCATTTCTCCTGGATCCAAACCGGAAAAGAAGAATGACGATTCCGGTTCATCTGGGAAGCGATTCATTGAGCCAGAATATATTTTCTACAAACATCAGTACCGGCAACCTCTACCACGATTTCACTGCTTTTTTCAGGCAGAGTTATGACATCGGAAAAAAAGATTCTATCATTATCAACGACAGCACCACCGAATATTTATTTTATCCAAAGCTCCGTTTTCAACATACCATAAATTATTCTTCCTCATCTTATGAATTCAGAGATACATTAAACAATCCTTTCCTTGCTGAAGCAGATTCCGTCTTCTTTAAGCAGAATTATGATACTTCCCTTCATCCAACTTATGGATTAAATTTCCTGGTAAAAGATAGATGGAAATTTGTTTCGAATGATTTTGTAATCCGTCAATTTCCTGAAACAAAAAATCTGGGTCAGTACATAGAAGCGGGAATACGTTTGGAAAATTTTTCGGGATTTTTTCATGCAGGAAAGAAGAATTTTTACAACGTCGTATTACATGGGGAATATAGAAATAAGACCCGGAATAAAAAATGGGATGGGGTGTTGAACGGCGAATTTTATGCAACGGGGCTGAATGCCGCAGACTTTAATGTTTACGCCTCTGTAGCACGAACATTGAATCAAAAATTAGGCGACGTACAAATCAGTTTTCAAAATGTGAACCGCTCTCCTTCTTATATTTATGAAGGAAATTCTTCCTTTAATTTTGGAAATAAATTAAATACTAACAAGGAAAACATCACCGTGTTAACTGCTACTGCTATCAACCGGCGTTTTACATTGATGGCACGAAATATTTCGATAACCAATTACACTTATTTTAAAAATTTTTACCAAACAGATCAGTTTAATGGTTTGGTAAATCTCACACAGATTACGGCTTCTGCAAAAACAAAAATCGCAAAGCATTTGAATTTATACAGTGATTTTATTATTCAGCAAACTACCGGAAATAATCCCATTCATGTTCCCCTGTTCTATACAAGACAACGGCTTGCTTTTGAGGGAAATTATTTTAAAAATCTAAATCTCAGCACCGGTATTGATGTAAAATACAACACGCCTTACAAGGCGGATAATTATTCGCCTGTAATGGGAAAATTTTTTCCACAGGATAGCGTTGTGATCAACAATCTTCCGCAGCTAAATCTCTTCTTCAATTTTAGAATAAAATCATTTACGGCATTCATCAAAGCCGAAAACCTCAATACTTTTAATATTCAGGAAGGGCTTACTTTTACCAATAATAATTTTGCTGCGCCTCTGTATCCTACGCCTGGATTAATTATGCGGTTTGGGGTTAAATGGGGTTTTGTAAATTAACTGCAAAAAAAAACATCATAATCTTCATTATTTCTGTGTTTACCGGAACTTTTTTGTTCCGCTATTAACAATTGACAGAATGCCGTCTTAATATTTTATTAGTAAATTTGAATTTAATTAAAATTAAAACACATGAAAATCAGTAAATTTTTCAGCATACTATTTTTCAGCTTTCTTTCCTTTCAATTCTGCTCTGCACAGACGGCAAAATCAGAAACGATAAAAGTAAATGGCAACTGTGGAATGTGCAAAAAACACATCGAAAAGAGTGCACTTGAAGCAGGTGCAACTGCTGCTAACTGGGACAAGAAAAGTAAATTTTTACAAATAAGTTATGACCCCGCCGTTACGAACTCTGCTAAAATACAAACCGCTGTAGCAGCCGCCGGATATGATACACAGGATTTTAAGGCGAGTGACAGCGCTTATAACAAACTTGACGAATGCTGCCAATATGATCGTGGAGTTTCTATAAAAGAGAATAACAGCAAAAAACAATAATTTTTTATTAATAAAATGCTTGTCAGAAAAATAGTTACGGATGATAATGCCGCAATGGCTGCCATCATTCGCAATTCGCTCCTGGAATTTAATGCAGCAAAACCGGGCACTGTTTATTTTGATGAAACTACCGATCATTTGAGCGATGTCTTTAGGGAAAATCGATCTGCATATTTTGTTGTTGAGATAGATAATGAAATAGCAGGAGGTTGCGGATTTTATCCAACCCAGGGATTGCCTGAAGACATGTGTGAATTGGTAAAATTGTACGTTTCAAAAAAATACCGCCATAACGGTTATGGACAAACGCTTTTACAAAAATGCATGCAGGAGGCAAAGAAAAAAGGTTATCAGAAAATGTATCTTGAATCCATGCCGGAACTGAAAAATGCAATTGCGATGTACGAGAAAAATGGCTTTGAAAAAATCGGCGGCCCCCTGGGAAACAGTGGTCATACAGGCTGCGACGTTTGGATGATGAAAGAATTATAACCTCTTTTGCAAAAAAAATATTTTTATGCTCTGATGGGAAAAATAAAACGCGACCAATTCATTAAGCTTTCTCTATTTAGTAGCGCTGCCGTTTATGTTAATTCGTGCGGTTTAGGAAATAATAAAGCAGAAAAGATTCCTGGTGCAACAAAAGATACAATACTTAAAGATCCAATTGCGCAAGATGCCGGTACAAAAACAATTGCACCAACTTTTAAACTGTATAAAAAAGGAGATGAAGGATATGACACGCTCCGAAAAGGATTCAACAAACGCATCAACAAATATCCGGCTGTGATTGCATTATGCAAAAGCCAAGAAGAAGTGGCGCAGGCAGTAACTTTTGGGATTGATAATAAATTGCCTATCAGTATTAAAAGCGGTGGCCATTCTTTCGAAGGATTTTCTTGCAACAATGATGGACTGGTAATCGATCTTTCAACAATGAACCAGGTAAGCTGGGAAAATGAAAACACAGTGATTATAGAACCAGGTTGTATTCTTTCGCAATTGTACGACATCATTCTCCGAAAAAATAAAATAATTCCTGCCGGTTCATGTGGGAATGTTGGAATCGGCGGATTAACTCTAGGAGGAGGTTATGGATTATTCAGCAGGAAATTTGGATTAACCTGTGATAGTTTGCAGTCAATAACGATGGTTGATGCCAAAGGGAATATTATTAATTCAAAAGATGACCCGGAATTATTATGGGCCTGCAAAGGCGGAGGAAACGGTAATTTTGGAGTGATTACTTCTTTGAAGTTTTCTCTGAATACAGCGCCGGACTTTTTGCAAAGTCATCGGTTTAAAATATGCCACATCAATGCTCAAAAAGCAAAACACGTGCTGGAACAATGGTTTTCCGTAACTGCAAACCTGCCGCCTTCCTGCTTTTCAGCGTTTGTGCTTAATGGAGCATCTCTTTACATTTTACTTACTAACATTGAAAAACAAAATTCCGAAACTCAAAAAATAGTTGCTCAATTAGCTTCCTTAGTTGACAAAACAATTTCCGGTAAACCTATTCCTTTGGCAAAAGCAGTGCAAGTTTTTTACGGAGAAAAAAAGCCGCTTTATTTCAAAAATGCTTCTGCCGGGTTGTATAAAACCTTTGATGAAATTGGCAATTTTATCGCAGATGTTTTGGAGAAAGTTACTTGCACCCCGGATATGATTTACCAGGTAAATACTGTTGGTGGGGAAATAAATAATCCTGTTTTTGCAAATGCTTCTTCCTATTCTCATCGTGGACAGAATTATTTGTCAGAATTACAAACATACTGGCGGCAAGAATCACAGACGGATAAAATGGTAATAGCCTTTGAAGAAGTACAGCAAATATTTTATGCAAATGGAATAAAACAACAATATAGAAATTATCCCGACGTCAATTTCAAAAACTGGCAAAACGCGTATTATGGAGAAAATTATGCTCGTTTACAAAAAGTAAAAAGCAAGTACGATCCGGGCAATGTTTTTAAGTACGATCAAAGTATCGTGCCGTTTAGTCAATAAAGAAGAATGTGAATTTTACTGCACCAGTTGGATGTTATTCCGGCGGGCAATTACCCTTCTTCCAATCAACAAAACCGTGAAACTGCTAACCGCACAGCAACACATCACCACAGACATTGGCAAGGCAGTGCCGTTATTAAAAATACTAACCAAAGCAGTGGAAACCGCGCCTATACCCAGTTGTATGGCTCCCATTAATGCAGAAGCCGTACCTGCATTTTTTGTAAAAGGCGCTAAACAAAGTGCCGATGAATTCGGAAAGGCAAATCCTTGTGTGCTCAAAAAAACCCAGATTAAAAAAATAGTAGAATACAAGCCGAGAAAATGAAAATAGTTTCCTAAAACCAGCGCAATTCCAGCCAAACATTGACAAAATAAAGTCACCCTAATAATTTGCTCACTGGAATATTTTCTAAGCAATAAAGTATTTATCTGGCTGGCAGTAATAAGTCCCATTGCAATGATCGCAAATATCCACCCATATTGCTTTTCAGAAACATGATACAACTCCATAAATACAAAAGGGGAACCCGCGATGTAAGCATACAAACCTGATGAAGCAATCGCACCGGCGAAGGCATAAGTATAAAATTGAGGCACTTTACTTACTTCCAAAAAACTATTGATAATAGGACGCGGCAGTAATGAAAGAGAAGCATCTGGCATTCTGCCATTGGGCATTTTAAAATAAACCAGTAAAAGCGTTGCACCTGCGATTCCAGCAAGAATATAAAAAATAGACTGCCAACCAAAAGCGGATGAAACGTATCCGCCCAAAGTAGGCGCCACAATTGGTGACAAAGCAAGCACGAGCATCAACAATGAAAATATTTTTGCATTTTCCTGTACAGGAAAAATGTCGCGCACGAGTGCGCGTGACGCTACCATGCCCGCGCATGAACCCAGCGCCTGCAAAAAGCGAATGCCGATCAAAGCATCGGCAGTAGGCGCATAAGCACAAGCGACGGAAGTAAGCAGGTAAACTACCAGCCCTATATATAAAGGCTTTTTTCGTCCAAATTTATCCAGCAACGGCCCATAAATCAATTGACCAACAGAAATACCAATAAAAAAACTGGTGATGGAAAGGGTAATGTGTGCAACGGTTGTATGAAGGTCGCGGGCGATATCAGGAAATCCAGGCAAATACATGTCAATAGAAAAGGCACCCATCGCAGAAAGTAAACCAAGTGTAAATATGGTAAAAAATCTTTCTCTTCCTTTCATAGCTTGCGAAGTTAAATCTATGAATGGAATTTGAAGTTTGAAGTTTTTATTGAAATAAAAAATAATTGGCTTGAACTTGATAAAAATAAGAATTGTCTTTAATTATGGTTTTACTGACAATCAGGACCTACCAGG
>Ga0068855_100002077_pt1 | contig 24799 bp, 20 predicted proteins | sample KBSCornC52_FD_66592 | JGI IMG/M metagenome (GOLD analysis project Ga0068855, IMG submission 66592) | Corn rhizosphere microbial communities from Kellogg Biological Station, Michigan, USA - KBS Corn C5-2 | ecosystem: Host-associated > Plants > Roots > Rhizosphere > Soil ... | reverse complement strand
CACTCGGAGTGGCTTTCGCAGCGATCGCTATGCCTCTGCTGCGAGTCGCGCTCGCTCACACAGACGGGGTCGACCCGGCCCTCCTTCAGTCGATCAATCTCAACATCCCGGTGCTTCTTTTCACTCTCGCTATTTGCACCGTCACTGCATTCCTGTTCGGAATTTTGCCGGCAACCCGCACACAGTTGTCCCTGGTCGACGCCCTGCGCGCCGGTGATCGCGGTAGCAGCGCGCACCATCGCGGCCACGCAATTCTCGTCATCGCGGAGATCGCCATTGCTGTAGTCGTTGTGTTCCTTAGTACGCTTGTGGTCCGCAGCTTTCAGAAAATGATGGCCGTTGATCCTGGGTTTCGGACCGATCACCTGCTCAGCGCGGAAATCTCCCTCCCCGATCCGCGTTATGCCGACAGCAGCCCCTTGACCAATCATTTTTATGAGCAGGTTCTCGACAGAACCGGCCACGCAGCCGGAGTCATTTCCGCGTCAACAACAACCCAGGTTCCGCTCCGTCCCTCGCAGGTGATGACGCGCTTCCTCATCGAAGGCGCTCCTCCGCTTACACCCGGCAATTATCCCTACGCGCAAATCCGCTATGTCAGTCCCGACTACTTCCGCACCATGGGCATCGCTGTTCTCAAAGGCCGTACCTTCACCGAGAGTGACATCGACAGCACCACCGGCTTCTTCGTCGTTAACCAGGCCTTCGCGCAACGCTATCTCTCCGGACGCGATCCTTTAGGCGCTAGGATTCTTGTCGGCGTTCTAAGCCCCACTCCGAGCAAAATCCCTGTGGTCGGCGTTGTTGCCAACAGCCGCGATCTGGGCATCGATTCTGACCCTGAGCCCGAGATCTATCTCCCCGGTTTCGGGCTTCACGCCGTATTCCTTGTCCGCTCGACGTTGGATCCCAAATCCCTCGCGCCAGTTCTGCGCAATGCCGTCCTCTCGGTCGACCCTACGCAGCCGATCTACCACCTTCAGTCGCTCGATGACGTGCTGTCCGACTCCGTTGCGCGTCAACGCATGACCGCCGCTCTTCTCGGCTTGTTCGCGCTCCTCACCCTGGCATTGGCTGCCATCGGGTCCTTCGGCGTGCTTTCCTACTCCGTCGCTCAACGCACCCGTGAAATTGGGGTCCGCATGGCCATTGGAGCGGGTCGCAGCGATATCCTCGCGCTCATTCTCCGTCAGGCTGCAATCTTTACAGGTGCCGGCGTCGTAGCGGGCCTCGCCGCTGCCATCCCGTCGGCCCGCCTGATCGACAGCCTGCTCTTCCAAACCAGCGTCGCCGATCCTCTCTCGGTCTCCATTTCGATTGCAGCGCTTCTGCTGGTCACGCTCGTCGCTGTCATGATCCCGGCAGTTCGTGCGACTTCAGTCAACCCGGTGGAAGCGCTACGTTCCGAATAGGTGAATCCCTCGGAAACCTAGAAGGCAGCCCGAGGTGGGCTGCCTTCTAGTAATCAATTCCCGCTCCTATCACTCGGCCCTTAGGGCCTCCACTGCATTCACATTCGCCGCGCGCGCCGCGGGAACCGCCGCTGCAATCACGGCTGCCAACAGGATCGTGAACGCTGAAGCAACAAATGCCAGCACGCCTGGCTGATGAATCTCCGTCATGTATTTCGTCGCCGCCTCCGACAACCCGAACCCAAGCACCACGCCGGCAAGTACACCGATGGATGCCATGATCAGGCCATCCACCAGCACATCTTTCAAAATGTCGCGCCGTTGCGCCCCGAGCGCCATCCGGATTCCAAACTCGCGCGTCCTGCTGCTCACTGAGAACGCCAGCACGCCAGCCACGCCCACCACCGAAATCAGCAGCGCCACGGCCGCGAAGCCGCCAAACACGATTGCGTTGAGTTTGTCCGGGGTCAATACCTCAGCTCGTACGTCGCCCAGAGTGCTTGCCTTCTCCACCGGCTGATCGTTCGACATCTCATGAATCGTCTTGCTGATCGCCGGCACAAGCGCATATGGATCCTGGTGCGCGCGCACAAACAGCCGTCCGCCCCAACCCTCCTGCTCCACCGGTTGATAGATCGTCATTGCCGGCGAAGGAATAATGTTCTCGTCATCAAAGTCGGGCACCACGGCGATGATCCGCCGAGGCTCCGTGCTTATCCCGATGAACTTCATCACTCCGTCCGTCCACCACAATTTTCGGTTTACCGGATTCTGCCCTGGATAAAGCTGGTTCGCAAGGCTCTGGCTGATAATCACCACGCGCTCCGAACCCTCCTTGTCGCCGTCATTGAAGTCGCGCCCTGCTGCGATTGGCACTCCGAACGTCGCGAAGAACCCCGGCGACACCGACCGGAAGTTGGCCCTGAAGTCCTGCCCATCCGCGCGTCGCGCACCCTGCGCCGCGAACGCAAAGTTAATATTCAGCCCCCGATCATCTCGCCAGGGAGCACTGAATCCCGACGACACATGCTCCACGCCCGGTAACGCCCCGATTCGCCGCGTCACTTCGCGGTAAAACTCCCTGACCTGTTCCTCCGACTTCCCATACGACATCACAGGCAGATTGATAGCCATCACATTCGCCGCCTGGAACGGCGGCCGTGTTTCCTCCAGCACAAACAGCGTCTTCATCAGCACGCATGCGCCGGCCAGCAGCAGAAATGATGCTGTAATCTGCGTGACTGCAAATACGCGCAGCCGCCTGCTGCTTCCGCCGCCAGACCGAACGCCGCGAGCCGACAACCCGCCATGCGCATTGTTGGGCGAAGGAAGCCGCGGAATGTACGCCAGGAATGCCGCCGCAACCAGCGCCAGCCCAATCCCAAACCACACCAGGCTGAAATCGAGCGTCAGGTCATTCGCTCGCACCGAGAACCGAGCTGCATACCGCCCCAGCACCTCCACCATCGGAATCGCGAGCAGAATTGCCGCAATAGCGCCACTCCCGCATAGCACCAGCGACTCCGCCAGCAGCGATCGGCGAACCACCGCGACGCTCGCACCCAGCGCCATCCGCACCGCCAGTTCCGACTCGCGCCGTACAGTCCGGGCCAGCACCAGGTTCGCTACGTTCGAACTCGCGATCACAAACAGTAATCCCGAAGCTGCAAACAGCACCCAGAGAATCGTGTTCGCCCGCGCATTAATCTGTTCGTGCATCCGAGTCACATCAATGCTGTAGTGGTCGCCTGGCTTGTACACCTCCGGATGCGCGGCCGTCATCGCGCCATAAACAGTCCGCAGCTCCGACCGGGCCTGCTCCACTGTCGCTCCCGGTGCAAGACGCGCAAATACCTCCGTCATGCGATGCTCACGTCCTGTGACCATTGTTGCCGAGAGGTGATGCGGGCTCGTCACTACGTTCGCAATGATTTCCGTCGCGACCGGGTAAGGAACCGCAGGCTCCAATACTCCTACGACCGCCGCCGAGCGCGCTCCCTGTAGTCCTTCCAGTCGCACCTGCTTGCCCAGCACGCTTGGATCCGAGTGCAACTGCGATTTCCAGAAGTTGTACGTCAGCACCACCGCGCCAGCTGCATTCTGTCCATCATCACCTGGCCCAAGCAGTCGTCCCAGCACCGGCTTAAGGCCCATCACTTCGAAATAATGTCCATCCACCACGCCGGCAGGTATCTCGCGTGGCGTACCCAGACCGATTACCGTGAAATCAGTTTCCGAGAAAGTCCCCAGTTCCTGGATCGACTTCAGATTGCTACCGATGTCCCGGATCTCCGGAATCGAAAACGTTGCATTCGTTACTCCGATTCCCTGGGCGCTCTGCCGTAAATAGAGCAGACGATCCTCATCGCGATTCGCCAGCGGGCGCAACAACACGGCACGTACCACGCTGAAAATTGCCGCATTCGCACCGATGCCCAACGCCAGAGTCAGCGCAACGGTAAACCACAGCGCGCGAACACGCGAGAGAGAACGAACAGCAATCTTCAGATCGTGAGCGAATGACATTGGGGGAGACCTCCGAGGGGACTTCGGACTGACTTCAACAAAATATCAACACCAGAACTCAGTAACAAATCACAATTGACAGATACGTTGATATCAACTATTCTCGATGCGTGTCAAGTACAAAAATGCTGCCGTTCGAGACAACGCTGATGGTTAAAGACAGATGTCTCTGTCTCCACGTGCAGCGTGCAGCCCGCGCTCTCGCACGGCGCTTCGACGAAGAGCTTCGCCCGTTCGACCTCACCAACGGTCAGTTCTCTCTTCTCATGTCTCTCAACCGCCCGCAGCCCCCGGCCATGGGGCCCGTGGCGTCGCTTCTCGCAATGGACCGCACGACTCTGACCGCCGCCCTCAAGCCCCTTGAGCGCCGCGGCCTTCTGAAGATCGCCCGGGATCCCAATGACCGCCGAAGCCGCATCCTCATCCTCACGGACAATGGACGCGCTCTTCTCGCTCGCGCCCTTCCCATCTGGAAAAGCACGCACGAAGAAATTGAAGAACTCACCCCCAGCATCGACTGGGACGAATTCCGTCAAAGCTTGCGGGCCGTATCGTGATTGTCTGTTTTCAAAGTTTTATTATTCTGATCCGCAGGAGTGGCGGAAGCGCGTGCGAGTCGAACACACCGTTGCCCGTAAGGACGACCGCCGGTTTTGAAGACCGGGAGGATCACCGGATCCTAAGCGCTTCCCTGTTTGCGAAGAGAAATCCTGCCGTCGATACCCAACAAATGCTCCCCTGACGACAGCTCAATTTCAATGATACGGTCCGGTCGGGCTAAATCCGAATCGGCCCTTCAAACACCGCGTTCCTCACCCCAGCATCGCAAAGCTCATAGTCGCAACGGGCCAAGCCGCCGCAATCTCTGGAATTGTCGGCTCTCTCTGCCTCCGCTACGGCTGGGTCGCCGCCGACACCGCCTCATCCCGCAATTGGAAAATCCCACTTAGCATCCCCGACCGCGACCAAATGAGACCAAGTGCCGAGCTCGCAGCTAGAAGCTAGAAGCTGCTTCTCAGAAATACGTCTTCACCACGTCCACGACATCGTACTTCTCGTCCAGAACCGGAATCACCCGCCACTTATCGAAGGTCAGGCACGGGTGCGAGATGTTGAACCCAATCATGTCGCCGACCCGCACGTCATCGCCCGGCGAAATCTTCAAATATCCGTGCTGATCCATCAGCTTCGTGACCTCCCAGTGAGCCGGAGCATTCCGGGGCTCGTTACTCCCGGGCCGATAATGCAGTGCCGGCCCTGGCAAGCCAGAATCAAACGCCGCGTCTCGTCTCCCCATCGCCACCACCGCCAAATCTGGCTCTGGTATCGACTGCACATACGCCCATATATGCAGAGCCGGGACTAGCCCTGACCGCATCTCCCGTGCAATGGGATTCGACTTCAGGATCCGCCGCTGCTGCATCTCGTAGTTCCCGACATCATGTGTCAAATAGCAGCCGGGCCGCAGCACGATCTCCACCGCATCCCCAAACTCCGCCGCCGAAAATTCCTCCGCCACCACGTCATACCACGCCGACCCCGCACCCGTTATCAGAGCCGGACTGCGCTCCATTAGCTCTTCTTGAAGCATCCACTTTGTTGTCGTGCATGCCCGCTGCAGAAATGCCCGGATATCCTCCTCGTCTTTCAACACACCTTCGTACAATTCAATACCGCACAAATCCACTACGCCGCGCCAGCGTCCCAGTGCCTCCAGTACCTGCTGCAACTGCGCATCATCTCGCACCCCGCAACGCCCGCCCATTACGCCCAGTTCGATCAGCACCTTAAGACGCAACCCGCGCTGGCTGAAAAATCCCCCAAGCTGATCCACACCTTCCACCGAATCCACGAGGCAATAAAACTCGAATTCCGGATGACTCACCAGGTCTGCGACAAGCCCCATGTTCTGCCTGCCCACAAGCTGATTCGCCATCAGGACCCGCCGCACCCCGTCGGCATACGCAACTTGAACCTGCTGCGCTGTTGCCAGCGTGATTCCCCATGCGCCACCTTCCAGTTGCATATCGAAGAGCTTCGGCGCCATCGTCGTCTTTCCATGCGGAGCAAGCTTCACCCCATAGGCGTCGATGAACCGCTGCATCCACCTCAGGTTGTGGTCGAGTTTGTCGCGATAAAGAACGGCGGCTGGCAAACTTAAATCCTCGCGCAGCAGGTTCCACCCGAGCTCTGCAATTTCCTGTGCAGTCGTCGCCCGCTCCAGCCTGCCGATGCCCTTGTTCAACGGCCCAATCAGCTCTTCACCCTGCGCCAACTTTTCTTTCACTTTGGTCATCGGCTCCCTCCATCGGCAGTTCCGCGCAACTCTCGCGAGTCATAGTCTATAGTCTGAATCAGCCCGCATGAATTGCGACACCCTCATCCGCAATGCAAACGTGCTCGACGGCACCGGCAACGACGCACAGTTCGTCGACATCGCAATAATCGACGGCCGAATTGCCGCCATTGACGCCCGCCTCGACAGCAGTGCTGAGAACATCGTCGAAGCTCAGGGTCTCTCCCTCGCTCCGGGTTTCATTGATGTTCACACTCACGACGACACCAGTGTTATCGATACTCCAGACATGCTCCCCAAAATCTCCCAGGGAGTCACCACCGTGATCGTTGGCAACTGCGGCATCAGCGCCTCGCCCGTTCGTCTCAAAGGTGACCCACCCGACCCGATGAACCTTCTCGGCACACGCGAGCGCTTCCGTTATCCCGCGTTTGCCAGCTACGTCTCCGCACTCGAAGCCGCGCACCCCTCCGTCAACGTCGCTGCTCTCATTGGACACACCTCGCTCCGGAATAACCACCTCGATCGCCTCGACCGCACCGCCACTGAATCGGAGACCGATGCCATGCGCGCCGAACTCACCTCCGCGCTAGGTGCCGGAGCCCTCGGGCTAAGCACTGGCCTCGCCTACTCCTCCGCCAACTCCTCCAGCACCGAAGAAGTCCTCTCCCTCGCCCAGGCCCTCATCGGCGCCGATGCCGTTTACACCACCCACATGCGCACCGAAACCGACGCCATCCTCGACGCCATGTATGAAGCTTTCCGCATCGGCCGCTACGCGCAATCACCGGTCATCATCTCGCACCTCAAGTGCGCGGGCATCGCCAACTGGGGCCGGAGCCCCGAAGTCCTGCGTGAGTTCGAACAGGCTCGCACCGCCCAGCACATCGGCTGCGATTGCTACCCCTACGCTGCTGGGTCCAGCACTCTCGACCTCAAGCAAGTCGACCCCCGCGTCAAAATCGAAATCACCTGGAGCACCAACTACCCTGATGCAACCGGGCGCACACTCGCCGAGATCGCCTCTGACTGGAACCTCTCCCATCTTGATGCTGCCCGCCGGCTCCAGCCTGCCGGAGCCATCTACCACAGCATCGACGAGAACGACATGCGTCGCATACTTGCTCATCCCGCCACAATGATCGGGTCAGATGGCTTGCCTTGGGACAAACACCCGCACCCCCGCCTCTGGGGAACCTACCCGCGCGTCCTCGGACGGTACTGCCGTGAAGAAAAGCTCTTCACACTCCCCGAAGCGATCCGCAAGATGACCTCCCTGCCTGCACAGCGGTTCGGCTTGGCCCAGCGAGGGCAGGTCGCCGAAGGCTATTGTGCCGATCTCGTCCTTTTCGATCCCAACACCATTCACGACACCGCTACCTTCGCCGACCCCATTCGTCCCGCTCACGGCATCCATTCTGTCTGGGTCAACGGCACGCTGTCGTACACTGCTCAGGGACTCACCGGGAACCGCGCAGGCCGGTTTCTTCCTCGCGCCCGAACCGAGTGGGTCCAATAATGCTCTCACTCATCTCTAACAAAACCGGCGAGCGCATCAACCGATGATCGATCCGCACAGCATCTTCCTCCTCCTCAGCGCGCTCGGCGCCGTGATCGGAATCATCCTCCTCGTCACACTTCTCAAGCTCAATCCCTTCCTCAGCCTCCTGCTCGCCTCTCTCGCCCTCGCCATCGTCGCCGGAATGCCGATGGCCAACGTCGTGCACTCGTTTGAACTCGGTGTCGGCAACGTTCTCGGCCACATCGCGATCGTCGTCGCGCTCGGCACCATGCTCGGCAAGATGATGGCGGAATCGGGCGGCGCCGACACTATCGCCCTCACACTTATTCGCGTCTTCGGTGAAAAACGCCTCCCCTGGGCCATGATGTTCATCGGCCTCATCGTCGGCCTTCCCGCGTTTTTCGAAGTCGGGTTCGTCCTCCTCATCCCCATCGCATTTACGGTCGCGCGCCGCACCGGCGCATCGCTCATCAGCGTCGCCCTGCCGCTCGTAGCCGCGCTATCTGTCGATCACGGACTCGTCCCGCCGCATCCCGCCGCGCTTCTCGCCGTCAACACCTACCATGCCGACGTAGGCCGCACCATCTTCTACGCGCTCCTGATCGGGATACCCACAGCTAGCCTTGCCGGCCCGCTGTTCGCTAAAATCATCACGCCCTGGATTAAGGTTCCCGCCGAGAACCCCATGGCCGAAGATTTCGAGGATCACAACCCCGATCGCGCTCTTCCCAGCTTTTGGCTCACCATCGGCAGCATTCTTCTTCCCGTCGCTCTCATGCTCATCGGGAGCTGGGCCGATGTTTTTGCCCCGCGCGGCTCCTTCACCAACGAAGCCATCCGCTTTCTCGGTAACGACGACATTGCCCTGTTGATCGGAGTCCTCATCAGCTTCATCACTCTCGGCGCAATGCGCGGAGTCTCCCGTGAAACAATCCTCCGCTTCACCAACGAGTGTCTCGCGCCCACCGCTACCATCACCCTTCTGGTTGGCGCTGGTGGCGGCTTCGGCCGCGTGCTTCAGGACAGTGGCGTTTCCAATGCCATGATCAAGATCGCCATGCAGCACCATCTGCCACTGTTGATTCTGGCGTGGCTCCTCGCCGCCCTCATGCGGCTCGCCACCGGATCTGCCACGGTTGCCATGACCACTGCCGCCGGTATCGTCGCCCCTATCGCCCTGCAGTCTCCCGGCACCTCGCCCGAACTTCTCGCCATCGCTACCGGTGCCGGTTCGCTCATCTTCTCTCACGTCAACGACGGCGGCTTCTGGCTCGTCAAGGAGTACCTCAACCTCAGCGTTACCGAAACCATGAAGTCCTGGTCCATTTGCGAGACCATCATCTCCTTCGCCGGGCTGGGCTTCGCCCTCCTCGCATCGCTCGCTCTCTAAACCCCAAGGCCGCCAGCCAGTGCCTCACTATTCCGAGCACATCAGCGGGTGCATCGCCACAGGCATCCTATATAGGGCAATCTAATTCGCTAGAATTCCAAAAGACAGTTGTTATGCATGTCGTTCCCGTGTTTCTTCACGCAACTCCGGACGAAAAGAACCCGATGAATGCATCTGAATCGAATTCGAGGTCCGCGGTTTGAAGTCATCGCTTCGAAGTCCGGCACTGGGCCAATCAGCCGTTAAGCCTCGGGTACAGACTCCAACTGTCACAGTGGTGATCTGCACTCGCAACCGTGCGGCTCTCCTGCAAAAATGCCTCGCGGCTGTGCTGCGGCTCAATCCCGCCCCAAGCCAACTCCTCGTCGTCGACAACTCCGAAGGAAACAACGATACCCGCAAAGTGGCCCAGGATTACGGTGCACGCTACATCATCGAACCCGTTCGCGGGCTTTGTCGCGCCCGCAATCGCGCCCTGGCCGAGTGCGAAACCGAGATAGTCGCGTTTCTCGATGACGACGTCACACCCGCCCCCGACTGGCTCGCACTGCTGCTCTCCCCTTTCGAGGACGAGCAGATCGGGGCCACTGCCGGCCGCGTCATCACACCCGCCACCGTCATCTCCGATCCTGCACAGCAGACTCCGCGTACCTTCAGCAACCAGGATCCGCACTGGTTCGAAATCGCAACCTTTGGCGGCCTTGGATTGGGTGCCAACATGGCGCTGCGCAAGCGAGCTTGCGCGTCAGATAAATTCTTTGACGAACGGCTCGGCCGCGGCGCCCCGTTCGAGATTGGCGATGAAAGCTATGCTTTCGCCTGGCTCCTCTCGCGGGGAAATCGGGTGGTCTATATACCCTCCGCCGTTGTCCACCACCCGCCGCTTACCCGCACGGCCCTCGATCGCGAAGCCCGCAATTCCTTCACGTACTGGCTCCTGCTCTTCAGCGAGTTTCCAAATGAACGCCTTAATCTGGTTCGCTTCCTTGTTCGGCGCCTCCGCGGCAAACGGCTCGACTGGCCCCGTAATCCACAAGAGCCCGGGGAAATTGTCACCAGCAGTTGGAGCGTGAAACTCAAAGCTGCCTGGAGCGGTCTGATCCTCTTCCTCCGTACCCCAAAGCCTCATTAAATGCCGCAAAACGAACCTGGGAATTCCCTGACCCGAAGAAACCTGAGTGTATTTCACTCACATTTAACCTCTTCAGGCTTGACAAACTCGGCTACCGGCTCTATCTTTAGCAATTGGAAGTGGTGAGTGCTAGCAGCTTCATTCCTGGACTGCTCACCCGCATCCCTGGCTCCCGTCGGTTCCGGGGTCCGAAGTTCTTATCCAACTCAACAAAGTCCGCGGCCGGGAAATCTCGTCCGCGTGTGAAGGAGAAGCGAAGAAATGGCAGCAACATCCGTTACCACAACCTTCACGCCGCTCCATGATCGTATCCTCGTCCGTCGTCTGGAAGAGGGCGAAACGGTCCGTGGCGGCATCATCATCCCCGACAGCGCAAAAGAGAAGCCGCAGGAAGGCGAAGTCATCTCCGTCGGCAAGGGCAAGTCGAACGACGAGGGCAAGGTATTCCCTCTCGACGTCAAGGCTGGCGACAAGATTCTCTTCGGCAAGTACTCCGGCACCGAGATCAAGATCGACGGCGAAGAGTTTCTGATCATGCGTGAGGAAGAAGTCCTCGGCATCATCAAGAAGTAGTTAGCGAAGTTCGAAATCCATCGAGAATTTCTGATCACTGTTCACGAACACTGGTCACTGTTTAGGAGAATTAAGAATGGCAAAGCAGATTCTGCACGGTGAAGATTCCCGTCAGGCGATCTTGCGCGGTGTGAACACGCTGGCAGACGCCGTGAAGGCGACGCTGGGTCCTAAGGGCCGCAACGTCGTAATTGAGAAGAAGTTTGGCTCGCCCACCATCACCAAGGACGGTGTGACGGTGGCCAAGGAAATCGAGCTCAAGGATGCCCTTGAGAACGTAGGCGCCCAGCTCGTTCGCGAGGTTGCCTCGAAGACCAGCGACGTGGCGGGCGACGGCACCACCACCGCGACCGTTCTGGCCCAGGCCATCTTCCGCGAAGGCGTACGCACCGTTGCCGCTGGCGCTAACCCCACGGCCCTCAAGCGCGGCATCGACAAGGCAGTCACCACCATCATCGGAACACGCGACAAAGATGGCAAGTTCACGGATACCGGCGCACTCGGCAAGCTCTCCAAGCCCGTTGACGAAGGCTCCGTCGCCCAGGTCGGCGCAATCTCGGCCAATGGCGACCAGGAAATCGGCGACATCATCGCTCACGCCGTTAAGGTCGTCGGCAAGGACGGCGTCATCACCATCGAAGAGTCCAAGACCATGCACACCGGTCTCGAGACAGTCGACGGCATGCAGTTCGATCGCGGCTACCTCAGCCCCTACTTCGTGACAGACGCAGAGCGCCTCGAAGCGGTTCTCGAAGATCCCTACATTCTGATCTACGAGAAGAAGATCAGCGCGATGAAGGATCTGCTTCCCCTCCTCGAGCAGGTTGCGCGCGGCGGCAAGCCCCTCCTCATCATCGCTGAAGACGTCGAGGGCGAGGCGCTGGCCACTCTTGTGGTCAACAAGCTCCGTGGCACGCTGAATGTCGCAGCGGTCAAGGCTCCCGGCTTCGGCGATCGCCGCAAGGCCATCCTTGGCGACATCGCCATCCTCACCGGTGGCAAGGCCATCACTGAGGATCTCGGCATCAAGCTCGAGGGCGTCAAGCTCGAAGACCTCGGCAAGGCGAAGCGCATCACCATCGACAAGGACAACACCACCATCGTTGACGGCGCCGGCAAGGCATCGGACATCGAAGGCCGCGTAAAGGAGATCCGTTCGCAAGTCGAGAAGACCACCTCCGACTACGACAAGGAGAAACTCCAGGAGCGTCTCGCCAAGCTGGTTGGCGGCGTTGCCATCATCAAGGTTGGTGCAGCTACCGAGACCGAGCTGAAGGAGAAGAAGGCTCGCGTTGAGGACGCTCTCCACGCCACTCGCGCAGCAGTCGAGGAAGGCATCGTTCCAGGCGGCGGCGTCGCCCTGGTTCGCACCATTCCCGCTGTAACCGCGCTGCTCAAGACGCTCGAAGGCGACGAGAAGACCGGCGCCCAGATCGTTCTCCGTGCACTCGAAGAGCCCCTTCGCCAGATCGTGGCGAATGCCGGCGAAGAGGGTGCGGTTGTTGTGGGCAAGGTGCTGGAATCCAAGGAAGCTCACTACGGCTACAACGCGGCCACCAGCAAGTTCGAGGACCTGGTGAAAGCCGGCGTCATCGATCCGACCAAGGTGACCCGCACTGCTCTGCAGAACGCTGCTTCGATCGCTGGCCTGCTTCTGACCACCGAGGCCCTGGTTGTCGAAATTCCGGAGCCCAAGGCGGCCCCGGCCGGCGGCGGTCACGGCGGCGGCATGGACGGCATGTACTAGGACCAGACTGGGTGCCCCGGTGCTCGCTTTCGAGACTTGGGATAAGCTCAGCAGTTCAAAAAGACCTCCAGTTTAAGCTGGGGGTCTTTTTGGAATAATATACATTCCTAGGAACAGATGGTAGAATACCTAAAATGGAATGTGGAGTGATAAGTGATGGCCGTCGCATTATCGGAACTGCGTCTCGCAGATCGCATCTGGCTTGCTGTTGCTATGCTTCATCAACTGCATCCACAAGCGGTGGCTTTCTCGAAACTTGAAGTTCGAGAAGAACTGAATAAATCGGGGCTTGGTGACGGAACGAATCCCGCTTCTGTCAACGCACATTTGAAGCAGCACCTCGTCGCCAATGTGCCACCCTCAACCGGGAAATACACAATGTTGTTTGAGACTCGGACGGGCTACCTGCGCCTATACCGCCCAGGCGATTTGATCGATCCCCAAAGAAGATCGGCGAGGGGTACCAAACACATGCCGAAGCGTGAGGAGGTCCCAACGCAATACCACGAGCTTCTCGACTGGTATGAGGAATGGTCTAAACAAGGGGCCGCCAGTGGCGTTGTTGATTGGGAGCATGATCCACTGATTCAGCTCATTGGCTCCGGCAAACACATTTGGGCTGACGAACACGCTGACGAATATGTCGACAACCTGCGGAGAGAAGACGTATGAGCAAGGTCTTCTTCGACACCAACGTCTTCATCTACATGTTCGAGGGCATTGAGCCCAATCGCAGCCGGATGCTCGAAATTCGAAAGAGAATGCTCGAGCGCAGCGATCGCATTGTCACCTCAGCCATGACTCTGGGGGAAGTCCTGGTTAAGCCCACGAAACTCGGCCAGACCTCGTTGATTGAGCAATACGACCGCGCCATTCGCTCTACGGCTCAGGTAGTGAGTTTCGATTCATCAGTTGCGTGGCGCTACGCTTCATTACGCGCCACGCACACCCTGAGAAGTGCAGATGCAATCCAGTTGGCCTGTGCAGCGCATCTCGGCGTCGATCTCTTCATCACGAATGACAAAGCCCTGCACAAATTAAATGTTCCGGGTATCGGCTTCATCGCATCGCTCGAAAAGGTCCCGCTATAGAAGAGCGGTCAGCTCGAGTCGAAACCTACATTCGCAAAAACCAGAGGCCTCCAGCTCTCGCTGAAGGCCTTCCGGTACAACACTCTGCTCTGACGGCCAGATCGACTCAGCCGCCTTCAACCCACCTGAAAATCAAGCGATGTGCCGCCGAGCTTCGGTAATCAGAGTCGGCACGCTGACCGGCGCCTTCCCCTTCTGCGGGTGCAGCCATCCCGCCGAAAGCCACTTCTCCGGAACCACAAACTCGGCGTTTCCACAGTCCAAACAAATCTGGATGTCCGGCTGGGGGGAAAACGGTGGGTGGCTCATGGTGCGGGGAGCGTTGCGATAAAGCCGAACTTCAGCAGGAACTGTCGAGAGGGCGCCCGACTTGCACTTGGGACAGACCATAAGACTCTCCAGAAATAAGTTGACCTGTGGAAAAATCAACAATAATCCCGACCTTAGAACAATCGCAACAAAAAATGTGCACACCCCCTTACTTTTGGATTGGCCATGCCAGGACTTCCTGTGCCGACCCCTCTTTTGCCAGCCGGCAGAGAGAATGGGTTTGGGAAGGCATCAGTCCGATGGAATCCAGAGGTATTCACTCGTGAATCATGCATAGAGCGCCATAAACCGGCTTTCTCTACCGATTCGCTGAAGGCGTCACGTTTGCCTTTTCCCTGCCCCACTGGAACTTCAGCCCCACCCGCACGCTTGTCGGCAGGCTCACGTATCCGATGGGTGCGATGTGCTGATTGTTGGTCAGATTCTCGGCCTGGACGTACGCGCCGACCCAATCGCGCAACCGCAAGCTTCCTCCCAGATCCACCTTCGCATAACCGTGATCCAGATTGCGGTTCGGCAGCAGCAGGCTGTTTCCGCCGTTGGCGTCATACCCGCCCAGAAACGTCGAGTCATCTGACCGGCTCGCAAAAGCCGAGTTGAACAGTACCGTCACCCGGCTCCGGGAATAGCTTGCCGAGAAGAACCCCGTATGCGGCGGTCGCCGGAACGGCCGGGCCCCCACCAGCGGCGAATACGTCCCGATCGGAATGCCGTTGTAGGTCGGCACTGGCCCCAGCAGAGCCACATCGGCGTTTGTGTACGAGCGCTGGATCATGGCGTCGAGATACGTGTATCCCCCGTGCAGGAAAAGATACCGCCCGATCCCGCTCTCCATCGTGGCCTCGACGCCCAAGGCTCGATAGGCTTCCGTATTGAGCGTCAATTCGTACGCCCCATCCGTCTGCAACTGCTGCTCGAGCGCATTCTGCTGGGCCGCCGTCAAATTCGGCAGCAGCGCCGGAATCAAATTCGATCCCACATACTCGATCTGTCTTCCAAACTGGTTATGGAAAAAGCTGGCCTTGAAAATCAAATGCTCGCTCATCAGCGACTGTTCAAACCCGCCCTCATAGGTTCGGGCGGTCGGAGCCTGAATCGGCGAAACATGCATCTGCTGAATCGTGTCCTGCCCGCCATACGTCTGCAGAAAGTTGTAGAGCGAGTAAAACTGATCGGTAAGCGAAGGCTCCCGAACCGCATCGCCAAAATTGAAAAGAATCCGCGTCCCGCTGAACACTCCCCTGCGCGGCTTCAGTACATAAAACGACACACCCGCCCGAGGCGTAGTCTGCACGCCGAACAACGAATAGTGCTCCAGGTCCCCACCCAGCGTGTAAAACAACCTGCTCTTGAAATCTCCATGAACCGCTGCGCGATAGTCGTAGTTCGAGCGCTCCACCGGCGGGTAATACGAACTCCCCGGCTCTGACCCGCGCTCATTCTCATATTGAAAGCCGATCTGCGCCACAAGGTGCGGTGTCACGGTGTAGTTCCCCTGCCAGACCAGGGCGTCGCGGTTCGATACCAGTTGGTACCCCTGCGGATAGGTGCCGGCATAATCCATCAGCACCGCCCCACTCGCCGAATACCCGTTGGCTCCCGAAATCGTTACCGGATAACCAAAACTATCTCCAAATGCGTCGAACTGCCCCGACCCGCTCTGCTGCCAGAGGTGATACTGTTCGCGTTTCCGCGTCGCCCCGTATCGCACCATGTTGTGAAAATCAGCAGTGGTCTGGTTGTCGATCGACCCACTGATGTACAGATCCTGATCCTTCTCCGTCGCGTTTTCTGAGAGATCGTGAAACGCAAACGTTCCCGGCACTCCCGTGGCATCCACGCCATAGTGCAGCGTCCCCCGCAATTGTGTGGACCCCGTCAGCGCCATGCCCACATTCGCCGCCACCGTACCCACGTGAAAGGGATCATGGGGCAAATCGTTCTCCGTCTGCAGCCAACTGTATGCGCCCAGGTAGTCCAGCTTTCCGAACGTCCCCGCAGCAGTGAGATCCTCGTGCGAACTCTGGAACCTCCCCCAGTCGCCATGAAACAGCAGCGACGGAAAACTCGTCGTTCCGTGCTGTGTCGACACGTTCACCACTCCGCTCTCCGCATCCGCGCCGTACAGGCTCGAATTCGGTCCGCGATACACCTCGCTCCGCTCCATCGCCGTCGTTGCCAGCGGCCCGAAATCAAATCGCCCACCCAGGTCGCCCGCATTCACGCCATCTACCTGCACCAGGTTTGAATCCGAATCACCCCCGCGCACAAACAACGAAGTCTGGCTTCCCTTCTGTCCTGCCTGCACCACAAAGGTTCCCGGCATCTGCCGAAGCGCGCTCACCAGGTCCGTGCTTAATTCCAGTTCCTGTGGCCCGATCACGCTGGTCGCCGCGCCAGTCTGCTGCTGAGGCGTTGGGGTCCCTGTCGCCGTTACCACAATCGACTCGTGCACCCACTCCGGTTCCAGCACGATGTTCCGCTCGATGTTGTCCAGTTGGCCCGCGTAGAACCCCGGCGTCTCCAATTGCCTGAACTTGTTTGCCGCCACCACAAGGTAAAACCTGCCCCGCAGGCCGGTAAGGATTTGAAAACTCCCGTCCGCCCCCGATACAGCGGATCCAACAACCGAACCGTTCAGAATCAACTGCACCGCCGCGCCCGTAACACGCGCTCCCGAGCCATCCGTAACCGAACCACGGATGGATGCGGCCCCGGCTGCTGCTGCGTAAGAAACAATCAGGATGGCTGCAAGAAGGCGACCGGCCACACCTCGGCCGAAAATGATGTGATCGAACCTATTCAAGAAGCGAAATGACATAATCGGCTCCTCCGTCCCCCTCGGAACGCAAGCTGGTTGAGCATCAAGACCGGTCTCCTGACTCGCGCCTCGGCGGGGTCCCCAACGATGGGTGTTCGTCGTTGAGGTGCTCGAACCTTCCCGGAGCCATGCTCCAGTGGTTGAGCGAAATGCTCTAGCCGGGTCCCTGCCTCGGTTCAAGACCGAAAAAGGGGGCGCTCACAGTTGCGGGGCAGTGGCGGAATTTCACCGCCTTCCCGAGCATCCTGACGATTGAAGTTGTAACCCTGATCGCCCGAAGTTGGACGGCAAGGATGTCATGAAATGAGTTTCGATGACATCCACATTTATAGAAAGGCACACCTCGTGATGTCAAAACAGCTCATCACAATTAGCCGAGGCTGTTGGCGCAATCATCTCGATCTTTATTGCTCCCAGCAACGGTGAACGCTAAACTTCTCCCCATGAAATTCCAGCTTCCCTGCACTCTCGCCTTTGCCACACTCTTTTCACTCCCCCTCGCGCTGCAACCCGCGACCATACAAGCGCAGGACTGGGCCAAAACGCGGCTGGAAGCCTCGTCCCGTCACCGCGAGTATGTCCCTTTGAAGGTCGACAACCGTACCGTCCAGGCCCTCGTCGTTTACCCCGAAACGAAAAGCAAGGCCACGGTCGTCGTCCTCATTCACGAGATCTTCGGCCTCAGCGACTGGGCAAAGGAAATGGCAGATGAACTCGCTGCCGAGGGCTTCATCGTCATCGCGCCCGACATGCTCAGTGGGCACGGTCCTAACAACGGCGGCTCCGATTCGCTCGCCACCCAGGACGACCGCATCAAGGCCGTCTCCGCCCTCGACCCCGCTGAAGTCCTCGCCGATCTCGATGCTGCCGCCGACTACGGCAAGAAACTCCCAGCCTCCAACGGCCAGATCGCCGTGGCCGGATTCTGCTGGGGCGGCTCGAAATCCTTCGCCTTCGCCACACATCGCAAAGACCTCAGCGGTGCCTTCGTCTTCTATGGCACCGGGCCCTCCGACGTCTCCTCCATTACGGCGCCCGTCTACGGTTTTTACGGAGGCGAAGACGCGCGCGTGGACGCCACCGTCCCCGCCACGAAAGACGCCATGAAAGCGGCCGGAAAATCCTACGATCCCGTGGTCTATGAGGGCGCAGGCCACGGATTTATGCGAGCTGGCGAAGACCCCGGCAACACAAACCCCGCGAACAAAACCGCCCGCGAACAGGGTTTCGCCCGACTCGTGAAATTGCTAAAAGACATGAAACCCGCGCATGCGGCGACCGCCACCCGGTCTACAGAAACAATGTCGCAGAAGTCTGCTCCGCAAGCCCCCTGCCACGACCCTGAAACAAAGCCTGCGATCTAGGGAGAATCAGGGAGCCCCATCGCGCATTTATTCCTCGCGATGGGTGGGAAACGGTATCAAGTGAACCCGCCTCCGCGGAACACTCCATCCTCGTCCACGTATTCTGCAAACTCGGCAAAATCCATGTTTGCGATCGACAGATTGTTTTGAATGCTCTGAATCTGCGCCGGAATTGCCCGGAACGTGCGCCCACGCCGGCAATTCAGATCGATCACAAGAATTGGATACTCCGGCGATCGGACCGTAAACTTGTCTACTACCATCAGAAAGCTTCCAAAATCGCTGGGCACCCGGTCCAGCAATTCCTGTACCGCCAGATCCCGAAATGCAGGATCATTCACAAACGTCACGTAGGCGTAAAACTCCCCACCAGCACCATCCGGTTGTGGCTGCCGAATTAGCTCACAAACCTTTTTCCACGCAGCTTCATCCTCGAAGTGCGTCCGGATAACCGGCGAGTCCTTCGTCTTCGGCAGCATCTCCATAGGGGCCTAATCCTGAGATAGAATCGGAACTCGATCGATGGTCAATCGCGCGATTCCGGGGAGTTGTTTCCAATCCTGCTACTCCGTTCCCTGCCTCTGACCTACTTCTCAATCACCCCACAGACAATCCGGTCGCCCGAGTTCCCCGAAGGATCCGATGTCAGATCATCCGCTTTGGCATGAATCACCAGCGCCGTCCCGCCGTCATGAAACAGCGAGTTCTGACCTTCCCCGAGCGTAGCCCCGCTGATCAGGAACGTCGCGCTCGCCTTGCCGTTCTCGCCCACCTTGAGATTCTCAAGGTCGCCAAGATGCGGATGCGGCTCCTGCGCGTTCTTCACACCATGGTGTGCGCTTGTCGGGTTGAAGTGGCCGCCCGCCGTCGTAAACGCCGGTCCGTCGCACTTGCCCACATTGTGAATATGAATCCCGTGCTCACCTGGCGTCAGTTGCGAAACCTTCACTGACACCTTCACTCCATTCGCCGCCGACGTAATCTTCGCAGTCCCTACCTTCGTGCCTTGCGCGTTCACCAGGTCAGCATGAGCCGCCTTCGGCCCAGCTGCTCTCGCCACCAGACCACCAGAGATCAGCACCACACCCGCTACCACAGCGCCAATTCGCATACCTTCTCAACCTCCTTTAAACTGAACCATCTTACTAGCCGCTGCCAGGTTCTGAATCGCTCAGAAAACGTAACCGCTTCACTTGACCAGCAGGTTCGCCCCGAATGCCAGCAGTCGACCGTCGCAATCCTTCGCAACAAACTCCCGTGAGTTCCAAGGCATGTTGCTGAGTTCCCGCGTAAACTCCACGCCCTTTGCGGCATACTCCGTATAGAGAGCGTCGGCATCCTCGACATACAAATACGCGTCCAGCAGTTCCTCCCCATACTTCTCTGGATTTGCTACCGGTGGCTCAGCACATCGAAAATGAATCGCCTGTCCGTCCCGCGCCACAATCGCGTACACCGGCGGATCTTGCCACGTGCCCAGGCACTCAAACCCGAGCCTCTCCTTGTAATAAGCGACCGTCCGTGGAATATCCGTAGTAAAAAACAGCGGCACAATCTGTTGAATCATCCACGAAGTCTACCGCAGCAAGCGTGTGGGCTGGCTACACGAGACTAACGACTGGAAAGTTGAGGAGATCCCGGATTCGCGGAGAAAGGAGCGATGAGGGTCAAATGGTGACCCCGGGAAGATTCGAACTTCCGACACGCAGTTTAGGAAACTGCTGCTCTATCCACCTGAGCTACGGGGCCACTTTTAAGATCATTACGGGCATGTTGTCGCTCTGTCACCTTGAAAATACTGCGCTACAACTTCGCTTGCCCCGTCTGCAGAAACTTCCGAACGGCGGTACGGGGATGCGCATTGCAGCAGCCCAAAGCGACGCTATCAACAGGGTAGCATTCAGAAGCTCCAAGCGCAGCAGGGCTTCATCTGGCGTGCCTGGCAATTCTCAGATGACAGAAGTCGAGCTAGATGCCCGGAACTGGCGGACAACCTGGGAACTGTGGCAAATAGGTGTTTCCTTTGTAGCCCAGGTATTTGATTCCGATCTTGCTGGTGAAGAACCCGTCTGCAGTCAAATTCCTCAGGAGTGAAAAGAACTCCACTCCAGGTCTCACGCTTTCGTCCTGCTCAGCATTTTTGCGATAGGCAATGAGACCGAGGATATTTCTCTGCTGTTGCTGTGAGCACTCGAGAAAGGCCTTGCTGAAGCGGGTGTTGCACGTCGACTCGAGCCACTTCAGCCCGCCACCCAGCGTGGATTGATATTCCGCATTCTCACTTGTCAGCAGATCGATGAACGCCGGCGCACCCGACTCGATTGCTCCGCCTGCATCCGCGTCCGCAGGAAGGATCGTTTCGCACAATGTCTCTAATGTCTTATAGGAACTTGCATCGAAGAACTTCGGAGTGTACGTGCCGGCGCTTTCCTTTTCCGCCTCAATCATGTGATGCGCTTCTTCAGCTGCTTCGAGCGGGATTACCCGCATTACAGAACCAGCCACCGCTCCTATTGTGAGCGACTTCAGCAATGCGCGACGTGATACCGAGTGGGTAGCCATATGATCCTCTTCAGAGCTCACCCTTTCTGGCCTGGTGAAGGAGATGCTCTGATGTCCTCCAGGCCAGCGCCATGATTGTCAGCGTGGGATTCTTGTCCGGATTTGACACGAAAGGTGCGGCGTCGGCCACAAAAAGGTTTTTGATATCGTGTGCCTGACAATTGCTGTTCAAAGCGGACGTCTTTGGATCTTTGCCCATTCGCACCGTACCTAGTTCATGGATGATCGCGCCACCCGTCGAAATTGTGCTCGATTGTTGCTGCACGTCTCCGCTTGGTTTTGAATGTCGTCGGGCCCCCACCACAACTGTGCCGCCCGCCCCCTCGATGATGGACCGGAACGTCTCCTGCATATCCGCGGCCATCTTCGTTTCATTCTCTCCCCATTTCCAATGGAAGCGCAGCACGGGAATTCCCCACTGATCCTTCACCTTCGGATCAAGATCGCAGAAGCAGCTTTCATTGGGGATCATCTCGCCCCGCCCGCTGAATCCAATGAAAGTACCGTAGGAACTTCGGCATTTCTGTTTCAGGCTGATCCCGTATCCCTCATGCTCTTCGCACACATAATCGAACTCGCCCACGCCGGGCATATTGCGTCCACCGCCAAACTCGATGTGGTATCCGCGCAGGAATTCGTTCTTCTGACCGAACCGCCACCACGGCATGTAAAGATGCATACCACCCACGCCGTCATGATTGTGTACCGGCATCTTTTCAAGTTGAGGAAAATACCCGACAAGATCGCTTCCGACCGAATCCGTGAGATAACGACCAACAACCCCGGACGAATTCGCGAGCCCATTGGGAAAGCTCGCCGACTGCGAATTCAAAAGGAGTCGGGCTGATTCGCATGCGCTTGCCGCCACCACGACAGCTTTTGCATACACGCGCGCTTCACTCTTTGTGGCTTTGTCGACGTAGGACACCGCCTCTGCTTTTCCACTGGGCCCGACGACGATCTCACGTGCCATGGCGTTGGCAATCATCGTGAACCGCTTCGTCGCCTGCGCCGGCGGAATCATCACCTGGCTGGAGCTGAAGTTCGAGGCTGTCCTGCATCCCCGTCCACATTGCGCACAATAGTGGCATGGATCGCGCCCGTTGAGTTCCTTCGTCAGAATTGCAAGCCGCGACGGAATGCACGTGATATGCAACTGATCGCAGGCCTTCTTGATCAGCAACTCGGTGCAACGAGGACGCGGCGGCGGCAGAAACACTCCGTCTGGAGAGTTGGGCACATTCTCCTTCGTCCCAAACACCCCAATGTAGCCTTCGACTTTGTCATAGTAGGGCGCAAGTTCTTCGTAGCTGATCGGCCAGTCATCGCCCATTCCGTCCGTCGAATGCGCCCTGAAGTCCGCGGGACCGAAGCGCAGGGCTATACGACCCCAGTGATTTGTTCGCCCACCCTCGATCCTCGATCGGAACCAGCGAAACGATGAACCCGGTGCCGTGGTGTAAGGTTCACCATCGATCTCCCAGAATCCGTTGGGTGCCATGAATTCGTCGCCAATACCCCGCTGGCGGCCGCCGATACCTACGCCTCTGTGGGGCAGTTGATACGGCCACATATGTTCTTTGAAGTCCTTGTCGGGATCCAGTCTCGGGCCCGCCTCAAGCATCACGACATTGAGTCCGCCCTCAGTGAGCACCTTTGCTGCGGTTCCGCCTCCTGCACCGGATCCAATGATGCAAACGTCGTAAATCTTTCTGGTCGGACTTACTTGCAGCATGGCACTCTCCGGGGAATTGAATATAACGCTGTTCGCGATCAAGCGACAGACCAATATACCGCCCGCTTGGCACCGCTTGCGATCTATTCCGGATGTTCCGATTTGGATGGTTTTTAGAAGAAGGGGCAGAGAACAAACCGAATGGGAGCGTCTGCTCTGATCAACAATCTAAATCGGCGTGTGTCGCCGGCGTGGCAAATCCCGTCTGCTGTTGCAAATATCGAACTTCATCTTTGTTCCCGGCCGTCGCTGCCCTCGATCCCAGCGATACGAGTTTGCGGACCTGTTCCGTAAAATGTTGCTCATGGATAGACGAGACTTCCTCAAGGAATCAATGGTGGCGAGCGCAGCCCTTCCTTTATACGGTGCCTCGGTACCCTTCTATTCCAGTGTCCTTGAGACAGCAGCAGAGCCGCGAGTCACTGTCCTGCTCGTCGATACCGACAGGGCGACGACTCCGATTGATCAGGGCATCTACGGGCAGTTCCTCGAGCACATCAACCATTCCGTGGTGGACGGCCTCTTTGCCGAACAAATTCGCGGCGCCGGCTTTGAGGGCGAAGATTTCAAAACATATTGGCAATCATCTGCGGAGCGCGGCGAGGTTGAGATTGCGGCAGTTGACTTTCAGAATGGTACAAAAAGCGTGCGTCTACGGGTCAATGGCGGTAGCGCGGCGATCCGCCAGGGGCGTCTGTTTCTAGACGCGGGAGTAAAGTACGAGGGCTCGCTCTGGTTGAAACGCGAAACGGGCCTGCTTCATTTGAAGCTCCTGGTAAAGACCTCCAAAGGCGAACAGATTGCGTCTCTACCGCTCGTGGTCACGGGTGCGGAGTGGCAAGAGGTTCCATTCGCATTCACCAGCCCGGTACGGGATACGCAGGCCTCGATCGAGATTGCTGCAACCGGTAGAGGTGCGATACTGGTCGATTTCGTTTCGATGATGCGCGCTGATTCCCGGCGGGACGGCATGCTGCGGCCTGACCTGCTGCAGGCACTTCGTGATCTCCGTCCATCGTTCATCCGGTGGCCCGGCGGATCGTTTGCTTCTACGTACAAGTGGGAAGACGGCATCGGGCCGCATGTCGGGCGCCGCTATCATCCCAATCTGATTTGGGGAGGCTACTCAGACTACTACGGCTTTGGGAACAGATGAGTTCATAGGACTTTGCCGCAAGATCGGCGCCGAACCCCTAATCGTGCTCCCTGCGCCGGGGAAAAGCCCAGAGCAGGTGGAATATGCCATGAACTGGGTCCACTATCTCAATGACCCGGCATCGACAGAGTGGGGGCAAAAGCGTGCGATCAACGGGCATCCCGAACCCTATGGGGTAACACTGTTCCAGATCGATAACGAGCCGATGAATAATGGCTTCACGCCAGAGACGTACGCCGAAGTCGTCAACGTCTACGGCAGCCGCCTGCGGAGCATCGCTCCTAACGCGCGCATCATCGCGTGCGGGCAGAAGCGTTCCAATGACATGGAGTGGAGCGAGAAGGTCATCGATCTCGCGGGAGAAAACTTTGATATCCTAGGCTGCCATAACTACGAGTACGAACCCGATAATTTCGAGACCGGTCTCAGGCGTATCCGCGATTACCTCCGAAAATTACGGGAGTACGTTCTCGCCTCGAAGCACCCGCACATCGAAATCGGCGTCCTGGAGTGGAGCCTGCAGCATACTTACGATTGGCGTGCGGGACTTCATACCGCCGGAAGCCTGATGCTATATGAAGAGCTCAGCCCAGGCCTCACAATGACCTGCCCCGCCCTGCTGATGCGAAACACAACAGACGATCCAAAATGGACTGCTTTCATCTATCACGATCATGTCTCCTGGTTCCCCGGGGCTGGCTATGTGGTGGAGAAGTTGTTTCGTGAACACTACGCTGAGCGATACCTTGCTTCTGCTACGGGCTCGTTTCGCGATGTTTCCAATCGCAGCAGTTTGTTCGACAAGATCTCGACTCTCATACCGGAAAAATGGGTACCCGGATCCGCCGATGCCATCGCGGCCATGAGCGCTGACGGACGCCGAATTGTCATCAAAGCGGTCAACTATTCGGCGCAGCAAAGTGCCTTGCTCGTTCGGCTGCTAGGCTCCAGCATTCCGAACAAGGGGGTAGCGACATTGCACACCATCAGCGCAGCCCTTACAGGGTCAGCATCTCTCGAACATCCAGATGTGATCGCGCCAAAAACCCGGACGATTCCGTACGCGACGGATCTCAGCATGGATCTGGAGCCCTATACGGTTGCCGTTGTGGAGATTCGAGCCGAGTGAAGCAGGATACGCA
>Ga0068855_100002075_pt1 | contig 24814 bp, 24 predicted proteins | sample KBSCornC52_FD_66592 | JGI IMG/M metagenome (GOLD analysis project Ga0068855, IMG submission 66592) | Corn rhizosphere microbial communities from Kellogg Biological Station, Michigan, USA - KBS Corn C5-2 | ecosystem: Host-associated > Plants > Roots > Rhizosphere > Soil ... | reverse complement strand
GGGGGGAGGAGTTGCAAGTCGGTCTGGAAAGGGGTGCGTACTGTACGCCTCCCGCGCACCCAAGCGCTTCAAATCCAGCTCACGAGGGTCGTATTGCAGAAATTACTCGATCTCTTGGCAGGAGAGCGGCCGCAGCTTGTTATGTGCGATATCGTCCCCAGTATGTCCGCCATGTCCGACGTGGCCCCCCTTCGATCCATGCATCTGGTTGAACTTGCGTTGGATTTCGCCAAGAGACGTTGCGCAAGGGGGCGACTTCTTGGCCAAGGCATTCCAAGGCGGGACTCCCAAACTCTTTGTGCAGCGGTTGCGCACGGGAGCCCACGGCGTCCAGATCAAGAAGTGCGGAACTGTACCTGTTGGCGCATAAGTTTATGATGTAGTAGTGTCAAGCACATTCTCACCTTTGCCCTCGGCGCCCGTTCTCCCCGCGGTCTACGACGAGCGATCGGTGCGCTGTCAGTGCGACTGAGGAGCCTCTTTTGAACGACCTTGCCAAGAACATCATTCTCTGGATCGTGATCGCCGTTGTTCTCGCCACGGTGGTCAGCAACTTCAGCGGGCGGGCGGGAGCCCCTCAAGAAATCGCGTACTCCACCTTCCTGGAGCAAGTGAAGGACGGCGGTGTTTCGCAAGTCACCTTCAAGGGCGACACCATCACCGGTGTGCGCACCAATGGCGAACAGTTCCTCACCTTCAGTCCGGAAACGGATAACTCAGCACTCATCGGCACCCTGCAAAAACACAGTGTCACGTTCAGTGCGGCTGCACCGGAGCGCCAATCGTTCCTAATGCAGCTTTTCGTATCGTCGTTCCCCATCCTGTTGTTGATCGCCGTGTGGGTTTACTTCATGCGCCAGATGCAAGGCGGCGCAGGAGGGCGAGGGGCAATGTCCTTCGGCAAGAGTCGAGCGCGGCTCTTGGGCGAGGACCAGGTGCAGGTCACCTTCGCCGATGTAGCCGGAGTGGATGAAGCCAAGGAAGAAGTGGTCGAGATCGTCGAGTTCCTCAAAGACCCGGGTAAATTCCAGCGCCTGGGCGGCAAGATTCCGCGCGGCGTGTTAATGGTTGGCTCACCCGGCACGGGTAAGACGTTGCTCGCTCGTGCGATTGCTGGCGAAGCCAAGGTTCCTTTCTTCACGATCTCCGGCTCGGACTTCGTGGAGATGTTCGTCGGTGTGGGTGCTTCCCGCGTTCGCGATATGTTCGATCAAGCCAAGAAGCACGCGCCTTGCATCATCTTCATCGATGAAATCGATGCGGTGGGCCGTCACCGCGGTGCCGGCTTGGGCGGTGGTCACGATGAACGCGAGCAGACGTTGAACCAGTTGCTCGTCGAGATGGACGGCTTCGAAGGGACGGAAGGCGTGATCGTCATTGCCGCCACCAACCGCCCCGATGTGTTGGATCCAGCACTGCTGCGCCCAGGCCGCTTCGATCGTCAGGTCGTCGTGCCGCTGCCCGACGTGCGCGGCCGTGAACAAATCCTCAAAGTGCATATGCGCAAGCTGCCCTTGGCTGAAGACGTGCGCCCACAAGTGATTGCGCGCGGTACGCCAGGGTTCTCGGGTGCCGATCTTGCAAATCTCGTCAATGAAGCTGCGCTCTTCGCCGCGCGTGCGAATCGCCGTTTCGTCACCATGGACGAGTTCGAGAAAGCCAAGGACAAAATCATGATGGGCGCGGAACGCCGCTCCATGGTCATGGATGAGGATGAGAAGAAACTCACCGCATATCACGAGGCCGGCCACGCCATCGTCGGCTTGTCGGTGCCTGAGCACGATCCCGTTTACAAGGTGACTATCATTCCGCGCGGCCGCGCTTTGGGCGTCACGATGTTCCTGCCGGAAGGCGATCGCTACAGCACTAGCAAGCGCCGCTTGGAGAGCCGCATCGCAACGTTGTTCGGTGGTCGCATCGCCGAGGAAATGATCTTCGGCGCCGAGTCCGTGACCACGGGCGCTTCGAACGATATCGAGCGTGCGACTGAAATCGCGCGCAACATGGTTACGAAATGGGGTCTCTCGAACAAACTCGGACCGCTCTCCTATACGGAAGAGCAGGGCGAAGTGTTCTTGGGACGCTCGGTGACGCAACACAAGATGGTCTCCGACGTGACCGCGCACGCCATCGATGAGGAAGTACGCCGGCTCATCGACAGCAACTACACTCACGCGCAGAGCATCTTGCAGACCAACGTCGAGAAGCTGCACAAAATGGCCGATGCGCTCATCAAATACGAGACCATCGACGAGCAGCAGATCAAGGACATCATGGAAGGCCGCGAGCCGCGTCCGCCGCAGGACTGGGACGACACGCCGACCACGACGGGTAAACCTCGCGAGCGCGAGAAGCCCGGCGAAGCCACGCCGCCCATCGGCAAGCCGGCGAGTCAGCATTGACGGAAAGGCGTTGGGAGTTAGGGGTTAAGAGTTAGTAAGAACGAGGCAGCAGCCTTCGGTTCTCGACCAACAGGCCCCGGGTAGAGTGGAAGCTCTGCCCGGGGCCGAATTTTTTGGATGGCCAATGACTGGTGTTCACACCCTAAGTTGTGGAGCGCGCTCGCTCGATCTGACTCGCGCCGTAGTGATGGGGGTACTCAACGTCACGCCGGATTCCTTTTCCGATGGCGGTCGTTATTTCGATACCGGTCGCGCCCTAGACCATGCGCTGCAAATGGTCGCTGAAGGCGCGACCATCATCGATATCGGCGGCGAATCCACGCGACCCGGCGCGGCTCAGGTGTCTATAGATGAAGAGATCCGACGCGTCATTCCCGTCATCCGTGCGCTACGGGCAAGGACCGATGCCTATCTCTCGGTCGACACCAGCAAGCCCGAGGTGATGCGTGCTGCGGTGGAAGCGGGCGCCGACATCATCAACGATGTTCGTGCTTTGCAAGTGCCCGGTGCCCTTGCGGCTGCGGCCTCGACGGATGCCGCGGTCTGCTTGATGCACATGCAGGGCGAGCCTGCGACCATGCAGATCAATCCGCAGTACGTTCACGTCGTGAGCGAAGTGCAACAGTTTCTCCAAGATCGAGTGCTAGCCTGCAATCAGGCTGGCATCGTGCGAGAACGTTTGCTCCTCGATCCCGGCATCGGTTTCGGTAAACGTCTCGAGCATAATGTGCAGCTGCTCGCGCATTTGGGGGAGCTGAGTGAGTTAGGGTTGCCACTGCTGATCGGCGTCTCACGCAAATCCATGCTGGGGGCATTGCTCGACCGGCCGGCGGAGCAAAGATTGTTCGGGGCCGTGGCCTTGGCCACTTCCTCTGTGCTCGCGGGGGCCAAGGTGATACGAACTCACGATGTGGCTGCAACTCGCGATGTTGTCAAAACAGCGCAAAGTCTTTTGGATGCCGGCTATCGAATACGGGAGTAGCGGGTTTGGGTCGTAAATATTTCGGGACCGATGGTGTTCGCGGACGAGTCGGCGAGCATCCCATGACAGTCGAATTCGCACTGCGGCTCGCGAGCGCTGCGGCTCGTGTTCTCGCCCCTAATGGCGGCACGGTGCTGCTGGGCAAGGACACGCGATTATCTGGCTATATGTTCGAATCCGCGCTCGAAGCCGGCTTCGTTGCGGCTGGCGTCAACGTCATGATGATCGGTCCGCTGCCCACGCCCGGCATTGCTTTTCTGACTCACTTCTTCAAGTGCGATTTCGGTGTCGTCATCAGCGCCTCGCACAATCCTTATGAAGACAACGGCATCAAGTTCTTCGATGCGCAGGGCAGCAAACTGTCGGATGAGAAGGAAGACGAGATCGAACGTATGTTGGAATCGCCGCCCGTCACGCGCGAATCGCGCGAGCTTGGCGTAGCGCGTCGCGTCGACAAATCTCGTGTGCACTATCAGGAGTTTTGTCTCAAGAGCATTGCGCAAGGCTTGGATTTCTCCAAGTGCAAAATCGTCATCGATTGCGCGCATGGGGCGGGCTACAAAGTGGCCCCGAGAATTCTTGCCGATCTCGGTGCGGAGATCGTACCGATCGGGTGTTCGCCGAACGGCCGCAACATCAATTCCTCCTGCGGTTCCACGTCGCCCGAGCTATTGCAGCTCACGGTTCCCGGAGTCAAAGCACAAGTGGGCATCGCTCTCGACGGCGACGGCGATCGTTTGGTGATGGTCGATCACCTGGGCCGCGTCGTGGACGGCGATCAATTGCTGTACGTGCTGGCCAAGGCGCGCAAAGAGCAGGGCACGTTACGGGGCCCGGTCGTGGGCACAGTGATGAGCAATTTGGGCCTCGAACACGCGCTGGCTCAAGAGGGCATCGAATTCCGTCGCGCCAAAGTAGGCGATCGCTATGTGCACGAACTGATGCGCGAGACGGGAGCAGTCCTGGGAGGCGAGACCTCGGGACACATTCTGATCCTGGATTGCGCGACGACCGGAGACGCGCTCGTAAACGCGCTCCAGGTGCTGGCCGTCATGCAACGCTCGGGAAAGAGCTTGGCAGAGCTCGTCGCGCCCATGCCCAAGTACCCGCAGGTGCTGGAAAACGTGCGCATGTCGCGCAAGCTCGATCCGAGCGCATCGCCGAGCATTCAAGCCGCTGTCCAAAGTGCAGAGACGCGACTCGCCGGCCAAGGGCGCGTCGTGCTCAGGCCATCAGGCACGGAACCCGTGATTCGAGTGATGGTGGAAGGTCGGGACGAACGTTTGGTCGTACAGCTCGCAAAGGAATTGGCCGCGGTAGTCGCCGCGGCGGCATAGGCAACAAAATTCCTGGTCGGGTTCTGCACGCGCAGCGTGCTCCGACTAACTCCTAACCCCCATCCCCTAACTCTTCTCCACCACCGTTTGCTTTCACTTCTGCGCATCGTTAAGCTTCCGCGCCCTCGCAACGGGAGAGTCGGGACTTGTCGCAGGCGCGCCGCACATTAGTGGCCGGAAACTGGAAAATGCATGGCTCGCGAGCCGAAAACACGGCGCTCGTGGCGGCCATTCTGGACGGTTGGCCGGGCGTGGCAGCAGTGGATGCGGCGATTTGTCCGCCGTTCGTATACTTGAACGAGGTCGGGCGCTTGCTGCGAGATTCGCGCATTGCGCTTGGCGCTCAGTCCGTCTGCGCAGAGGCAATCGGGGCGTTCACCGGCGAAGTGTCGGCGGTCATGCTGAAAGATCAGGGCTGCACGTACGTCATCGTCGGGCACTCGGAGCGGCGCGCGCTGTATCACGAGGACGACGTGCTCGTCGCCCGCAAATGTTTGGCGACGCAGTCGCAGGGTCTCATTCCCATCTTGTGCGTGGGTGAAACTCTGGAAGAGCGTGAACAGGGCCGCACGTTCGCGGTGATTAGACGTCAGCTCGGTGCAGTGCTCGATCTGTTGGGTGTGGCGGCGCTGGCGCGTGCTGTCATTGCATACGAGCCGGTGTGGGCGATTGGCACCGGCAAAACGGCGACGCCCGAGCAAGCACAGGAAGTGCACGCATTCATACGCGAGGAAGTAGCGCGTCTCGATGCTACAATCGCCGGCCGAGTGCAAATTTTGTACGGCGGCAGCGTGAAGGCAGCGAATGCGCGCGAACTCTTTTCGATGCCTGATGTGGATGGCGGCTTGATCGGCGGCGCTTCGCTCAAGGCGGATGAGTTCTTGAAAATTTGCGCAGCGGCAGTTTGAACGGTTGTAACGATTCATGAATTGGTTGCATACAGCAGCGACGATAGTGCACGTATTGTTTGCGCTCGCCATTGTGGGCCTCGTGCTGTTGCAACGAGGTAAGGGCGCGGACGCAGGTGCTGGTTTTGGTGCAGGTGCCTCCGGCACAGTGTTCGGTGCGCGCGGCTCGGCATCTTTTCTGTCTCGCTCGACAGCGACGCTTGCGGCGCTGTTCTTTGTTACGAGTCTCACGTTGGCGTATCTCGGCGGCCGGCAGAGTGGGCCGACGAGTGTGATCGATCGAGTGGCCGTGCCCGAGGCGCCGTCCAAGACGGATGTGCCGAAGCCTGCAACCTCGACGCCGAATGAGCCTGTTGCTCCGGCCGCAAGCGAGGCTCCGCCTGCAGCACCGGAAGCACCGGCAAAATAGCTGCGGCTTGGATGTTTTTAGTTTTCGTGCGGATGTGGTGGAACTGGTAGACACGCTACTTTGAGGGGGTAGTGGGGCAACCCGTGTCGGTTCGAGTCCGACCATCCGCACCAATCTTTCTTCAGTGATTGGTTGTTCGTTAGCCGGAAGCGCGCGCAATGCGCGCTCGAGAAAGAAGGCAAATCATCGTCACTGCGATCTGCGGTCGACGAACTCCGAATCCAGTTTTACTCACCGTCGGGTGTGCCGAACTGCGAACGTCACAAGTACCAGCGCGAGTGCGTCTGTGAACAGTGCAGGTCCATTGTCCATCGAAGAGGGTTCATCGAAGCGGGCGTGATCTCCACCTAAATCCTTGAGGCAGGTGTATTACTGCGCTGCACGCTCCTGCTACAATTTGGTTCATCGAGTTTCTCGACTCCCATCAGCGATGCTGCAGAACTACGTACCCATTCTGATTTTCTTGGGTGTGGCCACGGGGCTGGCCATCGTCCTGGTCTCGTTGGGCTTTCTGTTTGGACCTAAAAAGCCCGACGATCAGAAGCTCTCGCCCTACGAGTGCGGCTTCGATGCGTTCGAGGATTCGCGCATCAAGTTCGATGTCCGCTATTACTTGGTGGCCATTCTCTTCATCGTGTTCGATCTCGAAATTGCATTCCTCTTCCCTTGGGCGGTGTCTCTCGGCTCGACAGGCTTGGTTGCGATCGCTGCCATGGGCGTGTTCTTGCTGATCCTGGTCGTGGGCTTCGTCTACGAGTGGAAGAAAGGGGCTCTAGAATGGGATTAGCCATTGCAAACGACGTCACGAGCGAAGCCGATGCCGCTAACGTGCAGCGCGGTTTCGTCACGACGACCGTCGACAAGTTGGTGAATTGGGCGCGCACGGGTTCGATGTGGCCGATGACCTTCGGTCTTGCATGTTGTGCGGTCGAGATGATGCACGCCGGTGCGGCCCGCTATGACTTGGATCGCTTCGGCGTGATTTTCCGTCCGAGTCCCCGTCAGTCCGATGTCATGATCGTGGCCGGCACGCTGGTCAATAAAATGGCGCCGGCACTGCGCAAGGTTTACGACCAAATGCCCGAGCCCCGCTGGGTGATCTCCATGGGTTCATGTGCAAATGGCGGCGGGTACTATCACTATTCCTATGCCGTGGTGCGCGGCTGCGACCGCATCGTGCCGGTCGATGTTTACGTGCCGGGCTGTCCGCCCAGCGCAGAAGCTTTGTTGTACGGCATCTTGCAATTGCAGAACAAGATTCGCCGCGTCAACACCATCGCTCGTTAGAGGTTTCTGGATGTCTTCCCGAATCGAGACGCTGGCCTCGAGAGTTCAGTCAGTGCTGAGTGAACGCGTGCAACGCGTGCCGTCGACGTGCGACGAAGCGACCTTTGAAGTCAAGGCTCAAGACCTGTTGGATGTCTGCACGCAGCTGCGCGATCACGCGGAGCTCAAGTTCGAGCAGCTCATCGATCTCGCTGGAATGGACTATTTGGACTACGGCCGTAACGAGTGGCGCACGTTCGCTGCTACCGAGAGCGGTTTCAGCCGTGGCGTAAATCCCAATGGCGAGATCGTCAAGCCGGACGAAGAAGCACGCTTCGCGGTCGTCTATCACCTGCTCTCGATCACTCACAACGTGCGCTTGCGCTTGCGTTGTTTCTGCGGCAATGCCGACGCGCCCGTGTTGCCTTCGGTCGTGAATATCTGGGCGAGTGCGAATTGGTACGAGCGCGAAGCGTTCGATCTGTACGGCATTTTATTTGCGAGTCATCCGGACCTGCGCCGCATCCTCACCGATTACGGCTTCATCGGGCATCCGTTCCGTAAAGACTTTCCGCTCATCGGCAATGTTGAAGTTCGTTACGACCCGGCCAAGGGCCGCGTCGTGTACCAGCCCGTGAGCATCGAGCCGCGCACTCTCGTGCCGCGCGTGATCCGCGAGGACAACCGTTACGAGCCGCCGCTCAAAGAGCGCCGTGTGGCCGATCCGACCTGAGTATTACCATGGCCGACATTCACAATTTCACGCTGAATTTCGGGCCGCAGCATCCTGCGGCGCACGGCGTGCTGCGCTTGGTCCTCGAAATGGACGGCGAGGTCATTCAGAAAGCCGATCCGCACATCGGACTCTTGCACCGCGCCACCGAGAAGCTGGCCGAGAGCAAGCCGTTCAATCAATCCATCGGTTACATGGATCGTCTCGACTATGTGTCGATGATGTGCAACGAGCATGCTTATGTGCTCGCCATCGAAAATCTCATCGGCATCAAGGCGCCGTTGCGAGCGCAATACATCCGCGTGATGTTCGATGAAGTCACCCGCATTCTGAACCACCTCATGTGGCTCGGTGCGCACGGTCTCGACATCGGTGCGATGGCGGTGTTCTTATATTGTTTCCGTGAACGCGAAGACCTGATGGATTGCTACGAAGCAGTCTCGGGCACGCGCATGCACGCAACGTACTATCGTCCGGGCGGCGTGTATCGCGATTTGCCGGATTCGATGCCGAAGTATCGTCCGTCCAAATGGCGCAGCCAAAAAGACGTGGACAAGTTGAACGAACGCCGCTCGGGCGGGTTGCTCGACTTCATCGACGATTTCACGCAGCGCTTCCCGGCGTGTGTCGATGAGTATGAAACATTGCTCACCGACAACCGCATCTGGAAACAGCGTACGGTGAACATCGGCGTCATTTCGCCGGAGCGCGCATTGCAGCTCGGTTACACCGGCCCGATGCTGCGCGGCTCTGGTGTCGAGTGGGACCTGCGTAAGAAACAACCGTACGAAGTCTACGATCAGATGGACTTCGACATTCCCGTCGGCGTGAACGGCGATTGCTACGATCGTTATCTAGTGCGCGTCGAAGAAATGCGTCAGGCGAATCGCATCGTCAAACAATGCGTCGATTGGCTGCGTAAGAATCCGGGCCCGGTGATGGTGTCCGATCACAAAGTGACGCCGCCCAGCCGCGAGTCGATGAAGGGCGACATGGAATCGCTCATTCATCACTTCAAGCTGTTCACCGAAGGCTACTGCGTGCCGGAAGGTGAGACCTATGCCGCGGTCGAAGCGCCCAAGGGCGAATTCGGCGTCTATCTAGTTTCCGACGGCGCGAACAAACCCTATCGACTCAAGTGTCGTGCGCCGGGCTTTGCGCATCTCGCATCGCTCGAAGAAATGGTGAAGGGCCACATGCTCGCGGACGTCGTCGCGGTCATCGGCACACAAGACATTGTATTCGGAGAAATAGATCGGTGAGCGAGGCAACGCATAGCGGTGCGCCAGGGCTCTCCGCGCACCTGCGCGAAGAGATCGATCATTGGCTCGAGAAATTTCCGCCCGACCGTCGGCGCTCGGCGGTGCTGGCCGCGTTGCGCGCTGCGCAGCACGAGAACCACGGCTATCTCACGCGCGAGCTGATGGACGCCATCGCGAACTACATCCAGTTACCGCCGGTGCAGGTGTACGAAGTCGCGACGTTCTATTCGATGTTCGAGACCAAGCCCGTCGGTCGTCATCATGTCTCTGTCTGCACGAACATCTCATGCATGTTGTGCGGTGGTGAAGAGATTCTCGAGCATGTCGAGCGCCGTCTCGGCATCACGGTCGGTGACAGCACGCCGGACGGCCGCTTCTTCTTGAAGAAAGAAGAAGAGTGTCTGGCGGCCTGCACCGGCGCGCCGATGATGATGGTGGACCACGTGTACTACGAGAATCTCACACCCGAGAAAGTGGACGAGATTCTGGATCGTCACAAATGACCAAAGAGTATCCGCAAAACCTGGTGTGCTTCGAGCCGCTCCAATACGAGCGCTCGTGGGAGCTCGCGACGTACCGCAAGATCGGCGGCTATGAAGCGTGGGAAAAAATCCTGCGCGAAAAAGTGACGCGCGATGCCATCATCGAAGAAGTGAAAGCATCCGGGCTGCGTGGCCGCGGCGGTGCCGGCTTTCCGACGGGCGTGAAGTGGAGCTTCATGCCGCGCAATGCGCCGGGTCAAAAGTATGTGGTGTGCAATTCGGACGAGAGCGAGCCGGGCACTTGTCACGATCGCGACATTCTTCGTTATAACCCGCATGCATTGATCGAAGGCATGGCCATCGGCGGCTACGCGATGGGCGCGACGGTTGGTTACAACTACATTCGCGGCGAGTTTCTCGCCGAGCCCGTGCCGCGATTCGAAGAGGCGCTCAAAGAAGCGTATGCGGCTGGATTGCTCGGTAAAAATATTCTTGGTTCGGGGATCGATTTCGACCTTTATAGCTACGTGGGTGCAGGGGCTTATATTTGCGGCGAAGAGACCGCACTGTTGGAATCTCTCGAAGGCAAACAAGGCAGACCGCGATTCAAACCACCGTTCCCGGCGAACTTCGGTTTGTATGGCAAGCCCACCACCATCAACAACACGCAGAGCTACGCTTCCGTGCCGACTATCTTGCGCAAAGGCGCCAAGTGGTTTGCAGATCTGGGTGTCGCGAATTCCGGCGGCACGTTGATCTTCTCCGTGTCGGGTCACGTCAACAAGCCGGGCAATTGGGAATTGCCGCTCGGCATTCCGTTCAAAGATTTGATCGAGCTCGCCGGCGGCATTCGCGGCGGCCGTAAATTGAAAGCCGTGATTCCGGGCGGTGTCTCCGTGCCGGTCGTGCCGGGCGACGTCATGTGGAACGTCAACATGGATTATGACTCGGTGAAGAAAGCAGGTTCGGCGCTCGGCACCGGCTCGCTGATCGTGATGGACGAAACCACGTGCATGGTGAAGACCCTCGAGCGCATCTCGCGGTTCTACTACGCAGAATCGTGCGGTCAGTGCACGCCCTGCCGCGAAGGCACGGGTTGGTTGAATCGCGTGCTCAACCGCATTCTCGCCGGCAAAGGCCGCAAAGAAGACGTGGACATGCTGGTCGACGTCGCCAACAAAATCGAAGGCCACACGATTTGCGCCTTCGGCGATGCCGCCGCGTGGCCCATTCAAAGCTTCATCAAGCACTACCGCCACGAGTTCGAATATTTCGTCGAACACGGCCGCAGCATGGTGACGGCCGACAAGCGTGAGGCGGCATGATGAGCGACGACACCATTAACATCGAAGTCAACGGCGTCCCCATGAAGGCTCGCAAGGGCCAGATGGTGATCCAAGTGACCGACGCGAATGGCGAGTACATTCCGCGCTTCTGTTATCACGAGAAGCTGGCGATCGCGGCCAACTGCCGCATGTGTTTGGTCGAAATCGAGAAGGCGCCCAAGCCCATGCCGGCGTGTGCGACGCCCGTGGCCGAGGGCATGAAGATTTTCACGAAATCGCCCAAAGCCATCGCGGCGCAGAAGGCGACGATGGAGTTCCTGCTCATCAACCATCCGCTCGATTGCCCGATCTGCGATCAGGGCGGCGAGTGCGAATTGCAGGATCTCGCGATGGGCTTCGGCCGCGACGTCTCGCGCTACGCAGAACGCAAACGCGTCGTCAAAGACAAGAACTTGGGTCCACTCGTTTCGACCGACATGACACGCTGCATTCACTGCACGCGCTGTGTGCGGTTCACTCAAGAGATTCAGGGCTTCCAAGAACTCGGCACGATCGGCCGCGGCGAGTCGACCGAGATCGGCACGTTCATCGAGAAGAGCGTCGATCACGAGCTCTCTGCCAACATCATCGATCTTTGTCCGGTCGGCGCGCTCAACAACAAGCCGTATCGTTATCGCGCGCGTGCTTGGGAAATGAATCAGCAACCGCTCGTTTCGCCGCACGACAGCGTCGGTACGAACATTTATGCGCACGTGCTGCGCGGCCGTGTGATGCGTGTGGTGCCGCGTCCCAACGAAGACATCAACGAGACTTGGATCGCCGATCGCGACCGCTTCAGCTACGAAGGTATCTATAGCGAGGATCGCCTGCAGAAGCCGCTGATGAAGGAAGGCGGCGCATGGCGCGAAGTCGATTGGGAAACGGCGCTCGGAGCCGCAGCGGAAAGGCTGGGTCGAGTCGTGCGTCAACACGGCGCAGCACAGCTCGGCGTGCTCGCAACTCCGAACTCGACGCTCGAAGAACTGTATCTCACGACCAAGATCGCGGTCGGTCTCGGCACTTCAAATATAGATCACCGGCTGCGCCGCACTGACTTCCGCGATCAAGCAGCAGACCCTGTGATCACAACACTGGGTTCGAGCATCGCGGATCTCGAACGATTGAACGCGGCAGTGATCGTGGGTTCGAACCTGCGTCGCGACGTGCCCATCATTGCGCATCGCATTCGCAAGGCTGCAACGCGCGGCGCGAAGATTTCGTTCGTCAATCCAAAGCGCTATGAATACTTGTTCCCGGTTGCGGGCTATCTCTCGAGCAATGGCCTGGGAATGGTCGAGCATTTGGCTGCGCTGGTCTCTGCAGCTGGCGGCGCAAGCTCTGCGCCCACGTCGGTGCGAATGTTGGTGAACGGTGCGAATCCCACCGACACACATCGAGGCATTGTTGCGAGCTTGGGCGAAGGCGAGCGTCGCATGATTCTGCTCGGCGCAATCGCACAACGCGACGCGGCATTCAGCGAATTGCGCGTGCTTGCGGCAACGCTGGCGCAACTCACTGGTGCGACGTTTGGTTACTTGCCTGAAGGTGGCAATGCTGTGGGCGCTCAGCTCGCCGGCGTGTTGCCGCATCGTGGTGTAGGCGGCGCGGCATTGTCGGCACCCGGTCTCAACGTTGCTGAGATGTTTGGCGCGAAGCTCAAAGGATATTTGTTGGTCGGCGCGTTCGAGCCGAAGGACGATGTTGCCGTACACGGTGCAGCGGAAGCATTGAAGGCTGCCGAATGCGTAGTTGCGTTGTCGCCATACGCCACTGCGAAGGAATACGCGCACATCATTCTGCCGATCGGTTCGTTCGCCGAAACATCGGGGACGTACGTCAATATGGAAGGCCGTTGGCAAAGCGTTCCCGGCGCGGCCACTCCTGTGGGCGAATCGCGTCCCGCATGGAAAGTCTTGCGTGTGCTCGGCAACTTGTTGCAACTGCCTGAGTTCGAATACTTGAGCTCGGAGCAAGTGCGTGACGAGCTCAAAGCGCAAGTGAGCAGCGTAACGCCGAACAACAACTACGCGACAACGAGCGGATTCCAGGGGAGGGCGGTGCAAGCGCCGATCGATGTGCCCATGTACACCTCGGACCCGTTGGTAAGGCGTGCTACGGCGCTGCAGCTCACGGCGGAAGCTCGCAGAGAGCGCGAGGAGTCTGCGCGATGACGCCGCTGGTCCCCGAATTCGTGTCCCAATTGCTCGACGGATTTCCGGAATTCGCGCAGGCCATCGTGTGGTACGGCGTGATCGCCCTCATTCTGTTTGTGAGCGTGATTCTGTGCATGGCGTTCCTCACGTGGTGGGAACGACGCGTGCTCGGTTCCATGCACGTGCGCATCGGGCCCAATCGCGTCGGCCCCAACGGCTTGCTGCAGCCGTTCGCGGACGTGTTCAAGTTGATGTTCAAAGAGATCGTCATTCCGTCGCGCGCCAACAAGTTCTTGTTCATCGGCGCGCCCATCCTTGCCTTGGTGCCGGCGCTTTGCACTTGGGCGGTCGTGCCGCTGTGGCCTGGTTTTTCAGTCGCCAACGTCAATGCGGGATTGTTGTATGTCCTCGCGCTCACCTCTGCCGGTGTGTACGGCGTCATCCTTGCGGGCTGGGCGACGAATTCGAAATACGCATTCCTCGGCGCAATGCGCGCCGCCGCGCAAATGGTCGCGTATGAAATCGCCATGGGCTTTGCGCTCGTCGGCGTGGTGATGGCGGCGGGAACGTTGAATTTAGGTGCCATCGTGACCGCGCAGAACGGCCACGTCTTCAACTGGTTTTGGTTGTGGCTTTTCCCGCTCTTCGTCGTGTATTTCATCTCGGGCGTAGCCGAAACCAACCGTGCGCCGTTCGACGTGGTCGAAGGCGAATCCGAAATCGTCGCCGGATTTCACGTTGAATACTCGGGCATGGCGTTCGCGCTCTTCTTCGTCGCCGAATACGTCAACATGATCCTGATCGCGGCGCTCGCGAGCGTGTTTTTCCTCGGCGGGTGGCTGTCGCCGTTCCAAGGCTTGCCGCTGCCTGCATTCTTCACAGCGCCGAACTTTTTCTGGCTGCTGGCCAAAGTCGCCTTCCTGTTGTTCTGTTTCCTTTGGTTCCGCGCCACGTTCCCCCGCTATCGCTACGATCAAATCATGCGCCTCGGCTGGAAAGTGTTCATTCCGGTCACGTTGGTGTGGATTGCCGTCGAGATGGTGTTCGTGGTGCAGAAGATCGGGCCTTGGGCGCACCACTAGTCGAGATCGCGCACATGAGAGCTGCAACGAATTTCTTCAAGACGTTTTTCCTGACCGAATTGCTGGTCGGCATGGGCGTGACCCTGCGGCAGCTCGCCGCACGCCCCAATATCACCGTGCAATATCCCGAGGAAAAGACTCCGCAATCGCCGCGCTATCGCGGCCTGCATGCACAACGTCGTTACGCAAACGGTCAGGAACGCTGCATCGCTTGCAAGTTGTGCGAGGCGGTGTGTCCGGCGCTTGCGATCACCATCGAATCGGATGTCGGCCCGGACGGCACGCGTCGCACCACGCGCTACGACATCGATCTGTTCAAATGCATTTTCTGCGGCTTCTGCGAAGAAGCCTGCCCCGTGGATGCCATCGTCGAAACCCGCATCCACGAGTACCACTTCGAAAACCGCGGCGAAAACATCATGACCAAGGACAAACTCCTCGCCATCGGCGAGAAGTACGAAGCCATGATCGCGGCGGACAAGGCGGCGGATGCAAAGTATCGATAAAAGAAAATGTCCATCATCACACTCCTCTTTTACGTCTTCTCCGTGCTCCTGGTGGGTGCGGGAGTGGGCGTCATCACTGCGCGCAATCCCGTGCATGCGGCGCTCTTCCTGGTATTTGCTTTCTTCAATAGCGCGGTCATTTGGCTGCTCATGGAAGCGGAGTTCTTGGCCATCGTGCTCGTTCTCGTCTATGTGGGCGCGGTGATGGTGTTGTTCCTCTTCGTGGTGATGATGCTCGACATCAATGTCGCCCAGATGCGCGAGGGGTTCACGCGTTATGCGCCGCTCGGTTTCTTGTTTGCATTGATCGTGATTGCTGAGATCGCGAGCGTGGTGTGGGTGAAATCGCTTGGACTGACGCAACCCACGCCGATGGGTCCGAGCGCCGCGCCCGATTACAGCAATACTCAAGCGCTCGGTACGCTCATCTACACGAAATATCTCTATCCGTTCGAGCTCGCAGCGGTGATCTTGCTGGTCGCCATCGTTGCGGCCATCGTGCTCACGATGCGCCCGCGCAAGGGTTCCAAGGTGCAGGACATTGCAGCGCAGGTGGCGGTGCGAGCCAGCGAGCGCGTGCGCATCGTGAAGATGAACGCGGAGAAGGGTTCATGATTTCCCTGGAAAGCGTGTTGCTCCTCGCGGGCATCCTGTTCAGCCTGGCCGTCGCCGGCATTTTCATCAACCGCAAGAATGTGATCTTGCTGCTCATGTGCATCGAGCTCATGTTGCTCGCGGTCAATTTCAATTTCGTCGCGTTCGCCCGGCATTTGGGCGACCTGCACGGTCAAGTGTTCGTGTTCTTCATCATGACCGTCGCCGCGGCGGAATCCGCCATCGGTCTCGCCATCCTCGTCGTACTCTTCCGCGAACGACGCAGCATCAATGTCGACGAGCTCGACACGATGAAGGGGTGAGGAGCAGTGGTGAAGAAGAATAATACCCTTTCCGCAAGGCTTTGACCGTGCACTCCACTTTAATCTCGCAAGAAATCCTTGTCGCCATTGTGCTCGCGCCGCTGCTTGCGGCCGTCCTCGCCGGCATTGCAGGCAAGGCGATCGGGCGTGCGGGTGCGCACACGGTCACCATTCTCGGCGTCGCTATTTCGTGCGGCCTGTCGCTCTATGTGCTCAAGCTGTTGCTCGTCGATGGATCGGCTGAGTTTTACGGGTCCGTATACACCTGGCTCGTGAGCGACGGGCTGCATTTGGAAGTGGGCTTTCTGATCGATCGCCTCACCGCGCTCATGATGGTGGTCGTTACGTTCGTGTCGCTGTGTGTGCACGTCTACACCATCGGCTATATGCACGACGACCCGGGCTATCAGCGCTTCTTCTCCTACATCTCGCTCTTCACGTTCTCCATGCTCATGCTGGTCATGGCGAACAATTTCATGCAGCTCTTCTTCGGTTGGGAAGCGGTGGGCTTGGTGTCGTACTTGCTGATCGGCTTCTGGTACACGCGGCCGTCGGCCATCTTCGCGAACTTGAAAGCGTTCCTCGTCAACCGCGTCGGCGACTTCGGCTTCGCGCTCGGCATCGCTGGCGTCTATTACTACACGGGCTCGCTCGACTATCACACCGTGTTCGCATCGCTGCCGCAGTCTTTTGCGGGCAAGATAATGGAGATCATCCCAGGCACGCCGTGGGAAGCGATCACTGTCGTGTGCTTGTGCTTGTTCGTGGGCGCGATGGGTAAGTCCGCGCAGATGCCGCTGCATGTGTGGCTGCCTGATTCGATGGAAGGCCCGACGCCTATCTCGGCACTGATCCACGCTGCAACCATGGTGACGGCGGGTATCTTCATGGTGGCGCGCATGTCGCCACTCTTCGAACTCTCCGAAGCAGCGCTTTCGACCGTGCTCGTCATCGGTGCAACGACCGCGTTTTTCATGGGCCTCTTGGGTCTCGTGAACAACGACATCAAACGCGTGGTCGCGTATTCGACGCTGTCGCAGCTCGGTTATATGACCGTGGCCCTCGGCGTCTCAGCCTACGCAGGCGCGATCTTCCATTTGATGACGCACGCCTTCTTCAAGGCATTGCTGTTCTTGGCGGCAGGTTCCGTGATCATCGCCATGCATCACGAGCAGGACATGCGCAAGATGGGCGGTCTCAAAAAGTACATGCCCTACACCTATTGGACATCGCTCATCGGTTCGTTGGCATTGATCGGCTTCCCGGGCACTTCGGGATTCTTCTCCAAAGATGCATTGATCGAAGCCGTCCACGAGTCGCATATCCCCGGCGCGGGCTATGCCTATTGGTGCGTGTTCCTCGGTGTGTTCGTTACTGCGTTCTACAGCTTCCGCTTGGTGTTCATGACCTTTCACGGGCCGGAGCGCTTCCGGGAAGCGCATGCGCATGATCATCACGAATCGAACGACTCGCCTGTTACGCATGATGCGCACGCAGGTCACGAGCCCGACGCTGCAGGTCATGACGACCATGGTCATCATGGTCCTGTCGAGCCGCACGAGAGTCCGTGGGTCGTGACGTTGCCGCTCGTGCTGCTTGCGATTCCCTCGCTCGTGATCGGCTGGTTCACCATCGGTCCGGTGTTGTTCGGTGACTACTTTGGTTCTGCAATTCACGTGGCGGAACATCACAACGTGTTGGGCGAGCTCGGCAAAGAATTCCGCGGCCCGGCGCAGTTCTTGGTACACGGTCTGCAAGCTCCGCCCGTGTATCTCGCGCTCGCGGGCGTCGCATTAGCGTGGTTCTTCTATCTGCAGCGCCCGGATTTGCCCGAGAAGATCGCCACCGCGTTCAAACCTCTCTATGTACTGTTCGTCAACAAATTCTATTTCGACGAGCTGTATCAGGCAGTGTTCGCGGGCGGCAGTCGTCTTTTGGGTCGCTTGTTCTGGCGCGTCGGCGATGCGGGGTTGATCGACGGCGTGCTCGTGAACGGTTCGGCGCGATCGGTCGGTTGGGTGTCGGGTGTGGTGCGTAACGTGCAGACCGGCAGGCTCTACACCTATGCCTTCGCCATGATCATTGGACTGGCAGCGCTCCTGGGGTTCTACATTTGGCAGTTTATGCGCTGAGCCGCGTGACGATCCGGGACCTGGTTTAGAAATTAGAAGAGCATTTCATGTTGAACTGGCCGATTCTAAGTGTGCTCGTGTGGTTGCCGATTGCCGGCGGCGTAGCCGTGCTGGCGTTGGGCGACAAGGCGGCGTCGCTGGGTCGCTGGCTGTCGCTGCTCGTGAGCATCGCGGCGTTCATCGTTTCCATTCCGCTCTACGCGGCGTTCGACACCGGCACGGCAGCCATGCAGTTCGTCGAGAAAGCGCCTTGGATTCCGCTCTTCAACGCGTGGTACTCCTTGGGTGTCGACGGCATTGCCATGCCGCTCATCGTGCTCACGACGTTCATCACGCCGCTCATCGTCGTCGCCGGATGGACCGTGATCGAGAAGAAGCCGAATCAATACTTCGCTGCATTCCTGATCTTGGAAGGGTTGATGATCGGCGTGTTCGCAGCGGTCGATGCGCTGCTCTTTTACGTGTTTTGGGAAGCCATGCTCATTCCGATGTTCATCATCATCGGCGTGTGGGGCGGTCCGCGGCGTGTGTACGCCACGATCAAGTTCTTCCTCTACACGTTCCTGGGTTCGGTGTTCATGCTGGTGGCGCTCATCTATCTATATCTCAAGACAGGGAGTTACGAGATCGCCGCGTTCCAGAACGCACCGCTCAGCATGAACGAGCAATTGCTGATCTTCGTCGCCTTCCTGCTCGCGTTCGCTGTGAAGGTGCCCATGTGGCCGGTGCATACATGGTTGCCGGACGCGCACGTAGAAGCGCCAACCGGCGGCTCCGTCGTGCTGGCTGCCATCATGTTGAAAATGGGTGGATATGGCTTCCTGCGATTCACGTTGCCGATCACGCCTGATGCGAGCCATCAACTCGATTGGCTCATCATTGCGCTCTCGCTCATCGCCGTCGTGTACATCGGCTTCGTAGCGCTCGTGCAGCAGGACATGAAGAAGCTGATCGCGTATTCCTCCATCGCTCACATGGGCTTCGTCACGCTGGGCTCGTTCATCGCCTGGCGCATATTGAGCAACACCGGACAATTGACGGGCGCAGGCATGGGATTGGAAGGCGCGATGGTGCAGATGATTTCGCACGGGTTGGTTTCCGGCGCGATGTTCTTCTGCGTAGGCGTGCTCTACGACCGCGTGCACAGCCGTGAGATCAGCGCGTACGGCGGCGTCGTGAACAAGATGCCGATCTTTGCCGCATTCGCCGTGCTCTTTGCAATGGCGAACTCGGGCTTGCCTGCCACTTCGGGATTCGTCGGCGAATTCCTCGTGATCCTGGCGAGCTTCCGTGCCAACTTCTGGTACTCGTTCCTCGCCGCGCTCACATTGATTCTGGGCGCCGCCTATACGTTGTGGATGGTGAAGCGCGTGATCTTCGGACCCGTCGCGAATCATCACGTCGAAGAGCTCGAGGACTTGAACGGTCGCGAATTCGTCGTGCTGGGCGTTCTAGCGATCGCGGTATTGGCGTTGGGCGTGTATCCCGCACCGCTGCTCGATGTGTTGCACGCAAGCGTGAACGCGCTCGTACAACATGTGATGGTTTCAAAGTTGTAACTACACACTTATGACTGACAATTTAAATCTCGCGCCCGCCTATGCAGAGATCTTCGTGCTCACTGCGGCGTGCGTCATTTTGCTGGTCGATGTCTTTTTGAGCGATCGGCAGCGCATCGTCACCTATGTGCTCTCCATGCTCACACTTGCTGGTGCTGCATGGTTCACTGCGCACTTCAGCGCATCCGAGCGTACTTATAGTCTCGGCGGATTCTTCGTTTCCGATCCCATGGGCGATGTATTGAAGCTCTTTGCGTACGGTGCGACGGCCGTGAGCTTCCTGTATTCGCGCGATTACCTGATACGGCGCGGCTTGTTCAAAGGCGAATATTTCATTCTCGCGCTCTTCGCACTGCTCGGCATCATGGTCATGATCTCGGCGGGCAGCTTGCTCACGATTTATCTCGGCGTCGAATTGTTGTCGTTGTCGGTGTATGCGCTCGTCGCATTCAATCGCGATTCCGGCGTGGCGGCGGAAGCAGCCATGAAATATTTCGTGCTGGGCGCGATTGCATCCGGCATGTTGCTCTATGGCATGTCGATGATCTACGGCCTGACGGGTTCGCTGCAGTTGGATGAGATCGCGGCAACTGTGCGTCAGAATCCGTCTCAGCTCGGCCTCGTATTCGGCTTGGTGTTCGTGATTGCCGGCGTCGCGTTCAAGTTCGGTGCGGTGCCGTTCCACATGTGGGTGCCGGATGTGTACCAGGGCGCGCCTACGTCCGTCACGCTCTTCGTCGGTTCGGCGCCTGAGATTGCATCGTTCGTCCTCACCATTCGTCTGCTCGCCGAAGGATTGGGCGGCATGGTCGAAGACTGGCGCACGATGCTCATCGTGCTTGCAGTGCTGTCGATGGGTCTCGGCAATGTGCTAGCGATCGCACAAACCAATCTCAAGCGCATGCTGGCGTATTCGACCATCTCGCACGTGGGATTCATTCTCTTGGGCGTGTTGGCCGGTACGCCTCGCGGCTATCAATCCGCGATGTACTACACGCTGGCTTACGTCATCATGGCGTTGGGTTCCTTCGGCATGATTCTCTTGCTGTCCCGCAAGGGCTTCGAGTCCGAGGAGCTGGACGACTTCCGCGGCCTCAACAAAAAGAGCCCATGGTTTGCGGCGGTGATGATGATGGTGATGTTCAGTCTCGCCGGCGTTCCGCCGTTCATCGGCTTCTGGGCCAAGCTCGCCGTGATCGGCGCAGTGCTCGACATCGGCAATACCTGGCTCGCGGGTATCGCTGTGTTCTTCTCCGTCATCGGCGCTTATTACTATCTGCGAGTCGTCAAGCTGATGTATTTCGATGAGCCCACCGATCTCACGCCGATCGAGGCGAGTGGAGCCGTTCGCACCGTGCTCAGCGCAAACGGCCTTGCCGTGTTGTTGTTAGGCGTGTTCCCGAGTGCGTTGCTCAATATCTGCATGAGGGTGTTTGGATAATTCTTTTCCAGCCCTTGTGCGTGAAGGGCCCCCGCGGGGGCCTTTTTATTTTGGTGTCATACCGCGTAACCTGCCTGTAGTTCTAAGGCGCATACAAACTTCGCTCGTGCTGGAACAGGAAAGAAGCAAGCCACCGAAAGCACCGAAGACACCGAATCAGAAAAGATGACATTCTTTTCGGTGTCCTTCGGTGTGTTCGGTGGCTAGTCTGTTAACTTCGATCTCGAATCCTACAACGGCGCACAAAGTGAGTACTTGGTTTCGCAAAAACCTAGGCGACGCGATGCTCGCGGCAGAATCGCTCGCGCATCTCGAAACAGTGTTTCGCTCGATGTATGGCGACGAATCGAATACTCGTAACGCCGCCATATTCATTCGACACGAATCCGAAGGGCGATTGCAGTGCGAAGTGTTGGCGTATTTCTCACCAGATGCGGCTGATGCGGCAGCGGCGGTCGATGCAGAGCCTTGCCGCAAGCCAGCGCGCGGAGATTTGAGTCTACTGGTGGGCTCGAAAGAAGCTTGGACGCTTTTGCCCCGAATAGCACAATGAATGAGCCGAGTGGTCGCGACTCGTCATTCTAATGACAGCATGCGGCAAGGAGTGGCCGCAGGAAAGCAAACAATCGCCGCAGAGTTGACGCAGTTCCGCACGCTGCAAGGTCGTTGCAAGATCGATTTGCCGCAGCGTGTTTTGGGCCATTTTTCGGCCGAATTTATAACATTCCGTTACTTTCTTTTACTGCTGCAGTCCGTTTTTCCGAGCCCGTTCGGCAGAGTTCTTGCTTGGTGGTCGCGGTAGTTCACCGACATCGGTGCGAACGGCAAATTACCGACTCATTCTACTCACTCATTGGAGCCACCATGACCATCAGCGCTGTATCGCAGAACAACGTTTCTTTGCCACAGCTCACTCTCAATCCCGCCGATGGGGTAGGTACCTCGGGCGGTTGCGGCAACACAGGTAGCGCGTCCGATGCGGCTCGGAAGCCGAGCTTGTTCGATTCGGTGATTCAGGCGCTATCGCAAGTAGGAGGCACCGACGTGTCGAGTGCAATTAGCGTCGGCAATGGCAGCAGCACAACAGCGTCGAGTGATGACAGCTCTTCGCAAACAGATATTCACGACGCGTTGCGGGACTTCATGCAACAGTTGATGGGCGCATTGCATTCTCAGAACACCGCCGGCGGATCGTCCGAGAGTAGTACAGATTCTGATGCGACAACCAATGTCTCGGCCGTTGGCAAAGCAGGAGCATACCGGCGCCACGTTCACGGCCATGTCGGGCAAGAACTGCAATCGCTCATTCAGCAGCTTGCCGCCTCCGACTCCGGCGATTCGTCTGCTACAGGCGATTTGTCTACCGCATCCACTACGAATTCCACCGGCAATTCAGCATTGCAGCAAAGCTTCGATAAGCTCATGAGTGCTCTCGGTGTAGACAATACGAACGGCAGCAATAGTCAGCCTACGCTCAGTGGCTTCTTGCAGGCACTGTCGGGCGATATCTCGAGCGCGAACGGTAAAGTCGGCGTCGTCGACGTACACGCATAACGCACTGTTCTCTGGCAGACCTGCCGCGTTTGCGACGACGCGGCTCACCCTTGCGAGCGTCAACCGATTTCCGCATTTTGCTTTGTAAGACGCACTTGCACGATGATGTGCGAGGCAGGGTTGATCGGCTTCGCCCATGGATATTTCCTCGACATCGTTGCTCAGCGTCGCACTCGGCATCGGTCTCGCCGCAGCGACCGGTTTTCGCGTATTTCTGCCGCTCTTGGTGGCAGCCGTCGCAGCTCGCACCGGCTGGATTCCGCTCAACGAGACATTCAGTTGGTTGCAGAGTGACTCTGCACTCCTGATGTTGGGCAGTGCAGCGCTGCTCGAGACGCTTGCCTATTTCGTTCCTGGGATAGATCACCTGCTGGATCTTCTTGCCGCGCCCGCGGCCGTGATCGCCGGTGCAGTGACGAGCGCCGCGGTCATGACGAACATTCCTCCGGGCGTGTTGTGGCCGCTTGCCATCGTAGCCGGCGGAGGTGTGGCCGGACTCACCAAGGGCACTACTGCGCTGATACGCGCGAAGACGGGCATAGCGACCGGCGGGCTGGGTAACCCAATCGTCTCCACGGGCGAAACAATAGGGGCGATCGGCATATCGCTTTTTGCGATCGCGTTGCCGATGCTGTGCTTGATCGTCGTCGTTGCATTGTCGGTGTGGGGCATACGGCGTATCGGTCGCTTCGTCACCGCACGTCGCGCTCGCCCGTAATGCGCCGTGAGAGTCATCTGTGTGATACGGAACTGAATTCATGAATGCCCGGGCCCGGAAAATCTTCCTCTTGCTGTTGTGCGTGACAGGGGTATCGCACGCCATCCCGGTCGTTGCTCAACCTGTCGTGATCGAGCTCTTCACTTCGCAAGGATGCAGTTCCTGTCCGCCTGCAGATGCGCTGCTCGGAGAGTTGTCGAGCAGGCCGAACGTCGTGGCGTTGGCCTATCACGTCGACTATTGGGATGAGCTCGGCTGGAAAGACCGCTTCGCCATTCCCGAAGCGGTGCAACGACAACGCGGGTATGTGCGGCGCTTGGCCAAATCGGGTGCGTTCACGCCGCAGGCCGTCATCAGCGGCGACACGAGTCTCGTCGGGTCCAATCGCAAAGGCATGTTGCAAGCGATTGCCGAGCAGCGCGACGCGTTGGCGGTGGTGTTATCGCGAGCAGGCGCAGATATCAAGATCGATTTGCCCGAGCGGTGGAACGAGCCGATGGACGTGTACGTGATTTCGTATTTGGCCGAAGCAACGACACCCATCGGTCACGGCGAAAACGCGCATCGCTTGTTACGGGAATTCAATATCGTGCGCTCGTTCGCGCGGCTTGGGACGTGGGACGGTAGGCCGCGACAAATGCAAGTGCGTCTGTCTACGCTCCCCAAGGATGCGACCGCAGTCGCCGTTCTGCTGCAGCGGCCCCAGCAAGGTGCGGTCGCAGGGGCAAGTACGATCTCGCTTCGCTGATCGCCGGCACAAACCGCTCGACGAGCACTGCTGCGTTTGTTTATGGTTGCAACAGTGTCCTGGCCGAGATTCAACAATGCCCAAGTCTCGAATCGTGCTGCTGCTTCTTGCGCTCAGTCTGCTCGCAGGTTGCGGAGAAATCGTCGTCTTCGGCCACACGGTCCGCGAAGGGCGCAGCGAGGTCAAACCCGTTCCGCAAACCGCAACCGCAGAGGCGACGACAACGACGGCCAAGAGCGCCGAGACACCGTCGGTACCCTCAACGCCATCCGCACCGGCACGACCAGGACCTTCGGTACCGTCAGTTCATGTATTGAGAGCGGTCACGCTCGAGCTTACGCCGCAAGCCGCAGCGCAAGTTGCCGACGATTCGAAGTTCAAGGCGGATGCTTTGCTGGATGCGATCAAAGCGGAGTTACGGTCTCGCAACTTGCTCGACGAAGCGGCCAACGGCACCGCCGAGGTCTCCATCGAAGACTTCGCCGTCCAACCCGCCAGCAATGCAGTGCTGTTCGGCTACGTTCTGAGTAACGGGTCACTCAATGGGGAACTTCGTATACGCGATGCCGCAGGCAACGATGTGCAGCGCTATCGCATCCAGGCGAAGTCGAGGCTCAGCGCACCCGCAGAAGGCGAGAGCCCGAATCTGCTCTCGCCTCTGTATCGCCGCTTCGCCGTTCTGACGGGCGATAGCGTCGCTGGCGAGCCGTCCAAGTCGAGTGCCGCCGATCAGCCTCCGCATTGATCGAGCGAGGGAACCTATGCGCATCTGTCTCATGATCGAAGGGCAGGAGAATGTTTCGTGGAGCGAATGGCTGGCGCTGGCACGTACGGCGGAAGCGGCAGGGCTCGACGGATTCTTCAGGTCCGATCACTACAGTTCCTTTCACGGTGCACC
>Ga0068855_100002074_pt1 | contig 24828 bp, 26 predicted proteins | sample KBSCornC52_FD_66592 | JGI IMG/M metagenome (GOLD analysis project Ga0068855, IMG submission 66592) | Corn rhizosphere microbial communities from Kellogg Biological Station, Michigan, USA - KBS Corn C5-2 | ecosystem: Host-associated > Plants > Roots > Rhizosphere > Soil ... | reverse complement strand
CGGTGCCGCTGCAACTTTTGGCTTACCACGTCGCGGTATTGCGCGGCACCGACGTGGACCAGCCGCGCAACCTCGCCAAATCCGTGACGGTCGAGTAGCGCTACAAGCTCGAAACGTAATGATCTCAAACAATTAAGTCTGTCCAAAATAATAAAGTCTGTCATGAACGGCATAAGCACCGAGGGCCGATGGGGCTGGGTGCAAACGGTAGCACCAGAAGATGACGAACCCGCTTGGAGTCACCTCCAACGCATCGCCCGGCTTAATAATCTGCCAAGCATCGTCACGTTGTTGCGTGAATGGTCCGGGCTGCCCCGACAGACCGCTACTAATATCTCGTACGACGCCGCGCGCCGAGTGCAATACCATCTGTCAGTTGCAGCCGGCCAGGACTACGAGACGTATCACCGTAAATATGGCTCGAGTTGCTTGCTGGTCGGAGCCTCGAACATCCCGACGCAGTATCGCGAAGTCGCCGGCGGAAACCCTCGCCAAGCGAGCTTTGCGTTACCACTTGTTCTTCCGCCTTGCGATCAGTCGAAATTTTGCGAATCCTGTACCGCCGCGGATCGAATGCGTCGCGGATTCACATGGTTTAGGCGAATCCATCAGGTCGCAGGAATAGAATTTTGCCCCGCTCATTCGGAACGGCTAATGCAACGGAGGTCTTCTTACCGCTCACTTTCAAGTGTGGGTAGCGCAAATGAAGTTCGGTCAGAGTGGTCAACCGAGCCTCGAGCTGAGTGCAACCCGGTGGAATCCCGTCGGATGCGTGCGTACGCTGAGCTGGTCTCGTGGCTTTGGCGGGACGGAGGTGAGGCGCGGGTCCGTGCGTTACAGGACTTGTTGCGAGAGAGGTTCTACGGTGTGCGAGAGAAGTCAGCCTATGAGATCATCATGCGTTCTTATTGCGGCGGCACCCCTGCAAACAAGTGGTTTAATCGCAATTTTCGAAATTACTTAGGTGATGGGTCGGTACGTACTAATTTGCGTACATTATCATTTGACAGTGTAACCCTTACATTCTGGATACTTGCATTGGTTTCGGACGCGATTCGCATCGATACAATCGTGCATGACCTTGAAGCGCGGCTCCAGGTCTGACTAGAGGAATTTGCTTAAAGATCTGTAGTGCAGTGTGTCCAGCAAAGCGTCAACGCAACTATCCCATCAGCCCTCGACAGCATTTACCGATTGTGCCGCAGCGATAACCGGGTTCAGCTTGGGGTGTCAAGGATCGGCTTCGCCCCAATCAACAATGCTGTGGCACCTTCGAGCAAGTCCTCAGTTGTTGCTCTAGGCCGCGCAGGGAACCGAGGTTTTTTACTTCCGGGCGGTTCGTCAATGTCTGCACGTTGGCGCTCTTCGGGAGTCATGGAGGCTATCACGGCGGCCTCGGCCAAACGTCGTTGGTGCTCTTCAGTTGCGGGATACTTAACAACGTTTCCCCCATGAACGCGTGCACTCGACTCGCGTGGTAGGGGACATTTGAGATCTTTACGCCTATGACTATCGGTCAAGTCAGCCAGCAGGATCTCGACGTCGCAACGTGAAGCCGCGTACCCCGGTGCGCCGTATGCAGTGTCGATGTCGCGCTCTGTCACCCGGTATGCGTCTCGAACACGCATAGCTACATAGGCTTCCGTTAGCAGGATAACGACCAAGCGTCGAATGCCGAACGTGTACGACCATAGCCTACGTCCGACCTTGTCTGGGGTCAGATCGGCGAAGCTCGGTGTAGCACGAAACAGCGCCCGGAGAAACTCAATCCAATCGTTGGACTCCGGTGCGTCCGGATTCATGAATAAGGGCTTGGCCAAAAGCCGCTGTTTTTCCTCCTGCGGCCTAGAATTCAAACGGTGCAGTAGGCTGAAGTTGGCCACATAGACGAGTGGAGGCCCGAGACGCGCCAGCGAATTCAGTAGCTTCGCAGGCAAAGCATTGCCCTCGCCCTGTGTAAGGAATTGAAGCTCATCGGCATGAATCGACGCGACCCCCTGCGCGCAAAGTTCTCGCTGAATTGCACCGAATTGGATTGTTTTTGGTCCGAGACTTCCCGGGTGTCTGAACAAGTGCGCCACAAGTTGACGCATGCCCGAGCCGCTCTTCACGGTCATGCGCCAAGTTGACCTCAATTCGAAAGTGCCATGGCGGCCGACATCGATCTTTTGGGTGCCGAACAGTCGCCCGAACGCCAAAATTACGGCGCTTTTCCCGACGCCTGGCAGTCCCGTGAGACAGGTCACTCGGATGGATGGATCGTATGACGCATGCTCGGCATCGTTCGCGTATATGTTGCGCAGGAATGCGACTTCGCTAGGGTAGCGTTCGGCGCTGTAGCAGCGACACAGGGCCTGAAGCTCCCGCAATATTTTTCGCGTCTGCACACTCGGAACGAACAGCTTCTGGAGAGCGGGATCCAGAATTGATTTGGCGACCTCGACTGGCAACGTTCTGAGGTCGGGTAAGGGTGGCACGTCAACCGCCGTTTTGGCGTTGATCTCTTCATCAGTGAGATCGCAACAAAAGCGCGAGGTCCACCATGTCTTGCTCATCTCTGCGCACGCAGCTGTGGCTTTTGAGTGGGTACTCCGTCAGCTGCCCCGCGGCGTGCACCGCGTGGGGGCGGGCGGCCCCATTTCAACTTGCCAGCGTCCCAATGCTTCCCTGTAGCTTCGGTGAAACGGTCCCGAGCGGCGATTTCTGCAGCGGTCTTTGTTTCGCGTTGCACGGCCTCGAGTTCCTTCCGCTCTGAGTTCAATTCCATCAGTTCGTTCAATGTCAGACCGAGCTGCTGCGGGTCATCCCGAATCGGCAGCTGGGCACGAACCTCGATCAACCGGCCTTCGAATTCGACCCAAGTAAGCCGCACCGACATGGGCATCACGTAGCCTCGAATGCGAATCTGCTGATTTCCGCGCGGTCGCTGAGCTAAATCGCAAGAATTGAATTCCTTAGAAGCGTATCGAACGCCGTAGAACCAAAGCCCCTTCGCGTCGAGCGTGAACCAATCTTGCTTAAGAAACGCCCGAATCGCGCGATCAAGGGGAATCGTTGTCGCGTCGACCCTGCCAACCCCCATCAAGTAGCGCACCATGCCATTTGGATTGGCCGGGACGCGTGCCGCAATCATTTCCGGCGTCAGCCGGGCGGTGCAGTCCTTTTTGCGGTTATCCCTAGAGGCGCGGAGAATTTCCCGCTTCACCAGCTCAAACGCCGTGAGATCGCTCTGGATGTAGTGAGGCGCCCCATCGACCTTAGTGTTCTTGGGATGCGCCCCTTCGACAGATGCTTTGTCCTGGCCCATCCAACTCCGAGACATGTCCCGGATCGCCGGGGCATCTTCGGGGCACATATCTGAAACTGCGCCATGACCCGAGCCGCGGTCGGTTATGCACTTCCTTGACATACCGGTGCATGGGAAGTCGTCGTCTGTTATTTCCACTCCAAACAAGCTGCTAAGTATAGATTTTGGCGCAACCGCGAAGAACCATGCTGCCTTGTAGGCCTCTTCGCGCTCAGCTCCGTACGAAAATCCGACACCAGCGGTGTATCCGGTTGTATTGCAGATCAGGCGACAAGTTGCGAGCGGCGCACCGGGCGCATCGGACAGCAGCTGCCTCGGACGCTCGCGCAAATAATTGGCATCGGCTTCGATCGTCTCTAAGACGTTACTTGTCGCCTCGCTGTACTTGCCCCTGCTACGCGCCAATTTGTTCCGGTACCTCGCCTCGCCGTACCTTTGGCGCTGCACCGTTCCCAAGCCGAGCTGCTCCTTCACGTGATAGTTGAACTGGCCAAAACTGGGAAACGGTTCACCGCTCGGCTGATAGAAACTGTCGGTCGAAGGAGTCCGCTTGCAACCGAAGTCCCGTGTCATCGCCTCCCCATAGATATCGACCATGGTTTTGCCGACTTCCGCGCGCTTGAGGTATGCATGAATGATCTTTGGAACGAGAGGTATGGCTGAATATCCGCTGTTCGCTCCATTCCTTCGGTTAGGCCTACCGAGCTTCTTCTCGGGGTCAGCAAGCTTGGCACGGTCCCAAGCACCATTCCCACGAAATGCTGGGGAGAGTACATAAAGGTCCTGCCCGAACGCTAGGTATGCGCAAAGCCACAGACGTATGCGTGCAGCGCGCTGTCGTGGCTCGCAAGCAGCGGCATGCTCGGCCAACTCTGCATCCAAATTATCCGCAGAGAAGATTTCGTTGAGGCGGGCCAACAGATCGGCAATGTGCTGATAGCGATCGGTTGCATAGTCGCGATATGACTTCTTGTGGGAGACCCTCAAGTCTTCCAGCGCATCCGGATCTAAGCCCTCCAGCTGCGACAGCCATGGCGGGTAGGAACGATCGTTATCTCGTACAACGATCGAGCCAGTTTGCACTCCAGATTCAAATTCCGCGCGGGGCAGGCGGATCCAATGAGCCCGCCAGCGGTCACTTGCCATCGACACAGCATCATCACGGCTGAACCGCGCCAACACCACCTGGGATGCCGCCGCCAAGCTTGCCAACAAGTAGTAGTCAATGCCTTGGAGCAGTGCGCGGTAGCCGCTCGGCGCGGTGACGATTGACCCAAGATTCATCAGCGTGCGAACCAGGATGCGTAAACAACAAGAGGATCACGTCCCTCCGCGCGCAACGGCTTGTCGATGATGAGGGGGTAAAATAGATCGACGCGCAAGCGGCGGTGCCATATGGCTTGATACAGGACGGCGCGTGCATGCTCCAAGGAGAGATGATGTTGCTTGGAAACGTCTCGCAGCACCGTAAACGCGGAATTCGCCCCACCGACCTGCTTCGCAAGAAAGTCCTCAATCTGTTCGCGCATAAGCGCTGACAGACCGATCGGCAGCGAGTGGTATCGGAAGAGTTCTTCGAGATTGCGCTCAAGCGTGACGTCGATCTCGCCTCCGACGATTCGCTGAGTCCGAATGCCTGCATCGGCGAAGTACTCGGCCTCGAGGCGGTGCCGAAAAGTCGCTCGCGCACTGTCGCGGGACCTTGGCTTTCCGTGAAGACGCGAACCTGGACGATCGAAGTCTTCATGCGAACCCTTGATCGTCCAGTTGACGCAATACTCGCCCCTGTCGTCAGTGCAAAACAGCAGCAGGTCGCCTACATAGATATCGGGAAACCAGCGGTGATCTCGATCAGAGTAGACCTTGCCATGCCAGGCGAGCCGACCCAGACGGCTCGCAACATTGATCGTACCCTCGATACGAGGGAACTGCTTTCCGACGGACGACGGATGACTCGCCAATGGGTGCTGCGCAGGCGCCGGGCTGAGCATGTGCTGTTCATGAATGTCTAGCACGTTCGGGTTATGTAGCGCGAGGAGCGCGGCTCCGGCTTCGACCTCAGACATGAGGTGCATGTCCCGGAGACTGAACTTCGCCGGCTTGAGGATCACCGGCCGACTAGTCCGCGGCGCTTCCTTTGGTGTGGCGAAGATGGCTGGCACGTAGGACGCGCCCCAATCCACCGTACTCTGGCGGGCCGTGATGCGTCGGATGCGCGCTAACTTGGGGTTGTTTTCTGCCATTGCATGCTCCCGATTGCGAGCTACTCGGAGGGCGATTGCGCCACGCTGAGGTTTTCACAACGCGCACACAGCAACACTTGACGTGGTCAAGGGAAATGGCTGAGAATGGGGTTAAACGGGGGCCCATTCTTGGGTTCTCTTGACGGCTCGATCCTTCCTAGGGGTCGGGCCGTCGCGCTAATGTGCGCCAGAAAATTCGTCTACGAGGTCATCGTCGCACTCCTGGTTGGCGGGATCTCAGGTGAAATCCTTCCCGACTTGAGGCCTAGCGCGACTGCCGCACGATGCGCCGTTCCGCGCCGACCACGCGTCCGTCCGCTCAACAGCGCGTACACGACGGCGGGTGGAAAGCCATGCTCCCGCGCCCACGTCGTCACTGGCGTGCCAGTTTCCCGAAACCACTCGTTAGCTTGCTCGCGAGTCCGCGTCGCATTCAGTGCAGCCATGCTGGACTACCCGGCTTGGACGGTATAAATTGTGTATGAATTAATAAAACATTGCAATATATGGCTAATGTCTTGCGCGAGCTGCGCGCCGCCAGTGACCTGTTCGGCTCCCGCCTCCGCAAGGAGCGTAAGCGGCTTGGCCTGACCCAAGCGCTTTTCGCGTCCAAAATCGGAATCAGCACACCCACCGAGGTCGGCTATGAACTTGGTTCGCGTATACCTGACGCGCATTACCTGACAGCAGTTGAGCGCTTGGGAGCTGACGGGCATTACATCCGCACGGGTGTGCATGCAAATCGCGCTGCTGTGGGCATGATGGACTGGGACTTCTTTTTGGCGGTGCAGCAATTTGGGGTCGAATGGTTCAAGAAGGAACTCGACATCACGCTTGATCATCGCGAGAGCAACGAGATTGCAAGACTCCTGTACGAAGTCTTGGTCGATACTCACGAGATTGACGATGCCAAGGTTGCACGGTTGCTCCGGCTAGTGGCCTCTCGGAAATGACCAACGACGAAGACCTGCAGGGAAAGGTAAACCAGAAACTCGCCGACGCGACGAGCCAGATCATCGACCAGGCTCACGCTAAAGATCACGAGGAAGCCTATAGGCTGCTGCGCGCTTGGGGTGTATCACATGGCATAGGTTTGCTTATCGTCGGAACCGGCGCGATTGGGCTCGCAGTGCTTTTCCATGCGAGCTTTCCACGAGCCACGCCTATTATTCTGGCTATCGCATTTGTGTTTTGGATTGTCGGTGCGCTTCTTGTTGATGTACCCAATTGGCGTCGCACCCGCCTCGCTCGTCGACTACTGAATCGCTCGTCAAATCGGTGATGCTGTGCGATGCCAGGCACGCGAAGATGTGCATGCCGCCACAGCATCTCTTGACTTGTTCGACGATTTGCCAATGCTTCGTTGGCTCTCGGACGAGACTGTGTACAGCATCGCGGCCAGATACAGCATCGCCTCCGGAATCGTTAATCCATCATGCGCCTCAAAAATCCTCTTCGGGCATCGGACCGGCGGCTTCCCGCACGCACTACCTGGGGGTATTGGCCACTTCGCGCGCGTGTTCAAGACCACTCTGGGTTCACCGCGGAAGATCATTGCATCGCACACTGTCGCTCCCCAGTTGGTCGTCGCGCGCTCTCCCGCTGTGCGAGAGGCGACTTACGCAGCGATGGAAGGGGCGCACGCGCAGACCGTCAAAGCGAAGCTTGGGCTGCTTGCATCCGGGTTCGGCGGGGCTCTGCCGCTCAAAGCTTGCCCCGTCTGCGTGGCAGAAGATGAGCTGGAAAATGGTTTCAGCTATTGGCGCGTGCCGCCCCAACTGCCAAGTACCTGGGTCTGCGCGAAGCATGCAGTCCTCCTCGATGTTTCGATGGCCATGCGATCTGGCCAGGCCCGTTACAATTGGGTGCTACCGAAACAGGACGACTTGATTAGTCCCTGGGACGACTCGAGAGCTCCAGATCGAGCGGCGATCCAACGATTGGGTAAGCTTGCCGATGCATCGCGGTGGCTACTGACCATTGGTCAGCAGGGCGGGTTGGATCTGGGGCGGCTCTCCGCGTTGTTGTGGGACCAGTTGTCCGCCGCAGATCTTGCACACCATGGGCGCCGGCTCCGCCCAGATAAGGCCGCAGAAAGTTTCTTCGAGTTCTTTCGCCCCCTGCGTGCCATCTCTGAATTGGAGCGCGTGGCTGCCACGCCATCGATCGCGTACTCACAGTTGCTGGCGCTGCTGAACGGCCGAGCCAACGGATTTCACCCGGTGCGCGTTGCATCCATCGTCGCGTGGCTGTTTCCAAGCACTCAGGCGTTTTTACATCTATACGACCGCACTCGTACAGTGACGGCGGAAGCCAATGTTCCGCCATCGGCGGCGGCACATCCCCGAAGCAGTGCGGAGCGGGCCAAGTTCCTGCGCCTGGTCCATTCGGGCAAATCAATCTCCGCGTCGGCACGACGAGTCGGAGTTGAAGTTGCAACCGCGCAGGCATGGGCTGCAGCCGCAGGAATTGTTGTCCCACGCCGTGCATCCCGCATTCGCGATGGTGCACGCGACCAGTTGGTCGAAGCGCTCCGAAGGGGTGCTGACAAGACGCAGATCTCAATCGACTTCGAAATTTCGGCGTCTTCAGTTGACCGCATTCTGCGAACAGAAGTGGGCCTCAGGGAAGCCTGGAGAGCCGCAAGACTCAAAGCACAACAACATTCCATGCGTAGCGCTTGGAGGATGGCTCTCGCCAGCGCCGGCGGGTTTGCCAAAGTCGCTCGGGCGATGAAACCCGCAGTGTATGCGTGGCTCTACCGAAATGACGGGATCTGGCTTCGAGACGCCAATCGTGTGACGGATCAGCGGAGTTCGAACAATTCCGCCATCGATTGGCGACAGCGAGATGAGCATCTGAGCAAGGATGTTCTTAGAACCGCGGAGGCCATGCGTGCCACCGATCCTGCACGAATTCGATTACTCGACTTACTCGCACAGCTTCCCGCGCTCAAGCGGAACCTTCCCAACCTGCGCCATTTGCCTCGGACCGATCATGCGTTGGACCAAGTGCTCAAGCGACGCCGGCGAAGCCGCGAATCGGGTTTTTTCTCCTACTAGTCAGAAACTCATTTGCAAGCAATCTGAGTGCGCTTCAGAGAGGGAATCACCATGATCGCTTCCGGCCCTCGGACTCCTAAAGCCACTCATCGCTATCGAATTGCAAGGACGGGAGCAATGCTCTCCGCCGAAGCCCGAATAGGTGACCCATACGTGGTTTCCGTGACCACCAATTGTTCTTGCACGGATCGATCCCAGCCTTTTCCTGGCTGTCAACGCGTGACGCGGTGAACCGCCGAACGCCCATGTCTCACTCCGTGCACAACACCCTCTTTGCATCCTGTAGCTATACGACCATGACCAAAAATCCGTGCGCTACCTCCAACGACACATTGCGCGGCGCGGTCCGCTGTCTAAAGTGGCTATTCTTTGCCGCCCTGATTTGCGGGATCGCGCCACCCGCCGCGCTGCTGATCTGGCAGACCATCACGCCCAGCGTGGTGATCCAACGAGCAGGTGCAGGACGTTTTGTCTCTGCGAACACCAGCAGCGGTTTCCTCCAGTCCGCGCTCACGACTGTGGCAACGACCCAAGGCAGCCTGATCGTGGTGGGCGTGTTTTCGGCACCACGCAACCAGTCACTTGAACTAGTTGAGTGGAGCCAGACGAGTGGTCTTCAGCTATGCGCCGTTGGCCGCCGCGACACCTGCCTTTCGCTGGCGGGTGCCTGGGCCGGCACCCTGGAACCCACGCCCGCACGGGCACGAGTCTTCAATTTCCAGAGCCATGGCCTCGACCGCAGCAATCTCGGGCTCTGGCTGTTCCTCGGTTGCGCCGTAACTCTCATGGCCGGAGCGGGATGGCTCAGCGGCCATGCTGAATTGGAGAAAAAGATCCGCGATTCCCGCGAGCCGCGCGCAATCTAAGGATCAGGTGCCTGATCCCGCATCAGACGTGCCGCGAGATCGTTCACGCACAACAACACTTTCCGCTGCCTGAGTCCCAGCAACCGCCTTCTGAGACAAGGGATCCACGTCGCCATGACCACTACTCCACATCTCGCATCATCGCGCACTGCCGGCTGTTCGACGCGGCGCCGCACGAGCCACGCCACCCGGCAAGCAGGAGCTATATCGGCTGGCGCTATCGGCTGCCTGTTCTCACTGGCCATCGTCCTGCCATCGGCCGTACTGTTGCTGATGCTGCATTTCACTCCACTCGTCGTAACCTCGACCGCCGACGCTGGCACGTTCGAGAGTGTCATCTCGAGCAAGGATCTCACCAACGTCCGTACCTCCCTCGGCACTTTGACTGTGGCGGGCGGATTTTCCGCACCGGTCGGGCAGGCCTTGCTGCTCCGTTACACCAACAAGCGCGGTCTGCAGTTGTGCCCTGTGACGAACACGCACGCCTGTGTAGAAGTCGCCGGCCCGTGGGCGGGTCGAATGCAGCCGGTGGCGTACGTGCATCACTGGTACACGATCGATTTCGCGCGGCATCAGATCAACCCCGGCGGGCTGCCAGGCATTCTCGCCATGGGAGTCGTGACCTTGCTCGCTTCGCTGCTGCTTTGGGCGGTTGGCGGGAATCGGGAGTCGGATGCGGCGGCGCGCAAGGAGGCCGAACATGCGCCAAATGCTTGATCGGAAGGGGCGGCTGCTGGCCATCGCATTACCAGTGCTGACAGCCAGTATCTACGTCAATTGGTTCGGCCCAACGTGGCTGGTCGCGTAGTGGCGTGGAGTGCTGTACGTGATGGCGGCCGCTGCCATAGCCGGTACGCTGCGCTCCCGGTATCTGCGGCGACGAGAGCAGTTGCAGCGACGTCACGATGATGCTAAAGCTCGATGACCGTGGTCTTCACCTGCACGAGGACTGGATAAGCGAGGATCTTGCCTACACAACTTCAGGTTCGGCAGGAGCTACGTTAGCCACTTCCAAAATCTCCGGCAGGGATCACAGGAAAGAGGTCGGCGAGCCGGAGAGTCCGGGATCAGTATGGTCCAGTATGGTCCCGACCATACAATATGGTTGGGACCATATTTCACCCCCTGCAATGAACGGCCCACCTCACGGAGAGGCTACCTCGGCATTGAAGTCGATGATGCCTTGAAGATGGCCGAGCAGACCGAGGTCTGAACGGTGAGGTGGCCGGCCGCGGCTATGCCTGCGGTCGTAGTCCGGCCAAGAGGAGACTGTCGCGGGCCGAATCATGCCGCCATATTGCGGACCCTCGGACGTCGGCAGCCCTACTTTTGATCTGTGTACTGGGCGGGACGCCTTACGCGCCGGTCCGGCTATACTCGGAATGAGTAGCCGGACGCAAGGGGAACAAAAGCGCAGGAACATCAAAGGTATGCACCGCTTCTGGTCGCTTCCGGCGTGGGATGTATAACCGGACGAAGAATCCGTATATTCAATAATTAGGATTTGCAATGAACAATCTTCAAACGACATATGCTCTGGCTATCATCGGCACCCTTGCGGTGTCCGGCGCGAGCATGGCGGCGACATCCACACTGGATAGTCGGATCGCGGAGGCAAACCGCGTAGCAGCGGTGTCCTCGAATTACCACGTCACCGCCGCATCTCTGGTTTACTGTTATTTTGCGGCCAGCACGCGCTCAAGGAAGCCATCGATGAGAAAATCACACACGAAGTAATGTTCGATGACAAAGCCGGAGCAGATTTCGTTCAAGTAGACCAGTCGCTTCGATCCTACTCCACTGGAGTTGCAATGGGCCTGACGCTCGCGGTTGTGCCAGATGGTAAAAAAAAAAGCGATTTGCGCAAAGACTGTAGAAATGACGGAACAGCTTCTTGAGCAAGATCGTACAGCAAGCAAACCCTGACAACTTGGTCAAGCGAACGCCAACCCACTGCGCGGGTTGCGCCGCTTAGCCGCTGTTTGTTTTGTGCGGTTAACGACGTATTCCAGCGGGCGCGCTATGCGTGCCGCTAAATTCGGGCGTTATGGGCCTTGTAAGGAATTCGTAGTGAACGAAGCAAAAGTCCCACTGCCTAGCGAATCGGGCTCCGACGGGTCACAGGCCAAAGCGGACGCCAATATTCAGGAATTGGTGCCGGCAAAGGCAAGCGCAATGCCAATGGCGGACTCCATCATAGGGTTGGCGTCCTCCAACTCACGAGCCTTCGGTGGTGAGGTGGCGTCCACCTTGGTTGCGGGTGTTGCGGCACAGATGGCGAGCGAGCTGCAGCAAACAAGGGCTGAGCTTTCGTCGGTGAGGGTCACAGCGGAGGCGTCAGCGAGCGACCTTGCAGACGAGCGCGTAAAGAGTGCGGTACTTTCCGAACGTCTGCGAGCGTTTCAGGCAACGCGGCATTTAAAGCACCTCGGGGTAGCCGTAGGCACGTTGCTCTTGGGAACTGCATTTCAGCTCTCGCGAACAGGTAATACGCCAATAGCCATTACCGCGGCGGTCATTGGCGCGTTGCTTGTACTGGTGAGTTGGTGGTCAGTCCCTCGCGGGGGTGACAAATGATCGTTGCCGACCTCCAAGAGCTCAAACTCTTTCCCGTCGCAGACAGGGGTATTCCAAATCAGGAGCGCATTCCCATTCAAGTGCTCAAGTCAACCGACTTGGGCAAGTTCGGCGTGCTAGTGGGGGTGTCCTATTACCACAAGATCGCAACGCCGGTCCGGGACAACCTGTTCTGGTTTGGAGACGGTTTAGTCAATGCCGGAGACTGGATTCTGTTGTATACGGGCAGCGGTACTCCCCGAGCAGATGACTGGACCACCCCCCCAGGTAGCAAGGTGTACAGCGTTCACTGGGGAAGGCCAACGACGATGTTCGCAAATACCTCCGTCGTGCCTGTCATTTTTGCCGTTCAAGGCGTTGACGTCGGGGCCTCACCGAGCGACCTTCCACAGCTCGGTGCGATCGGCGCCTAACAACCTCAATAGGAGGGATTGTGGAAATCTTCAACGACATTCGACTTGTCGGGCTTGATACGAAGCTTACAAGGCCATCGCCTTCGGCCTCAGGCATGAATTTGGTCTACTTCAATTTATCGGCGGTACCGCCGCCCGGTTGGGCAAACATTTTCTCCCAAAAGCGTGAGTTTCCGCGGCACAACATGTGGCGCCATGCGCATGTTGAAGGAGACCACATTGTGGTCGACTGCGTCCTTGACGAGATCGAGCGGTATCATCTCAATGACATCAAAACAGATGTAGTTAACAGCAATCAAAAATATCGCCAGCTTCTCGCTCAACGCGAACGGCATCAACAGCAAGCTCAGGCTGCACGGGAAAAAGCACAGGCTGAGATCGACGAACTTGCGAATCGACTCAACTTCGATTGATTGCGTAGCATCAAGTTTGAAGTGCACAGTTGAGCATGCTTCCCGAAAGCAGACTGTCGCCGAGGGCGGCGTCGGGTCCAGACTGTGTGAAAACGCGCTTGCGTAGCACACCGACACGGGGTTTTACCCGCAGGGTGCCGCCCTGCGCAGCCTGCACAAGCAGCGGGGACACGTATCGCAATCTCGGTGCTGGTTTGGCGGTGGATTTGGAGACGGCCAAGGCGCCTTGTTGCGGCTGCAGCCGAAGGGCGGCGCCGCCTACTCGGCAATCGCCTCCATCAGCGGCACAACTCCCATGATCCGCATCACACGCTTCAAGTTGTACGCCAGCACATGCAAGCTCATCTCGGTGCTGACGTGCTCGAGCGTGCGGGTCAGGAAGTGCGTGTAGCCCATCCAAGACTTGAGGGTGCCGAACGGGTGTTCCGCAGTGCATCGGCGAGTCCGCATCTTTCCGGGACTATGGTCCAGCCGCCGCTGCATCGCTTCCAGGACATCCTCGTGCACCCAGCGCCTGACCCGGCGATTTGATCCGGAGGTGCACTTCGCCTTGATCGGACACCTGCCACAGGCTGAGCTCCAGTAGCAATCGAGCGTCATGCTCTTCTCGATGACGCGGAAGCGCCAGATCAGCGATTGGCCGGCCGGGCAACGGTAAGTGTCGGTTTCCGGCTGGTACACGAAGTCGCGTTTGTTGAACAACCCCTTGGCATGATTGTTGGACGTTTGCGGTTTCGGCACGTACGCCGTGATGTCCGCCTCCTCGCACGCGACGATCTCGTTGCCGCTGAAGTAGCCGCGGTCCGCCACGGCCTCCAAGTGTTCGACCTGCATCATGGCTTTAGCGCGCGTCGCCATCGCCGCCAACTGGTCACGATCATGACCAACGTTGGTGACCTGATGGTCGACGATCAAGTGGTGTTTGGAATCGACCGCTGTCTGCACGTTGTAGCCGACCATGCCGGTCCCCCTGCCGCTGGTCGCCATCGAACGCGCGTCAGGATCGGTCAACGAGATCTGGTGGTCGGGCGCGGCTTCAACCGCCTCGGCCAAGGCCTGCATGCGTTGCATCTCCGAATGCAGCGTGGCGATTTTGTCCTGAGATGGCGCGTGTGCGCTTCGTTCACCTCGGCATCACCGCGGCGGTCGGCGCTGTCCAGCTCGTAACGCGCAACGCTCTCCTCGATTTGTTCGATGCGACGTTGCACCTTGGCCCGGGTGTAGTTCTTGTCGCGGGTGTTCACTGCCTTGAACTTACTGCCATCAATCGCCACCAGTGGTTGTGCGAACAGTCCCAACCGCCGGCATAGCAGCACGAACTCTCGGCAGACCTTGCGGATCGCCGCACCGTTGTTCCGGCGGAAGTCCGCGATCGTCTTGAAGTCCGGCGCCAGGTGACGGTCAGCCACATCAGCTCGACGTTCCGCTGGGCCTCGCGTTCCAGTCGCCGGCTCGACTGCACCCGGTTCAAATACCCATACAGGTAGATCTTCAGCAATGTGGCGGGGTGATAGCCAGGCCGGCCTGTCGCCTCCGCGATCGTGCGCTCGAATCCCAACGTCACCAGGTCGAGGTTCTCGACGAACGCATCCACCACCCGCACCGGGTTGTCCTCGCCGATGTAATCATCCAACCGCTCGGGGAACAACACGCTCTGCGAACGATCCGCCCCTTCGACAAAAACGGCTCATCGGCTGGCCCTCGTCGATTCAACGCATGCATTTTATCGAATGGCTGCGTTTTCACACAGCCTAGGTCGATGGCAGCCGCATTGCGAAAGGGATTCAAAGCAGATCCTTGGCAGGATCATCCGCCTGCCGAGATACCGCGAGCATCGGGATGGACGCCAGCCAATTTTTCGCCTCATCCAGATCGAGGTTCAAACTGGCGTAAGTTTCATGCAGCAAATGGGGTGAAAGCAACGAGTCCCATTTTTGCCGCACGAGATTGCTAGCTCTGGCCAGCAGTTCGTCGAGCGGCGGTACTGGACTCGAGGCGACGTCGGCCAATATCGACTCGATTTCCCCATGGCTCCTCCCGGATCGCTGGACCTCGACCCCAAGGCGGCCGGCGGAAGCGTGCAGACCTCGCGCCATCAAAAGACAGGCGATGGCCTCGTTGGCGGAGTCGCCCCGCCACGTCACGAGGATCATCTGACTACCTTGATCGAGCACCACTTGGTCCTGCAGCGCCAAGCATTTGAATGCCTCGCGCCCCTCTTCCAGGAAACGTTGCGCGGTTGTGTCCAGAAATGGCACGACGCCGCGCGCCATGTACAGCTCGCGCATGCGCTGGCGTACGCAGGTGTGCACACGTCCGGCACCTCCATTGAACAATGGGGGGGCACCGCCTTGGGCCGGTGCGACATGGATGGTTTTGTGTGCCTCGTCGATTTCTTCAACGATCCACGTCCGTCCACCGAACAGGATGCGCTGCTTTGGCGTCAGCATCTGCGATACGGGAAGTGTACCCAGTGTCTTGCCGCTGGTGACGATCCTGAACTCTTCGTCGCTGACGAATGCGGCATAGAACGAATAATGGTTGACGATCTTGTCGCCGATGCGGCCGTGCAGCAGCAAGCCCGAGTGGTCTTGGGTCAGGACTTCTTCTTTCCCGAGGGTTCGGAGCAACTCGGCGAAGTCGTGCTTCGGTACCCCTTCAAACGGAGCGTAGGTCGCACAGAGCAACTGGAACGCTTGCGCGGCCTTCAGGCCACCGTACTGAGCAATAGCAGAAAGCAACTGCTGGATGAAGGTGGAGTAGTGCGCTCCATGTACGGCAGGAGGCTCCCACCAATGCTCGAGCAGGAGCGAGACCACCGCGGCCATCTGCACCGTGTCCAGCCGTAATTGGCTCGCGAGCCCTGATTTTTCGTCCAAGGCGTCCTCGATGACGTAACCGCGCAAGATTGAGGGTTCGCCTTCCCTCCGTCCAGAGCGCCCCAAGCGTTGGCGGAGGCTTGCGACGGAGGGCGGTGTACCGATCTGCACTACGCTCCTGACCGCACCGATGTCGATGCCCAGTTCCAGCGTGCTGGTGCAGACCGCCGTCGCAGGATGCTCGTGCTGCTTGAGCGCGGTTTCCGTTTCATTGCGGATTTCATTCGACAGATTCCCGTGATGGGGCCAAAACTCCTTCGGACGCCGGTCCTCATCACACAAGATATTTAACAGATGGGTGTAGCGCTCGACCTCCCGGCGGCTGTTTGGAAATACCAAGTTGTTGGAGCCACGCAATGCCTTGAAGAGGTGCCTCGAGATAGCCAGCGGTGCCTGCTCCGCTCTTGGGCCATCTTCGGTATGCATTGCCCGATCAACAATCGGCTCTTCGAATCCCTTGACCAGGACGCGTAGTTCTCCACCCGCGGACGGAACATCAACGATTGCGACGGGCCGGTCGGGTCGCAAAAACTTGGTTGCCAAGGCAATATCGCCGAGCGTGGCCGATAGCCCGATCCGCGGCACGTCTCGACCAAGCACTGTCTCAATGCGATGCAGCAACGACTGCAGTTGCTTGCCGCGCTCGCTACCAATGAAGGAATGAAGTTCATCAATGATGATGAACGTCGTTCGTTTGAACATCGCGGCAATGCTCGTGCCGCGGTTGCACAGCGTCGCTTCCAGTGATTCCGGCGTGATCAGCAAAACCCCTTGCGGATTTTGGGCAAATTTGTGCTTGCTCGCCGCCCCGATGTCGCCATGCCACGGCCAAACCGGGATTTCAAGGTTTTCGCATAGCCTTTGCAAACGGGCGAACTGGTCGTTGATCAGGGCCTTCAGCGGGCTGATGTAGACAATCAGGCTTTCTTCTCGCTGACGGAGCATGTGCGTCAGTGCGGGCAGGAACGCCGCTTCGGTCTTGCCCGAGGCTGTGCTGGCGGCGATGATCACGTCCCGGTCTCCAGGAAGGATCAGCGGAATCGCCAGCTCCTGTACCTCGCGCAGCGCCTCCCAGCTTTCGGACCACAGGTAACGCTGGATTCGGTGATCAAGCTGAAGGAAAGCCTGTGAGTCCGACATCGCGCGTCAGAGCCTGAAGGAAGCCAGCTCGTCTTCAGGTTCGATCGCCAAATCGCCCTTTCCGCCCTCGTCGGGTTGTACTTCCAGCCCGCCAATCAGCATTGCCCAATCCGTGCCCGGATTTTGCTCCAGGATTGCAAGCAGATTGATGAAGGAAGTGATGGTTGTGCGTGGCGTTCGAAAAAAATGATCGCCGAGCCGCTTCGCGCAATGTTCCATGAAGCAGGTTATGGCTGAGTCGGGCAGCAAGTAGCGGTCTGGAGCCCCACCAGCATAGACATGTCGAATCTTGCGCAGCAATAGATAGAAGTCCTCCAACGCAAGGCTGGAAAGCCTGAGTACCGGGCCGCTGTAGTCGACAAGCCCACCCGCTGCAAAGGTATTTTCGGCAAGCCGGCTCTGGAGTGCGGCATAGCTGTACACGCCGCGCCGGGTATCCATCAGGAACTCCGGCGTTCCTCCCAACACGAATCCAAGTCCGACTGATGTGCCCTGCAGGGAGTCGTTGAGCATACGGAGGATCTGTTCGTAATTTCCGCTGCGCGCCTGCGAGTTGGCCAGCTTGTAGATATTCACCAATTCATCCAGGCATACGAACAGGCCTGCATACCCGGCCAGCCGAACAAACCGTGCCATAAGCTTCAATTGGTCGTAGACCGATGCATCATCCACGATCGTGCGGACTCCCAAGGCCGCTCGCGCGTCAGTGCGCGTCGCAAACTCGCCGCGCAACCAACGGATCGCGTCAGACTTCAATTGCTCGTTCCCTTCCTCTGCACCGCGGCAGTAGGCCGAGATCACATCGGCAAAGTCATAGCCATGTACGAGTTCTGTTAGCTCTTCCAATCTCGAGTGGATGATCTGCTCGGTCGCAACGCCTTGTTTCTCGGCTTCGGATTTTGCCGTGGCGACGAATTTCTCGACCGCCCCTGGCAATGCGCCACCGTAGGGCTTCGTCCGGGTCGCCAAGTTGCGCATCAACTCGGCGTACAGAGATCTTGCCTGGCCGCCGGATGCCTGCAGGCGCCGATCCGGATTCAGATCGGCATTGGCGACCACGAGCTTCCGTTCCATGGCAATGGTGCGGACGAGGTTCAGGAAGAACGTCTTACCGGCACCATACTCACCGATCACGAACCGGAACGAGGAACCGCCATCAGCCACCCTGTCAATATCGGCAACCAGCGCTTCGACCTCGTGACTCCGGCCAACCTGGATCAGGTGTTGGCCTCTGCGCGGAACGACACCCGCGCGCAGCGATTGGATGATGGCGTCACGATCTTTCGGGCGAATGGGCGCATTCATGCTTCGATCTTCTCCAGTAGTTCGGTATCAACGTCGATGGGATCGTCGCCTTCACAAAGCGGCGCGTCCAACACATCGAATGCCGCTTCATTGATCTGCTCCAGCGCGCCGTCCAACATCAATCCAAGGTCGGCCGCAGCATCTTCCAACTCTGTTCGCGTCCATTGCGGTCGCGTAAGCAGCAGTCTCGTGAAGGCGCAATGCGGTTCGTCAAGCCCCGGCAGCAGTGTCGGCTGATCCTCTGGTGCAGGTTCCGCGGGTTCTTGCAGGTCCTGATCCGGCACTTCTTCCGTAAAGATTTCGGAGAGCATTGCGGACACGCGCGCGGTGTCTTGCTGCAGTACCGCAATTCGATCTACGTCCAGATGGATACCTGACTCATGCCCTCTGGCAGCCGAGGCACGCCCACCACCGGCACCTGCCGCGTGGACATCGCGGAACACGCGATCGGGCTCGATGCCAAGTGCCTTGTAAATCTTTTCCAGAAGCTTGACTTCGTCCGGTGAGACAAAACCGTCTGATTGCGCGAGCGTAACCATGAACGCAGCGATCGTTTCGCGCGCTGCCATGGACAGAGGTTCCAGCTTTTTCTTTAGCCCAGTCAGCGTCGGCGGGTCGGCAACGAGCAGTTGCAGATGAGCATGTAGGCGGCATCGCTCGGCGGGGGTCAGCCGTTCCCACTCGTTGATTTTTCCGCGCAGAAACTCGATCTCCTGCTCGCCGAATTTTCCATCGGCTTTTGCCAAGGCAGACCCCAACTGCAGCGTCAATGCTGCTGTCTGATACTCGGCGCCAGCGCCAACTTTTGAATCCCCGACAGGCTGTCGGAAAAGCACGATGTCGTCTTCGGACTTCGGTGTTCGGGCTCCGCTGAGCACATTAGGTTCGATACCAACTTCCACATCCGCCAAAAACTGTACCAGATTGCGCACTCCTTTCCGGGTGAGCGGCTGCCCGGCGGTGCCCAAGGACGCCTCCAGCTCCCGCAGCGTGAGCGTGACGGAGTCCCCTTGGACCCGCGCGATGAGAGCATTCAATCTGGCCAGGTCATCCGCCGGCCATGCGGGCGCCGGCAGCAGCACCCGGCATTCCAATGAATCCACGAGCGACGGCTCTCTGCCGCGCAGGCGGCTGTACGCAGCAAGCCGATCGGTGCATCGATCAGCAATTTCCATGAGAGTCCTGATTGGTCGCGTCAGGGCAGTGACGTCCGGAATGTCACCGAACCCCATACTTACGGTCGTGCCTATCAGGCCCGCGGACGCCGCGCGATATACGAACCTCAATTTCGTGCGGTTTTTTGGGAGAACGAGCCCCGGACCGAGATCATCGTGGTAGCGCGTCGTGAAAAGCCGCTCAAACTCCTCGGGGCAACGCGTCGCCGCCGTGCGAAGTTGGTACTCCGGCGCCAGCCGCACCCAAGCCAAGGCAAGCGGTGCAGGAATAGGAGCACGGTCGACTGACGCTTGTCCAAGAGCCAAGCGAAGATACGGAGGAAGTTCGTAGGATCTCGGGAACTCTGGGACAGGTTTTTCGTAGAGCCCGCTCGATGTCCCATCGAGTTCAATCCAGCTCAACAACTCTCCGGCGTAGTGCCGGAACGATCCTGATTTCTCACCGTAAATTGCCAGCAGACGACGGAGTTCCCGCACAATGGCCGGCCAGTCCCCCTTGGCGGCATCGTCCTTACTCGAATCCACAATGATCCGTCGCTCGAGCCCGTAAAAGAACAGAAAGACATAGCCGATGTCGCAGTCCGGATCCGAGCGTCCTTCCGATAGCCAGGTTAGATAGGCACGGCGCTCACTGGGCGAGGCTTCGGCGTAGCTGGGCCAGTAGCCCATCTGCCGAGAGCGATAGTCGCCGGCACGGGCAACCGGCAGAAAATCGTTGATTAGGCATGGAGCGGTTCTGCCGTTTGGAGCATTCAGCCTTGCTCCGACGTAGACCATGCCCTCCGTTAAGGTCACGTCGGCGACGCGCACCGATTCACCGGGCGGAACCCACCGTCCAGGACCCACTCCGTTCGGTGCCTTTGGAAGCACATAGTTGGCTGTGCTCGGATTGGATGATGGACCTGTCGAGTAGAACTCGTCGGCACCGCCAGATCGCGAACGACTCGCGTTGGAGGCAGCTGCGGTTGCTGCGGGCTCCGCGGTGCGCGCCGAACTGATACTTGGATGGGGCCGGATCCCAGATTTACCGCCCGTAAGCTCCGCCAAAGTTGGTTCGGGTCTGGGGCGCTCTTGCACCGGCCGCGACCGTGCTTGGTCTTCTTGCGCCTGCTTGCCACGGGATGCTCGAATCAACGCATAAACCAAGAGTTCAGCGCCGCTCAGGATCACGAATGTTGACCAGAAGTCGTTGGAGAGCAGCGCGAGGAGGAAGATGACTCCTCCGGCGATCACCCACGGCCACTGCCCCGATGATCTACTGTCCACGCCTGTATCCCCCCGGTTCGATCGATTAACCTTACTAGCAACGTGTGGCGTGCTGGTCAAGGTTTGCTCCTAGGCATGTGACCTGTGCCGAAATCGCGAGGCGGCCACACGTCTGAGCCGGGTGGCAGGCGTAGGAGCGTGAGCACGGAATCGTACCGCTCGGCATCCACCTTCATCTCTCGGACCCGAAGATGTGAACCCGCATAGGTGCTGGCGGTAAACAGGCCGGAGCGGTCGTCAGAGTGCTGGTCGAGACCCGACGTTTTCGGGGGCACCGGCCCTGATTTCAGACTTCCGCGGAAGGACCGCCGTTTCATGCTGCGCAGACCGTTGCACTCGATCACCCGAACCAAGCGACGGTAATCAGCTCACCGGAAGTCTGATCAAATTCGGAGTTCGGCCAAAGCGATAACGCCTGGATGAACGAGCAACGGGTACTTTCGGCCAAGAGCTGAAGTTCGAACGCGCTGCCCTACCGCTCGAAAGCGGTCCTTCGCCATTACTGCAGCGAAGCGTCCATTGTCTTGACTACAACCCCAGACGTGTCGAAAAGCACATCATCGGCATTCGGCCCACAGCCGCATCGGGACCGGTGAAGAACTGACAGCAAGGGAATTTACTAATTGACAACCCCGCCCGCGCAAAGGGACCATCCCTTTTCCGCCCTATTCAGGGTAGGTGGCAACATTAGGCGAATGGAATGTACATACTCCTGGACGCAAACGTGACAGCTGGGTACTACTTGCCTAGAAGTTTGAACTCTGCGGTGGCTAGGGAGAGGATTCAGATCATCTTCGACTCAGCGCGCTCGGGGAAGTCAGATTTCTTCTTTTACCTTCCAAACTTCTGCGTTGCGGAGGTCTTCAGCGTTTTTATGAAGCATTCCTTTGGCTCATGGAATGGCCATGTTTCGAAGAAGGGAACAATCGATACCCGCGTTTACTCGTCGTTGGTTGAGCAATTCCAAGATGACATCCACAACGGCAAGTTTATATATCACTACGAACTTTCTAGATATCACGTGCTTGGTATCAACTTGATCGCCCCGATTGATCATTACTACCGATTTCGCAGGGGCAAAAAAAGGAATGTCACCCCGATGGGCACTTTTGACCATCTAATTATTTCAATGGGGGTGCATTTGTCCAAAATACACGGACGTGACAACGTTGTGGTGCTGTCTGCCGATGATCGGCTTACAGACATACTGCATAAGTGCTGCACCGGGATCTCCAAGCGCACACAGCGTAAGCTACACTTGGAAGGCGCTGAAAAGCTCACGGGGGTACCGTTCGCGCCGAATACGTTCCCTCGAGGCATCAATCTCAAAACTGCAACGAAAGCTGACCTGCGTGAGGTCTTCGGCGCATGGCCGCTTGAAGTGGGCACAGTTCGCGGAGTTTATCGATGGGCGCGAGTCTAGCCATTTGCCTAGCATGTCAATGCGGCGGATGCGCTACGCGCCCCACTGATTCTTGGGTTGGGCGACGCTAATGGATGTCGACGCAAAGAAGAAGATCGCGCTCGGGGAAACTGGGGCAACTTTCGCCGAGGCTTGGTTCAAGATGCTGGGTTTCGTCGCGGTAACCGGTGTGTTTCACGCTGCGGCCGAAAAAACGGGTATGCCGGGCTTCATCATCTTAAAGTGGTGTTGCTACGTTTTCATGTGCCTTTGGCTGCAGTACAAGGTTGACTCGGCTATTTGGTTTCTGTTCCCGAGTACCAATCCTGCGAACGAGGGGGCAAAGCGCTGGCACTTCGAAATTGCTTTACTGGCCTCGTTTGTGATTGGGTTTAACGTCTACATGAATTTGGCAGCAGCAATCCAACTACTTCTCAAGACGAATAGTGCTGCGTAGCATCAAGTTTGAATCGCGCAGTCAGTCGCCTATCCCGGTAGCGGCCAATCGCGACCGGCTGCAATGGGTCGATGTCGCCCGTTCTCGTCCTCACTGGAGCGAGGGTTCGCCGCAGGGACGCTGACCGGCCAAGATCGGCCATTAGCCCCCAAACATCAGGTGGCCCAGTAGCGGACGTTCAATAGGAGATACTCTGCACGTCGCCTGACCTTTTGCAGTGGCCAACCAGGGGCTGCGAGCCCATGGTCTTCTGATACTGGCACGACAGTTGCATCGCTGCCTCCGTTTGCACGCAAGCGCAAGGCTTCGTGGGCCGCACGCTGTCCCAAGAGTGTCGTGGCACAGGCCGGGGAAGGGATACATGTGAACGCGATCGCAGGGAAAATTGCGGGGGGCGTGGTGCTGATGCTGACGCTCGTGAGCTGCACCAAGGTATCGGTGTCCGGAGCCTATGTGTCTATCGGCACCAAACAGGCCGATCTCCTCCAGATCACCGAGTCCCGTAACGGTACATTATTGGGTTCTCTTGTTCACTTCTCCTACACGCCCGCCGGCATTGTCGAACGGTCGGAGGTCGACTTATCCGGTTCGGTAAGCGGAAACGCCTTAACTTTGGTTGTGAAGTCAGGCACGTGGCTAACTGAGAAGCGCAACCTTTCGGCGATGATGGAAGATAACAAAATTGTAATTACCACGGTCGCCGGCCAGGAAATCTTCCACCGCGGGACACCCGACCAGTACGAACAGGTGGTAGCTGGGCTGGCTGCGAAGGCGTCCAGCGCGCGGTCCGCATTGGCTAGCAGACATCGCGACATGGCCGCACACTTTGCTGCCACTCCCGCCTACACCCTCAGCAACGTCGACCAAAAGATTGATGAGTCCGCCGGCAAATGCCTTCCCGACAAGCATGTTGTGAAGATTCTGGAAGGGAACTTCGCGCCGATAACGGCGCCGCAACGAGTGCTTATCACGCGAGCAGCGGATGCGAAGCAAGGAACTTGCGTTTACGGCATTGACTGGCAATTCTATTCAACTACCGCACATGCGTACCTGTCTCCGGGACCAGAACAGATAGTCAATGGACCTGGGCTCATTTTTTCTAAGGGCGTCTGGCACCCACAAGACCTTGCAGTGCGGCTACAAATCCAGCCCGCTGAGCTGATCGCTGGTCTGACGCAGCTGATCGTTTATCGCGAAGAAGATGCGATGGGCGGGACTTTCAGCACCCTCCGCGTATACGCAATAGTTAACGGGTTTGGGATGCCCAAGACGTTGCTGCAAACGAACGACATGAATCCACTATCCTACAGTGTCAGTGATGACGTGCTCAGCATCCGCGGAGACTACTTTGGGCCGAATGCATGTAATGCGTGCGGGAAGCCAGGCTACGAGGTCCGCCTTCGATACGATCGGAGCGCGCGCCAAATGGCTATTTTGGATCCCACTCAGCGTTCCGAAACATTTTTCAAATCTATTCTCCAACCTCAGGACAGATAGAAAATCGCGGTTGTTCGAGCTTGCCGCGATCATGGACGGCGGAGGACGGGATGTATAGCCGGCGCCGAGTCCGTATATTCAGTATTTTGGCCAACAATTCAACAGGGGGAAGTAACATGAAACACGTTGTGCAAGGTTTGTCCATGTGCGCCGCAGTGGCTCTCGCTGGTTGTGCATCCGCGCCCACCGCTCAAAAGCTCGCGTCGGCCGACTACGGTGCTCCGGTCTCAACGCAAGAAGCAACTTCTCTCGTCACTTCGTATATGAAGAGCCGCGCGAAAGATCCGTATTCGCTCAAGGTGCAGTGCGGCGATGCGTATCAGGGCTGGACGCAAAATCGGTTTACCTCCAGCAGCTTCGCCGCCGGCTATATGATCGATTGTGGCATCAACGGCAGAAACAGTTTCGGCGCGTACGTCGGCGTCCGGAACTACCGCTTCCTTGTACACAATGGCTCCATCATTCGAGTAATGGAGCAAATGCCGAACGGCGGGTACGGCCCAGCTAGCACCGTCGATGCCATGCGCAACGGCGGCATTTTTTAGTTGGGCGTCGGCCCAATAACTCAATCCAGCGGACGCAAACCCGCTATGCGGGTCTGCGCCGCTGATTCCGGGCGTTATGTAGCAACGGGGGAGGCTGCCGTATGTCGTGGGTTTTTATTCTTGTTATTGTCGTTGTCGTGGCGGCGTTGTTCCTTGCAGCCGCTGGCAAAAAAGCTCGCACCCGTTCCAAAGTTGGCTTTCCGTACGTTCCCGCCAAAGCTTTGTTCTCACCCGCCGAGCGTTCGTTCCTTCGTGTGCTCGACCAAGCCGTAGGCCCAGAA
>Ga0068855_100002073_pt1 | contig 24833 bp, 21 predicted proteins | sample KBSCornC52_FD_66592 | JGI IMG/M metagenome (GOLD analysis project Ga0068855, IMG submission 66592) | Corn rhizosphere microbial communities from Kellogg Biological Station, Michigan, USA - KBS Corn C5-2 | ecosystem: Host-associated > Plants > Roots > Rhizosphere > Soil ... | reverse complement strand
AAGCTGCCGGGGATGGACGGCCTGGAGCTGCTCGAAAAACTCAAAGCGCAAAACTCGCGAACGCCGGTGGTCGTCATGTCGGCTTTCAGCACCGTCGAGAACGCCGTCGAAGCCATGAAACGCGGCGCAGTCGACTTCCTGCCCAAGCCATTTTCTCTCGATCATCTCAGCGTGGTGGTGGAAAAAGCGCTCGAAGTAAGCAAACTGCGCGATGAAAATCGCGAATTACGCGAAGCCCTCGGACAGCGCTATCAATTCGAGAATATCATCGGCAGCAGTCCCGCGATGCAGGATATTTTCGCCACTATCATGCGCGTGGCGCCTACCCGGGCCACCGTGCTGCTCGCTGGGGAAAGCGGCGTGGGCAAGGACATGATCGCCCGCGCCATTCATCAGCATTCTCCGCGCAAAGACCGGCCGTTCGTCAAAATCAACTGCACCGCCATCCCGGAAAACCTCATGGAGAGCGAACTGTTCGGCTACGAAAAAGGCGCGTTTACAGGCGCCAATATCTCGAAGCCGGGAAAGTTCGAGCAAGCCAATACGGGTACAGTAATGTTGGATGAAATCGGCGACGTGCCGGCGTCCGTGCAGGTGAAGCTGCTGCGCATTCTGCAAGAGCGCGAGTTCGAGCGCTTGGGCAGCAACAAGACCCAGCAAACCGACGTCCGCGTGATCGCAGCTACCAACGTAGACCTGCGTGCGGCGCTCGAGCAAGGCACCTTCCGCGAAGATCTATACTACCGCCTGAACGTAGTGCCCATGAACATTCCGCCGCTACGCGAGCGCAAAGACGACATCCCGTACTTGGTGGAACACTTTGCCAAGAAATTCAACGGCGAAATCAGCGAAGGCGCGATGGAACGATTGGTCAGCTACCACTGGCCCGGCAACGTCCGCGAGCTGGAAAATGTAATCGAGCGCAGCATCCTGCTCGCAAAGGGTCCCATGGTCGAAGCCGACGACGTGAAAATCGAATCTGGAATCGGCCGCTCGCGACCGGCGTTCAGCACAGATGCTTTCCTGCCGGAAGGAATGACGTTAGATCAGTACGAGCAGTCTATTATCCGCGAAGCCTTGAAGCGCGCCAACGGCAACAAGAGCCAGGCGGCGCGCTTGCTGGGCTTGACCCGCAATGCCTTGCGCTACCGCCTGACCCAAATGGGAATTGAGTGATACTAAATCAGTGCTTCTTGCGGATCAGGATTACCAGCAGGCTCACGACAACCAGTATTCCCACCACCCAGCGCAGCGCATTCACGGATTACGCAGCTACGCCGGCCATCTTTGGTTTCAGAACGTCCACCAGTTCCTGCACCGACGCGGCACTCTTTGCGAGCATCGCCTTTTCCTCGGCATTGAGCTGCATCTCGTAAATCTTCTCCACGCCGTCGCGTCCCAGCTTGACTGGAACGCCCACGAAGAGGCCCTTAATTCCATATTCGCCTTCGAGCAGCGCAGCGCAAGGCAGCACTTTTTTCTTGTCTTTGAGAATGGACTCCACCATCTCGACCGCAGCCGCCGACGGAGCATAATATGCGCTACCGGTCTTCAGATACTTCACGATCTCCGCGCCGCCGCTGCGGGTGCGATCCACGATCGCCGCCAACCGGTCCGCCGGAATCAACTCGCTCAACGGAATGCCGGAAACGTTCGACAGCCGCACCACCGGAACCATGGTGTCGCCGTGGCCGCCCAGCACCACCGCCGTAACGTTCTCGACGGAAACCTTCAACTCCATCGCGATAAACGTCCGGAAGCGCGCCGAATCGAGCACGCCCGCCATGCCCACCACGCGGTGCTTGGGGAACTTCGAAACATGATGCGCCACGGTGCACATGGCATCGAGCGGATTGGTCACCAGCACTAAGATGGCGTTCGGCGAATGCTTCGCGATATTTTCGGTGACACTCTTGACCACTTCGTAATTGGCGATCAAGAGGTCATCGCGGCTCATGCCGGGCTTGCGGGCGAGTCCCGCGGTGATCACCACTACGTCGGAGTTTGCCGTAGGCGCGTAGTCATTAGCTCCCGTAAGCTGCACGTCGTAGCCTTCGATAGGGCCCATCTGGGCCATATCCAGCGCCTTGCCCTGCGGCACTCCTTCGACGACGTCCACCAGAACCACGTCGCCTAGTTCTTTCATCGCGAGGTTGATCGCGGCGCTCGCGCCGACATTGCCCCCGCCCACCACGGTAATTTTATTGCGCATAAGCCATCGATTATATCGTAGTCTGAAGAATACTTTGCTTCTGGATCAGCCCACCGCGGAGCAGTTCGCCCGTTTGACGCTCGATTGCGTCGATCGAGAATACCCTAACAAAATCGCGCACACACTTCAGTCGGATGCCGACGCCCGGCCTCCGCGCGAATTGACGCCGGCATTCTATGGTTGTTATGACTGGCACTCCGCTGTGCACGGGCACTGGACGCTGGCGCGCTTGGCCCGGGTGTTCCCAAACTCACCGCTGGCTAAACCAGCACGCGCCGCCCTTGCTCGCAACATTACACCCGAACACATTGCCGCTGAAGTCGGTTACCTTGAAGCTCCCGGCCGCGCCGCTTTTGAGCGTCCTTATGGCTTGGCGTGGCTGCTGCAATTGAGCGCTGAGCTGCGCGCCTCCAAATCAAGACTGGCGCACGTCCTCGAGCCACTGGAAACAGCCGCCGCCAAGCAGCTAGAAGACTGGCTGCCCAAGCTTCCCTATCCCGATCGTTCGGGCCAACATGCAAATACCGCGTTCGCGCTTGGATTGATACTGGATTGGGCGCGCCAGGCGGGTCACGGCCGCGACAAGCTGCCGTTTGCTACCGCCGTTCGCTTTTACACCGGCGACCATCACGGGCCGATCGCCTTTGAACCATCCGGTGAAGATTTTCTTTCACCATGCCTCGCCGAAGCCGATTTGATGCGCAGAGTCTGTAAGCCGCCCGAGTTCGCCGACTGGTTAACCGCATTCCTGCCCGATATACCGATGTTGCGGCCGGTGGCATCGGCCGACCCGAGCGACGGAAAACTTGCGCACTTCGACGGCTTGAATCTGAGTCGCGCCTGGATGCTTTTCGGCATCGCCAAAGGACTGCCCGATAACGATCCCCGGCGTCTGCGTTTGCTGCTGGCCGCCGATGCCCATCGCGACGCCGGTCTCGCCGCCGTTACGGGAGCCCGCTATGAAGGCGCCCACTGGCTGGGCACCTTCGCCGTGTATCTGGAAACCATGGACCTCGAAGACCGCCCGAAGGGCCTGCGCCGCGTACGCTAGGATGCCCGCAGAATATCATAGGCGCTGGTGACATAACTCAAGGTTATTATTTTGCCAACCTCGCGCATTTCCTGCTTGCGCGTTCGCTAGGAATTCGGCTCGTTCGGGTTTCCTTCGTTGGCTTCTACTTCGACAGCCGCTTCGACGTCCGGTGGCAATTCCCCCGGTGTGGGCGCTTCCTTGCGCGCCTTATCGAACAGGAAACTGAGGGTCTTGTCAGTGCGAATTTGACCGGCAATCCGGCCGATCGTCCCGTCCTTTTGCAGCTTCGCCCGCACCACGGCCACCGCCTCGCGCTGCTGGCGCGCGTAACGCTGCACTTCCCGGTCCACTTCTTCCTGCGTGGCGCCGATGGCCTCGCGGTCGGAAATCTTATCCAGGATTAACGAGGCTCGCACATCCCGTTCCGCGCGCTCCTTCTGCGAATCGCGAATCTTCTGCCAATCCAGTTTGAGCGATCGCGGATCAATCCCCTGCGCCGCCAGCTGTTGCAGTTGGGCATTCAGGTTCGCCTCAATCTGCCGGTCTACAAAAACTTCGGGTATCGCGAAAGGGTGTGTGTCCACCAGCTTCGCGATGATCTGCTGTTTGGTGTCGTCCTGCGCCTGATGCTCGCGCTCGTGCAAAATGGACTTACGAATCGAATTTTTCAACTCGTCGAGCGTCTGGTAATCGCCAAGATCCTTCGCAAAATCGTCGTTGAGTTCCGGCAGTTCTTTGCGGCGAACCGCCTTGACGGTGGCCTTGAAGCGCACCGTGCGGCCGGCCAGATTCTCACGATCGTAATCGGCCGGGTAAGTAACCTCAAACTCGCGTGACTCCTCCGGTGACGCCCCACGGAGGTTCTCGGTGAACGCCGGCATGGTGGCTTCATCGCCCAGCTTCAGCATCAGTTCGTCCTGCTGAACTTTTTCATCCGCGCCGGACAAGCTTTCGAGCGAAACCACGGCATAATCGCCGTCAGCAAGCGCGCGAGGCTCTTCGTTTACGTACTCGGCCTTACGCTCACGCAGGGTTTCCAGGCGCTCCTGGATGTCCTGGTCGGTTACAGTGGGTTCGGCGTAGGTGACGGTCAGGCCCTGATATTCGCCCAGTTCGAACACCGGAGCCACTTCGAATTCCGCCTTGAAGCGGAGCGGTTCGCCCTTGTGAAAATGAACGTCGCTGATATTCGGCTGGCTGACCACGCTCAGATGATCCTGCTCAAAGGCCGCATTCAAAAATCGCGGCACCAGTTTCTCGAGCACCTCCTGGCGAATATCACTGGCAAAACGGGTTTTCACCATGGCCAGCGGCGCCTTACCCGGCCGGAAGCCCGGCAAGCGGACCTTGACCTGAATCGCCGCGGCGGCGCGTTCCGTTTCTTGATCCACTTCCGTCTCCGGAACGGTGATCTCGAGCGAATGCTTGCAACCTTCAATAAGAGCCATCTAAACAAATATACCCTGGAGGCCCACTGCCGTCGCCGGCAGCGAGGAACTCCAGGGCAACCTTTCTCAACGGAATTGAAACGAACGATTCGCGATTAGCGAGCCGCGGCTGCTGCGTGAGACGCTTCTTTCAAGGCCTTAGCCTTGTCGGTAGCTTCCCAGGTGAAGGTCTCTTCGGTACGGCCGAAGTGACCGAATGCGGCAGTCTTGCGGTAAATCGGCCGGCGCAGCTTGAGAGTCTCGATCATACCCTTCGGCGTCAGGATAAAGGTGTTGCGAACCATTTCGACCAGGCGCTCTTCCGGAATTGTGCCGGTGCCGAACGTGTTCACCATCACCGAAACCGGCTCCGCCACACCGATCGCGTAGGCCAATTGAACTTCAACGCGCGAAGCCAAGCCCGCCGCCACGATGTTCTTCGCAACGTAACGCGCCATATAGCAGGCCGACCGGTCTACCTTCGTGGGGTCCTTGCCCGAGAAGGCGCCACCGCCATGACGGCCCATGCCGCCATAGGTGTCGACGATAATCTTGCGGCCCGTCAATCCAGTGTCGCCGTGAGGTCCGCCGATAACGAAGCGGCCGGTGGGATTGATGTGATACTTGGTCTGCGAATCCACCATATTGCCGCCAACAATCGGATCGATGATGTACTTCTTCACATCGGCGCGAAGCTGTTCGGTGGTCACGTCGTCATCATGCTGGGTCGAGAGCACCACGGCATCGATGCGTTTGGGCTTGCCGTCGACGTATTCGACGCTAACCTGGCTCTTGGCGTCCGGACGCAGATAAGTAAGCTTGCCATCGCGGCGAACATCACTCTGCTGGCGGACCAGCTTGTGCGCCATCATGATCGGCAGGGGCATCAGCTCCGGCGTTTCATCGCACGCGTAGCCGAACATCAGCCCCTGGTCGCCGGCGCCGCCGGTGTCCACGCCCATGGCGATGTCGGGCGACTGGCTTTGGATGGTATTGATGATGCCGCAAGTCTTGGCATCGAAGCCCATACGGGCGTCTGTGAATCCGATATCGGCGATCACTTCGCGCGCCAACTTCGGTACGTCCACATAGGTCGTGGTGGTGATTTCGCCGGCCACTACGCAGATCCCGGTGGTGACCAGCACTTCGCAGGCCACGCGTCCTTTGGGATCGTCCTTCATAACAGCGTCTAATACGGCGTCAGAAATCTGATCCGCCATCTTGTCCGGGTGGCCTTCGCTCACCGATTCGGACGTGAATATGTGTCGCATTTTATCGGACATTCACCTCTCCTTTAATTCGAATCCTAGTAATCAAAATTAATACCGATAGTGATCCGGCTTATACGGACCTTCCACCGGAACGCCCAAATAGTCGGCCTGCTTCTTGGTCAGCGTAGTCAGCTTCACGCCGATCTTTTCCAAGTGCAACCGGGCGACTTCTTCGTCCAGCTTTTTCGATAGCGTGTACACGCCGACTTTATAGGTGTCTTTGTTCTTCCACAGATCCAACTGCGCCAGCGTCTGGTTGCTGAAACTATTGCTCATCACGAAGCTGGGATGACCCGTCGCGCAGCCCAGATTCACCAGCCGTCCTTCCGCCAGCATGAAGATGCTGTGGCCGTCCGGGAAGGTGTACATATCTACCTGCGGCTTGATGTTGGTCTTCTTCACATCCTTCGCGGAATTCAAAGGATCGATCTGAATCTCGTTGTCGAAGTGTCCGATGTTGCAGACGATCGCCTGGTCCTTCATGCGCTTCATGTGTTCCAGGGTGATGATGTCGACGTTGCCGGTGGTGGTGACGTAAATGTCGCCGCGTCCCAGCGTGTCTTCGACGGTAGTCACTTCAAAGCCTTCCATGGCTGCCTGCAAGGCATTAATAGGATCGATTTCCGTCACCACCACGCGGGCGCCCATGCCCCGCAGCGAATGCGCCGAACCCTTGCCCACGTCGCCGTAACCGCAGATTACGGCCACTTTGCCGGCCACCATCACGTCGGTAGCGCGCTTGATTCCGTCCGCCAGCGACTCGCGGCACCCATACAGATTGTCGAACTTCGACTTGGTAACCGAATCGTTCACGTTGATTGCGGGCACCAGCAGTTTGCCCTCTTCCTGCATCTTATAGAGACGGTGCACGCCGGTGGTGGTTTCTTCAGAAACGCCGCGCCAGCTTTTGACCATCTCCGTCCAGCGAGTCGGGGTCTCGGCGTGGACTTTCTTCAGCAGGTCCTTGATGACCTTCTCTTCGTGGCTCTCCGAAGGCGTGTCCACCCACTTGCTGCCCTTCTCGAGTTCGTAGCCTCTGTGGATCAGCAACGTGACATCGCCGCCGTCGTCGACAACCAGCTCGGGACCGTTGCCTCCGGCATGGCTGACCGCCTGATAGGTGGACCACCAATATTCTTCGAGCGATTCGCCCTTCCACGCAAACACCGGAATCCCGGCCGCGGCGATGGCGGCGGCAGCGTGGTCTTGCGTCGAAAAAATATTACAGCTAGCCCAGCGCACCGAGGCGCCTAGATCGATCAGCGTCTCAATCAGCACAGCCGTCTGAATGGTCATGTGCAAGGACCCGGTGATGCGCACGCCTTTAAGCGGCTTGTCGACCGCGTACTTCCGGCGGATCGACATCAGCCCCGGCATTTCCTGCTCGGCGATCGAAATCTCTTTGCGGCCCCACTCGGCCAAACTCATGTCCGCGACTTTGTACTCACTCGTTACGTTTTGGATGGCTGTACTCATTCGGTCTCCTCGTATTCCACGTCTTGGGCGGATGGCGCACGATATGCGCTTTGCGAAACTTGTATCTATCAATCTAGATATGTTGATATATTAGACCAGAACCCTCGATGGCGTCAATGCTTCAAAATCTGCGTCTCCTGGCCGATCCGAGCCGCATCCGGATTCTGCTCCTGGTGACTCGCGAAGAGCTGTCTGTGGCCGAGTTGCAGAACATTCTGAACATGGGACAAAGCCGCATTTCCACGCACTTGGCGCAGCTCAAGAGCGCGGGCTTAGTTGAGGATCGCCGCAGCGGCAAAAGTAGCCTTTATCGCCTGCGGCCGCCCCGTGGCGCCGAATCCAAGTCCTTCGCGCAATTGATGGACGTGCTCCGCGAAGCTGCCTCCGAGATCCCCGAGGCCGAGCACGACTCCGAAGCGCTGCTGCATACCATGCGCCGCCGCCAGGATAAGGTCCGCTCCTATTTCAACGCGCTGGCCGGAAAGTTTGGCCGGCAATACGTGCCTGGACGCTCCTGGGAAGGCCTCGCGGAAACTCTGCTGCTGCTGATGCCGCCCCTGGTAATCGCCGACCTAGGCGCGGGCGAAGGCACATTTTCGCAGCTCCTCGCCCGCCGAGCCAAGAAAGTAATCGCCATCGACAACTCGGAAAAGATGGTCGAATATGGTGCCGAACTCGCGCGAAAGCATGGCGTCGACAACCTGGAATACCGCAAAGGCGACATCGAAGACGTCCCCATCCGCAGCGGCACAGTCGATTTGGCCTTTTTCAGCCAAGCCCTGCACCACGCGCAGCACCCCCAGCAAGCGGTCGGTGAGGCCCATCGCATCTTAAAATCGGGCGGCCGCATCGTGGTACTGGACCTGTTGCGTCACAATTACCAGGAAGCCCGCGATATGTACGCAGATGTCTGGTTCGGCTTCACTGAAGCCGAAGTCGGCCGCTTCCTCCGCGATGCTGGCTTCAAACATATCGAAATCTCCATCGTCCATCGCGAAGAAGAGTCCCCTCACTTTGAGACGCTGCTTGCAGTCGGAGATAAGTAGCCTTGGGGATCCCTTCTCAGGTGAATACCGTATCGTACTGAATCCAAAACTCGAAATTACATAACTCTTACAATTCAACGTGTCTTCCGCTGTTACTCTACATAAGCGGAGACAAAGTGAGTAAACACGCGGTTCAACTCCCCAACGGCCAAAAAGTCAACTGGGTCACTACATTGATTCTGGTGGGCCTTCATGCTGGCGCGTTAGCGGCATTCTTCTTTTTTAGCTGGAAGGCATTTTTCGTGGCGCTCGCCCTTCACTGGGTGGCGGTCGGATGGGGTATCAGCTTGGGTTACCATCGCCTGCATACCCACCAGTCCTACCAATGTCCGCGCTGGCTCGAATACTTTTTCGCAATCTGCGGCACCATGACGCTCGAGGGCGGTCCCATGTTCTGGGTGGGCACGCACCGTGTTCACCACGCGAAGTCTGACATGCCGGGCGATCCGCACTCCCCGCGCGAAGGCACCTTCTGGTCGCATATGGGCTGGATCGTGTTCGGCGAAACCAATCACAACAATAGCCAGTTCATGGCGAAGCATGCGCCCGATCTGGCTCGCCACAAGTTCTACTGGTGGCTAAATACCTATCATTGGATCCCCGTGGTGGCAACGGGCGTCGCGCTTTTCGCATTTGGCGGATGGCCGATGTTCCTGTGGGGATTCTGCCTGCGCATCGTCTACGGCCTGCACTGCACCTGGCTGATCAACTCTGCCACCCACATCTTTGGCAAGCGCCGTTTTGATACCGCCGACGACTCCCGCAACAGCTTCATCCTGGCCGTGCTGACCTTCGGCGAAGGCTGGCACAACAACCATCACGCGCACCAGACTTCAGCGCGCCACGGCATGCGCTGGCACGAACTCGACATTTCCTGGATCACACTGAAGCTTCTGAAGTCGGTCGGGCTGGTTTGGGGCATTCGGCTGGTGAAGCCGGAAGCGCTCTTATTGGAAAGAAAAGCCGCTTAGCTCAGCGTGCGATAGTAGGCCATCAAATCCAGCGGCGGAGGCACGTGCCCCATCGTCCGCAGGAACCCGGAAACCTGCCCCCGATGGTGTGTGCCGTGGTTCACCACGTGCAAAACGATCTTCCACCACTGCGTTGTATGCGGATTGCCCTTCAAGTCCTGATAGACTGCCTCGCTCGCAACATTTTCATCGGTCAATCCAGCCGCCCAATCCCGCCACACTTCAAGCAGGGCTGGCCATTCCCGATTGAGCAGCCGCAAATCGCGATCTTCATCGGTGATGAACTTTCCCGGCATCTTACCCTGAATCCGGGCCATCCACACGCGATCAGCAGCGTATACATGCGCGAGCGTGCCCACCACAGTCTTATCCGCAGTTCCAAAATCGCGAGTTAATTCCTCCGGCGAAAGGCTCGCCGCGGCTTCGAGCAGTCGGCCCGTAGCCCAAATCGTGTAATCCAGATGAGTGCGAAGAGCATCCGCGCTGGCGATCATATGTTTGAAGTATATTCCAGGCACTGCGCTTCCGGGCTACTCTAAGAGCATGGTTGTCGGCGGACACCGGGCTTCGATCGCATTCTTCATCGCGCTCTGCGCTGGGCTCATTTCGTTTATTGTCTTCCTCTATGTCGGCTGGGTGCTGCTCGGCTGGCAAAACGGGATTCTGCTGTTTTTCGGAATCCTTTTGGTCCTTCTAGTAATCGCCGGAGTGGTTCTGAACACCACCTTCCTGGTCCGCGAAATCCGCCGCAACGCCCAGCATGACGCTTTCATCAACGCCGTTACCCATGAACTGAAGACCCCCGTCGCCTCCATCCGGCTGTATCTCGAGACTCTGCAAACGCGTTCCGTCGACGAACCCAAGCGCCAGGAATTCTACCGCACTATGCTGGACGACAGCGACCGGCTGCTCGGCACCATCGAGCAGATTCTACGCACCGGCCGTACCGGCCAGACGAAACGGGCGCTGAACATTTCCGCGATCGATTTCGGGAAGATCGTCGAGGAATGTCTGACACGCGCCCGCCGGCTTTATCACGTGCCGGTGGAAGCCCTCACTTTCAGCCCCGGCCCTCCGGTCACTATTCAGGGCGATGAAGAGGAAGTGCGGGCCGCCGTCTCCAACCTGATCGACAACGCCGTCAAGTATTCCGGCAAAGACGTGCATGTAAAAGTAGAAACGGAAAACGTGGACGGCCGCTTCGTGCAGGTACGCGTGAAGGATAACGGTCCTGGTATCCCGCAATCGGAGCTGAAGCAGATTTTCAAACGCTTCTACCGCGTATCCGGACCCCTCGCCACGCGCGTCAAGGGCACGGGCCTAGGTCTCTTCATCGTCCGCTCCGTAGCGAAGCGCCACCGCGGCCGGGTGTGGGCCGAGAGCGAAGGCCCCGGACGCGGCAGCACCTTCGTACTGCAACTTCCCATAGCGAAATGAGCAGCCCTGACCGTATCCTCATCGTCGAAGACGAACAACACTTGGCGGAGGGCCTGCGCTTTAACCTGGAGGCCGAAGGCTACCAGGTGCAAGCCGTGGAAACCGGTGAAGCGGCGCTCGAATTGCTGCTTCCGGAAACCGCCGAAGCACCCCACGCGCCGTTCGATCTCGTGGTGCTGGACGTCATGCTGCCCGTAAAAGATGGCTTCACCGTGGTATCCGAAATGCGTGGGGCCGGGCAATTCGTTCCGACGCTCATGCTCACCGCGCGCGGCCGACCTGAAGATGTGCTCGAAGGCTTCGCCGCGGGCGCCGACGATTATCTCCCCAAACCTTTCGAGCTTTCGATCTTAATCGCACGTATTCGGGGACTGCTGCGCCGGAAGCAATGGTTGCGCTCGACGCTGCCGGCGGCTGGCACCCCGGAGTCCGGAGCATCCAAGTCCGACGCTCAGGATTCTTACGTGTTCGGCGAGAAATCCATTCACTTTGATCTGCTTGAAGTGCACGCCGGCGGCAAAATCTATCCGCTCACGCTGATGGAAGCCAGCATTCTGCGCAACCTGATCGATCACGAAGGCAAGGCGGTATCGCGCAAAAGCATGCTGCAGGAAGTCTGGGGACTGCGCGAAGACACCGACACGCGCGCCATCGATAACTTCATCGTGCGTTTGCGCCGCTACGTGGAAGATGATCCCGCGCGCCCGCGTCACCTGGTGACCGTGCGCGGCATTGGTTATCGGTTCATCGCAAATCCGTAGGTTTGAATGCTGTCCCTATTATTGCGACGGTCTACTTAGTGATGGTTCCGCACGCGATGCGCGCGCCTGCGTTGCCGGTCGGGTCGGTGTGCATGTCGTCTTTCTGTGCGTGAATCATCAGCGCGGTGCCGCCGTTAGCAAAGATCGAATGCGGACCATTGTCCATGGTGACGTGCATATTCACCAGCGTAACGTTAGCCTTGCCCTTTTTCCCGGCAACCGTGAAGTTTGCCATGTCGCCTGCGTGCGGTCCATTTTCGTTGTCCAGGCCGTGCTGCTTCATATCGGGATTAAAGTGTCCCCCCGCGGAAGTGAAAGCCGGCCCCTCGCATTTGGCGGTCTGATGAATGTGCGCCGCGTGCTCGCCCACCGGAAGTCCATGCACTTTCAGGTGAATTAGAACCCCGCCCCTTTTGGCTTCCGTGATAGAGGCGGTGCCTACGGGCTTCCCCATGGCATCCTTAAGCTCCACTTGTACGGAGGCGGCCGCAGCCAGACTGGCGGCGGCGAAAAACGCGACGATAGCAGTATGCTGAATCATGTGCTCTCTTTCTTCATAAATCCTCGCACGAAATAAGAAAAGAAACTAGCAGAAGGGGAATCCTGATGTTTCGAAGTACGGTAATCGGACTGGCGTTGTCCGTGCTGGCGGCTGCTCAGCCTGCGGCGGCACCGCCCACTGGCGGCTTAGTCGACCGCGTAGGCGCCACCGGCTTCATTCAAGTGCGCGCCGAAAGTTTTCGCTCCTTGCAGCCGCGGGAGCAAATCCTAGCTTACTGGCTGACCCAAGCCTCCATCGCGATTGATCCCATCATCTACGATCAGAATTCCCGCTTCGGCCTGCGCCAGAAACGCATTGTGGATGCCATCGCGGCGCATCCCGAGGCCGTTGACCCGCGTGTGCTGCCGCAGTTTATGGCCTTCGCCAAACTCTTCTGGGCAAGCAAGGGCAACCATAACGACACTACTGCTCAAAAGTTTCTGCCCGATCTTTCGTTTGAAGATTTGAGGACCGCCGCCCTGACCGCCCGGCGCAAGGGCGCGCTCGCCGGCTTCGCCACAGAATCGGACCTCACCAAAGAACTCGAAGACCTGCGGGCCTCGCTGTTCGATCCCAATTTCGAACCGCTCATCACCGCCAAGAGCCCCAGGGGCAATCTCGATATCCTCCAGGCCAGCGCCAATAACTTTTATTCCGGCGTGAAGCTCGCCGACCTCAAGAATTTCCAGGAGCGTTACGCGCTGAATTCCCGTGTCACGCGAAAACCCGACGGAACGCTGGTCGAAGAGGTGTACCGGGCCGGCACTCCTGACGGTTCAGTTCCGCCTGGCCGGTACGCCCCGTATTTGCGCAAAGCCATCGAGTGTTTTGAGAAAGCCATTCCCTACGCCGAACCGGGCCAGCACAAAGTCCTGCGCGATCTGATCCGTTACTACCAAACTGGTGAGCATGCCGACTGGATTCAATTCGATATCGACTGGACCAAGAACCACCCCAACGTCGACTTCGTCAATGGCTTCATCGAAGTGTACCGAGACGCCCGCGCCGCCAAGGGAACTTCGCAAAGCTTCGTTTCCGTACGTGATACGCGCACGGATTCCACCAAACTCGCCGCCAATGCGCAGTATTTCGAAGATCACGCCCCCTGGGCCGCTCAATACAAGAAGCAAGGCGGCACTCCGCCGAACGCCACCGCGGTCGAAACGGTGATCGAGACCGGTGATTTCCACGTCAACACCGTTGGCGACAACCTTCCTAATGAGAACGAAATCCGCGAAAAGTACGGCAGCAAGAGCTTCCTGCTCTTAAGCAGCTCGCGTGCCATCTCCGAGGCCAGCGGCTCGCGCGCGGTCGAAGAGTTCGGGGCTTCGCCCGAAGAGATCGCGATCGCTAAAAAGTACGGCGACGAAGCTGCCGCGCTGCTAGTCGCGATGCACGAAACCTTGGGCCACGGTTCGGGCAAACTCAATCCCAAGCTCACCCACGAGCCAACTTATTACTTGAAAGAATATTTTTCGACGCTTGAAGAAGCGCGCGCCGACCTCACCGCCCTGTGGGACGTTTGGGATCCCAAGCTCAAGGAACTCGGCCTCATCTCGAGCCCAGACGTGGCCAAGGCCATGTACTACCAAGCCGCCCGCACGGCGCTGCTGCAGCTGCGCGGCATTCCGAAGGGCGATGCCATTGAAGAAGACCACCAGCGCGACCGCCAGATGATCGTCAACTACATCATGGACAAAACCGGCGGCATCGTGCACTTTCAAAAAAACGGAAAGGACTACATCACCGTCAAAGATTTCGCCAAGATGCGCCAAGGCGTCGGCATGCTGCTGGCGGAACTGATGCGCATCAAGGCCGAGGGGGATTACCCCGCCATCAAAGCCCTGGTGGACAAATACGGCGTTCACTTCGATCCGAAAGTGCGGGATCAAGTAGTCGCCCGCTATGCCGCGCTCAATCTGCCTACCTACTGGGCCGGCGTCTATCCCCAACTGCAGCCCACTTTCGACAGCAAAGGCAACGTCACGAAGGTAGATCTGATCTACCCCCGTGACGTCGTCAAGCAACAATTAAATTGGGCGCGTCAGAACTCGAACTGAATGCCGCCGTTAGCCGTCCGCCCCGGCGTGCGGAATCCGTTCTCGAAATAATCCTGGTTCAGCAGGTTTTCGCCGCGTACGAAGAATCTGACCGCGCGGAATTCGCTCAGCGGCAGGCGGTAGCTGGCGCCCGCATTCACCCGGCGGAGTCCGTCGAAGCTGTACGCCCGCGATGAAAACGTAATATCTGAAAACATCGGCCCCAGATAATTTCCGGAATCCAGCGTGTCGAAGGTGAACAGCATCCGTTTTCCTGCGCGCCACGTCGCCGCCGCGGAAAATTGATGCCGGGGGATCGCCAGCGTGCGCCAGGCCCCCGCCACGGGAGCCCGTTCCACCGCGTTCACGTAGGTATAGCTAGCGGAAAAATTCAATGCCGCCACGGGCGCCATCGCAACCTTCGTCTCCACGCCGCGCGAAATCCCGCCCTGCGAATTGTAATATCCGAAGAACCGCCCGAAGGGGTCGGAGCCCGTGAGCGCGGCGAAAGCGATCACCTGCTGCAAGGTCGTGTAAAAGTAGGTAGCCGAGGCGCGCACACGCCCCTTCGCAAACGTCTGATCGATACCGGCATCGAAAGCCATCGAATGTTCCGGCGCGAGCCGAGGGTCGCCATAAGTGGTATATCCGAACGTCGAATCAAACCCCGACCCAAAGCGTTCATACAGCGAAGGCGCGCGATAGCCGCGTCCCACATGCCCGCGAACTTTAGTGTTGGTGCTGCGAATGAAATACGCCGCCGACCCATCGCCTGTATAAGCCGCCGGCGGCGAAGTAATTGCGACGCCCTGGTAGGGAGCCGACGCCAGAGGCAGCAGCGCCGGACGTTCCAGCGTGAAGTACTGTGCGCGGAATCCACCAGTTACCAGCAGCCGCCCGCCGAACCATCGCGTCTGATCCTGCACGAACAGGGCGTCGCTCTTTTGCGTGACGTTTACGCCCGAAGCCGCCCCGGCGTCGCTCGCATCCGTGAAATCGAAAGCATAATTCTCGTTTTCGAATTCGAAGCCGCCGGTGATCAAATGCGCGGCGTTCGGCTGATAGTGGAGCTGCGCGTTCGCCGTCTGAATCCGCCCGTCATACACCGATCGCTGGTTCCCAAGGGGTTGGAACCCAATACCGGCAGGCCCGTCGCCGTAGCGGCGGCTCGACACCAGCGTCTGATACGACAACGAATAATTCAGCTTCGTGAGAGGCTGCCCTTCAAGCGTCAGCACCCCGTTCAGGAACCTCGCGGCGCGCGTGCTATCGGGGTCGTCCGCACCCGGCAAAAATGTGACGAAGGGCACAGCGTTCACGATGCCATTGGCCGGCAGCACGCCCGTCTGCAGCGGACTCGAATTGTTTTTCGCAAACGAATCCCCGCCATAGAGCCGCGCCCGCAGCACCGTCGTGTTCGACAAGCGATAGCTCACGCCGCCCTGCGCGCTAGCGTCGCGAAACGGATCGTCGCCATCGACGCCCTCGAGAACATTCACGTAAGCCAACCCCGCGCTATATTGCAGCCGGTCGTGCAGCGCGCCGCCAGCCACCTGCGCCCGCCCCCGCATGCTGCCGAGCGATCCGCCCTCGGTCAGTACGCCGCCGCGGGTTCTGCCGCCGCCTTCATCGGTGACGATATTCACCACGCCCCCGATGGCGCTGGTGCCGTAGAGCGAAGAGCCCGCGCCGTTGAGCACCTCGACGCGGCTGGGATCGACAAACAGCAGGTCTTCGATCAATCCAGTGGCGTCGCCATGCAAGATCGCAGCGTCGCGCAGCCGCATGCCGTCGACCACCACGGCGGTGTCGATATCGCGCATCCCGCGAATATGAATCGACGCCTCCTGCCCCGGCCCGCCCAGCGTCTGCACGCGCACCGCCGGCGCCAGTTCCACGGCGTCCGTCAGAGCCGATACATCCCGCGCAACTGCTTCAGCGCGATCAACAACCGTTACGCTTTTCGAAACTTCGTCAGCCGCTTGCGAAGTCCCCGCCGCCGTGACCACCACCTCCTCGCGAACGCCTGCGACGGTTAACGCGATGTCGCGCACGAAGGCCGCCTCCACGCGCAGATGATCTGCGAGAAACACGGCGAATCCGGGTGCCTCGGCGCGCAACAAATATTCGCCGGCGGCCACCCCTTCAAAACGATACGCGCCTTGCGTGTCGCTAGTAGTCGCCAACGTCGCGCTGCTAGTGCGTGAAAACAAACTCACTGCCGCCGACACAACGGGACGCCCTTGTGGATCTTTTACGGAACCGCTCACCGACGGAGCTTCGCCCGCAATCGCCACGGCCAAAGCCGAAGCATAAAACAATACAAATAGTTTAGTCGTCATAAGACGAGGTAACGCGCCTCCTTGACCAAGGCAGGTCTCCTGACTGACAGGTCATCGCAAACCGGCGGCCTTCCCATTTCCCTAAGAAACAGTGGCTACAACTTGCCGGTCCGCTCGCTGCTCACAGTGGCGCGACCGTGCGGGATTCACACCCGCTTCCCTTTTCACCCGCCCCCGAGAGGGCGAGAACCTTGGAATATTCTATGGGTAACATACCCTAGTCCCAATGGTCAACGGAATTTTCCGCCGCGTTGCTCCATCTTAAAGATTGACCGCAGCGAGCCGAAAAGAACCACGCAGCGGCAACATTGGCATCCGCTGAAGAGAGGGACTGTGACTCGCGATCCCTGCAAACTGCTGGTCGTTGACGACAACCCGGAAAATCGCGATTTGCTTTTGCACCGCCTGGCGCATCGCGGCTATGAAGTCGAAATCGCTGAAAACGGCGCGCAGGCGCTCTCCAAGATTACCCACGCGCACTACGACTTGGTCTTGCTCGACCAAATGATGCCCGGGGGAACGAATGCGATGAGCGGTCTTGACTTGCTGCGTTTGCTGCGCGCGACTTACTCACCTAGCCAACTGCCAGTCATCATGGTGAGCGCTGCCGGCGACAGCGAAGCCATCGTCGATGCGTTCAATCAGGGCGTCAATGACTATGTCGTCAAACCCGTAGACCTGCCGGTGATGGACGCCCGGATCCACACCCAGTTGCTGCGCTCCCAGGCCGACCGGCAAAGCCGCCTGCTGGACCCGCTTACCGGCCTCGGCAATCGGACTCTGTTTCTGAACGTTTTGGAGGAAGCCCTGGCCCGGCGCCGCCCCGCGGAATCCCTGGCTGTGCTGTTAATCGACCTCGACGGTTTCCAAAACTTGAATGATAGTCTGAGCCACCAGGTCGGAGATCAGGCACTGATAGAGTCCGCCTCGCGCTTCCGCCAGACGATGGCGGAAGCCGCGTTAGATCCGCCGCCGATGCTAGCGCGCGTAGGAGCCGACGAATTCGCGATCCTGCTCGAAGCTCCGGTTGTGGATCAAGCAGAGGCTATTGTTAAATCCCTTCTAACGTGTCTCCTGCGGCCTTTCTGGCTCGAAAGCTCGCGGGTTTCAATCAGCGCCTCTGGCGGAATCGCTGTCTGCGCCAGTCCGCAAGCCGTCGCGGCGGGACTCCTGCGCGATGCCCGGGTAGCCATGCTCCATGCGCGACGCCTAGGCCGGAACCGTTGGGAAAGATTCGATTCTCAGTCGCTCCAATATGCCCAATCGCGTACCGCCATGGCTGCCGACCTCTACCGAGCCCTGGAACGAAATCAGATGACCGTGTTTTACCAATCCAAAGTGGACCTGCGCAGCGGCAGCGTGATCGGTTTCGAGGCGCTGCTGCGCTGGCGGCACCCGCGGTATGGCATGGTGATGCCCTCGGTTTTCATTCCGATCGCCGAGGACACCGGCCTGATGATCCCCTTGGGAGCCTGGGTTCTCCGCCAGGCCGGCGCCCAGCTCAAGGCCTGGCAGACAAAGTTCCCCAGCACTCCTCCCCTATCTATGAATGTCAACGTGTCGGTCAAACAACTGGGGGATTTCCAGCTTGCCGAGGTCGTCGAAGGCGTGCTTGCCGAAACCGGAATCACGCCGGAAACTCTGAAACTGGAAATTACGGAAAGCGCGCTCATCCCGGAAATCAATTCGGTTTCCGAAGTTCTCGAACGGCTACGCGCCTTGGACGTCCGTCTCACGCTTGACGACTTCGGAACCGGCTACTCCTCGCTTAGTTGCCTGCGCACGCTGCGCTTCGATTCGCTCAAAATCGACCGGTCCTTCGTCCAGCGCCTGGAATCGGATTCGGAAAGCCGCGCTATCGTCGAAACCATCCTGAATCTGGCGCGCAGCCTGCACATGACGGTGATCGCCGAAGGCGTCGAAACCGAGGATCAGCGGACCCGGCTGCTCGATCTCGGCTGCGACGCCGCTCAGGGTTTCTTATTTTCGAAGCCCGTCGCCGCTGATATCGCGGAGCGGCTTCTGGCATCGCGGCTCGCGGCCGCCTGCCTCGAAGGCGCCTGACAGTATTCCGGCTGAGAGTATCCTGAAGATGAACGATGCAGGATCTAACCGCGGAAATTCGTGCGCGCGCAACGGCGACTCCCGTTGCTCCACTCGAGGTGCCTCCGCACCGCCGCTTTGCCGGCTTCGCGTGGGGTGTACTTGCTTATAACGTTGCCGTGATCCTGTGGGGTGCTCTGGTGCGCGCCACCGGGTCCGGAGCCGGTTGCGGCGGCCACTGGCCGCTCTGTAACGGCGAAGTATTGCCCAACGTTTCGCAAATCGGCACGGTCATTGAATTTACGCACCGCATCATGAGCGGAGTGGCACTCGTCCTGGTTGCCGCAATGTTTGTCTGGGGCCGGAAAAATTTTCCCCCGGGCCACCCCGCGCGCCGCTGGGCCGTCTGGTCTTTGGTGTTCATTCTCACCGAAGCCCTGCTTGGCGCCTCTCTGGTTCTGCTCGGCCATGTCGCCAGGAATGAATCCGTGGGCCGGGTCTATTCGCTAGCGGCCCATCTGGTCAACACTTTCTTACTGCTGGCATCGCTGGCCCTAGCGGCCTGGTCGGCCACGCGGCCGCACCGCCGCCCGGCACTGCCGAGCAAGCCCGGGCTGTTCTCGCTCTCCGCGTCCGGCCCTTTGATCGCCTTGGTTCTGGTGGCGGTGGCCGGAGCTATTACCGCCCTCGGCGACACTCTCTTTCCGGCTCACACGTTGGCCCAAGGCATGCGCGACGATTTCTCCTCTACCGCCAGCTTCCTGATCCGGCTGCGCATTATCCACCCGTTTCTCGCGGTCGCCGCCGGCGGCCTGATCGCCCTAGTAGCCGTCCCGGAATTCCGGGCGCGCCGCACTGCGGCCCTGCAGGTACTGTCCGGCGGGCTTCTCGCGCTCTTCGCGGCCCAAATCGTCCTCGGAATAGCCAGCATCTTGCTGCAGGCTCCGCTCCTGCTACAGCTCCTGCATCTTCTGATCGCGGACGGCATCTGGATCACGCTGGTTCTATTCACCGCAGAGCGCCTCGATGCACTCGCTGCTGTGCGAGAATAAGTCCAAACTATGCGCACACTCAGTCTTGTTGTCCTACTGGCTCTTGGCGTCGTCACGCTCCCGATCTCTGCGCAGGACCTTCCCGATGGCCCCGCTAAAGATACCTTCTCCAAGGTCTGCAGCCAATGCCACGGGTTGGACATCATCGTTGTCCTGAAGCACACCAAAGACGAATGGAAAACTGTGGTCGACACCATGGCCGGCTACGGCGCCACCGCCAAAGACGAGGAATTCGACGCCATCGTCGACTACCTCGCCAAGAACTTCGGAAAGGCCGATCCTCCCGCCAATTTGAATGCGGCGCCGAAGTAACCCGGCGGCCCTCCGCCGCACTGACCGGCCGGCCGTGGGCCTGCCATTCGGGCCTCGACTTTTCGGCCGTCTGTGCGATAATATCGCCGATAGACGTAGGAGGCCGAATCGATGAAACTGTGTTTCCAGAGTTGGATCATAGGCGGCGTTATGCCGCTGGTGAGTTTATTGGCTCTATCCGCGGTGACCGCCCGCGCTGACGATTTCCCGGAAGGCCCCGGTAAGGTCATCATCATGCGCGCCTGCGGCCAGTGCCACAGTACCGATCAAATCGCCCGCCAGCAGAAGTCGGAAGACGACTGGCAAGCCACCGTGGTCCGCATGGCCGGCCGCGGAGCCGCCGTCACCACCGACGAAGTTACTGTAGTCGTGAAATATCTGGCTACCAACTTTAAGAAGGTGGACGATGCCTCGAAAACCAACGTCAACAAGGCCACCGCGGCGCAACTTGTCAGCTTGGGCTTCACCGACACCGAAGCCGCCGCTATCATCGACTACAAGACCCGTCACGGCGATTTCCGCCAGTGGGCCGATATGTTGCAGATCTACGGCGTTGACGGTGAAAAGTGCGAGTCGCTAAAAGATAAAATGGAGTTCTAGGCCGGGCTCCGCCAATTCACTTGCGAGAGAGAAAATGAAGACCTTTGCAGGGATAACTGTGCTGATCTTGTGTGCGTCGCTGGCCCCTCTTTCCTGGGGTCAGGACCTTCCCGAGGGGGAGGGGCGCGATACGCTAAAAAGAGTTTGCACCCAGTGTCATGATATTGAATCGATTCCGCGCCTGCGCTACTCGCGCGCGGACTGGGCGAGCTTAGTCTTCTCCATGAAGGATATGGGTGCGGACGCTACGGGCGCCGAATTGGATCAGATCATCGACTATCTGGCGAAGAACTTCGGCAAAGGCGACGACGCTGTCAAAAAGACCAACGTCAACTCGGCCTCGGCAAAAGAAATCGAGACCGAACTGGGCTTCACCACCAAGGAATCCGAGCTCATCGTGCTCTACCGCATGAAGAACGGCAATTATAAGGATGTCGACTCGATGATGAAAGTGGATGGCGTCGACACCGGCAAGGTCCAGGCCGCAAAAGATAAAATGGAGTTTTAAAATGCGAGGTCTCACGACGAATCTAGCGCCGCTGTACTTGGCCGCGATTCTTGTGACTCCCCTATTGGCTGCCAGTGAGCTGCCCGAAGGCGCCGGTAAGCAGATCATTCAGCAACAGTGTTCCGGATGCCACCCCGGGAACGCGTTGGGCGGCTACCAAAAAACCCGCGAAGACTGGGAGGCGGTCGTCATCCGCATGGGTCAGCGCACTTCAGCTACCCGCGATGAACTCTCCACACTCACGGATTACCTAGCGACCAACTTCCCTAAGATTGACGATCCCACCAAGGTCAATATGAACAAAGCGGACGCGAAGGAAATCTCGGAGCGCCTGGGATTGAGCGCGGCCGAGGCCGAGGCTATCGTCAAGTACCGTGACCGCCGCGGCAATTTCCGCGCCTGGGGCGACCTGCTGGTTATCTACGGCGTCGATGGCACTAAAATCGAAGCGTTGCAGGACAAGATGTCTTTCTAAAACGGCATCCTCTTTTTTTAGGCCTGCCCTCACCCATATATCCCGCTCCGCGTACCGTGTGCGAAAATAATTAATTATGCAAGCAAGCGCTCGAACCTCGGCTCAGCCCTTGAGCCAAAACACCCATCTTCTCAACTGGGTTGACAAGATGGCCGCCCTCACCAAGCCTGCCGCTATCCACTGGGTGGATGGTTCCCAGGAAGAATACGACGACCTGTGCCAGCAAATGGTCGAAGGAGGCACCTTCATCAAGCTCAACCAGGATCTCTGGCCGGGCTGCTATTATTCACGCTCCGACCCCGGCGATGTGGCTCGCGTCGAAGGCCGCACTTTTATTTGTTCGCTTTCCAAAGACGGCGCTGGCCCCACCAACAATTGGGTCAACCCGTTTGAGATGCGCAAAAAGCTCAAAGAATTGTTCAGTGGCTGCATGCAAGGCCGCACCATGTACGTGCTCCCCTTCAGCATGGGCGCCGTAGGCGGACCCATGTCGCAAATCGGCGTGCAGTTGACCGATTCACCTTACGTGGTCGTCAACATGCGCATCATGGCCCGCATCGGCAAACCGGTATTTGAGGAAATCGACAAGGGCGAAAAGCGTGTGATCCCTTGCGTCCACAGCGTAGGCGCTCCACTTGCACCCGGTCAAAAGGATGTGCCGTGGCCCTGTAACACCGAAAAATATATTGTTCATTTCCCCGAAACCCGCGAGATCTGGTCTTACGGCTCGGGCTACGGCGGTAACGCCCTACTCGGCAAGAAGTGTTTCGCTCTGCGTATTGCCACGAACATCGCCCGCGATGAGGGTTGGATGGCCGAGCACATGCTGATCCTGGGGGTCGAGAACCCGCAAGGCGAGAAAACCTATGTCGCCGCGGCCTTCCCCAGCGCCTGCGGCAAAACTAATTTTTCCATGTTGATTCCGCCGGACGGCTTCGAGGGCTGGAAGGTCTGGACCGTCGGTGACGACATCGCCTGGATCAAGCCCGATGCCAACGGACGATTGCGCGCCATCAATCCAGAGGCCGGATTCTTTGGCGTGGCCCCCGGCACTTCGCGCCACACCAATCCGAATGCCATGGATACGCTTGCGCGCAATACCATCTTCACCAACGTTGCGCTGACTCCGGAAGGCGGCGTGTGGTGGGAGGGCATGACCGACGAACCACCTGCCGAATGTACTGACTGGCAGGGGAATCCCTGGACTCCGCAGATTGCCAAGGAGACCGGCGCAAAGGCCGCTCACCCCAACTCCCGATTCACCGCGCCCGCCTCGCAGTGCCCTACCATCGATCCCGCGTGGGAAGCTCCCGAGGGCGTTCCGATCAGCGCGTTCATCTTCGGCGGCCGCCGCGCGACGACGATGCCGCTGGTGTACCAGTCCTTTAATTGGAGCGCGGGCGTATACACCGGCGCCACCATGGGTTCCGAGATGACGGCCGCCGCAGTCGGCACGGTCGGCAAGGTGCGCCGCGACCCTATGGCTATGTTGCCGTTCTGCGGCTACCACATGGGTGACTACTTCCGGCACTGGATCAAGATGGCGCGCAGCTTGAGCGAGACTCCCCGGATCTTCCACGTGAATTGGTTCCGCAAGGATGCCGACGGCAAGTTCCTGTGGCCCGGATTCAGCGAGAACATGCGCGTGCTGAAGTGGATTGTTGATCGCGCTCATGGCCGTGCCCTAGGCCGCGAAACACCTATCGGCTGGATGCCGCGCTATGAGGATATCTATTGGGACGGCATGAGCTTCTCCCAGGAGAAATTCGATGAGCTACAGAAGTTCGACGCCGCCGCCTGGAAACAGGAGGTGGTGGGCCATGAAGAGCTGTTTATCACGCTTCACGACCACCTGCCGTCAGAAATGATCTACGAGCGCGAACTGCTCATCTGCCGGATCTAGCGTCCCATCGTTTTTAAGTCTCATAATGGGCGGGCCTTGAGGCTCGCCCTTTTTTGTATTTTGTAATCCAAATCTTTCCAGGGCGGAGTTTCGCGCAGGCGCTACAGGTCGTCGTGGGATTACGCACTCGATAGAATTCCGGCGATTCGCACCGCCGCGCGCAGCACACGCGCGTCTTGCCCCTCGGCTCCCGTGAGCTGCAATCCCAACGGCAATTGATTCCCCACCGCCATCGGAATGGAAATCGCGGGCGTCCCCAGCGCCGTCCATGGAGCATTCATCGCCGAATTTCCCGTGAACGCGAGTCCGAGCGGAGCGGGCCCAGTGGCAGCGGGAACCAGAATAATCGGAGTGCTTCGATACTGCGCCTCAATCTCCTGTTTGCTCTTTGCGATGAACGCCAATGCGTCGCGGTAGCGCTGGTCGGAAATCTTTAAGCCGTCACGCACCAGCTCCGCAATGGCCGCTAAACGATCTCCATACTTTTTGTACCGCTCCTGGTGAAAGCGAGCGCCCTCGTAATACATCACCACGCGGCTGGCTTCGATCAAGCGATCGAGCAGCGGCTTGAGCGGCACCGGCTGGAGCTTCCATCCACGTCTCCGTACCCGAGCCATCGTATCGTCAAAGGCTTTCGCCATGCCGGGCTCCACCTCGGGCCATCGTTCCGGAAAACCCTCCGGCACACCCAGCGTAAGCTCTTCGTTACGCCCGGTTGACTGCCCTAGCGCTCCCCACAGCGCCAGCATGCCGGTCGCCGTGTTGGTAAACAGGCCCAGCGTATCCAAGCTGCGCGCAAACGGAAGAACTCCTGCAAGCGGGAGAGTTCCGAATGTAGGCTTAAACCCGGTGATGCCGCAGTATGACGCCGGCCGTAAAATCGATCCTGCCGTTTGTGTGCCCAGCGCGAAAGGCACCATCCCGGCTGCCACCGCGGCGGCCGAACCGCTCGAACTGCCGCCCGGGGTATGCTCCAGGTTCCGCGGATTGCGCGTGGGCGCGGGAGTCCGGTGCGCGAATTGTGCAGTTTGGGTCTTGCCCATCAGGACGGCTCCCAGGCCCTCCAATCGCCGGATGATTGCGGCATCCTCGGTACCGTGACGTCCCTTGTAAATCGGCGAGCCATACTCGGTGACCAGGGCGCGCGTCTCCATGATGTCCTTGGCGCCAAAAGGAATCCCCGCCAGGGGGCCGTCGGCGATTTGCGGCTGCGGCAGCACCTCGACCCAGGCGTGAATCGACTCATCCGTACGCTTGATGCGCTCCAGACTCGCGGCGAACGCCTGTTTTCTTTCGGCAGGCTTGGCTTGTAGCCAATCTTCCAAAAGCTGTGGAGTAGATGCCATGCCTTCTCCGCGCTTTGCGGCAATTAGAGCGCCGATCA
>Ga0068855_100002070_pt1 | contig 24846 bp, 18 predicted proteins | sample KBSCornC52_FD_66592 | JGI IMG/M metagenome (GOLD analysis project Ga0068855, IMG submission 66592) | Corn rhizosphere microbial communities from Kellogg Biological Station, Michigan, USA - KBS Corn C5-2 | ecosystem: Host-associated > Plants > Roots > Rhizosphere > Soil ... | reverse complement strand
CTCGGCGCGGTCGATCGCATGGAAGTCATCCTCGGTTCCGGCGCGGTGCAATACGGGAGCGATGCCATCGGCGGTGTGATCAATATCCTGCCGAAGAAGGCGACGTTCACCGATCAGTTTACCATCGGTGGCGATCTCGATGCGCGCTACAGCTCGAACGCGGACGAGCATTACGAGTCCTTCGACCTGAACATCAGCGGGCAGCGCCTGGCCTTTGCCGGCGGCCTCACCTGGCAGGACGTGGGCAATTATCACGGCCCGGAATTTGGCGCGCTCTCGCCGACGAGCTACTGGGGCTTTGGCGGTTACGCCGATCTCGCGTGGCAGCCTTTCGACAACCAGACGTTCCGTCTTTCCTGGATCGGCAACGAGCGTGAAGACGTGGCGAGCTACATCCAGTCGAAGCTGAATGCGAACGGCATCCCGCGGGTCTACAGTCCGCTGGAGCGGCGCGAAATCGTGAAGCTCGACTACACCGCGACCGATCTCGGCGCGCTGAGCAGCGAGTTCAAGATTTACGGCTACTACCAATACTACAATCAGCTCAGCCAGCGGCGCATCGAAAGCTTCCCGGCTTTCACGAACACGACGACGGATTCGACCCAGAGCGTGCTCGGCGTGGGCATCCAAAACACGACCACCTGGGGCAAGGCGCACTTCACCTACGGCGTCGATTATCGCCACGAAAAGCTGTCAGCCTCGCTCGACCAGCAGTTGCTGAATGAGGCCACGGGAGAGTCCGATGATTTGATGCCTTCCGGCAAGACGCCCAACGGCACCTACGATGTGCTGGGCGTTTTCCTCTCCGGTGAAGTGCGGCCGGTGCAGCCGTGGTTGCTCACCGCGGGCATCCGCTACGAAAATACGCACATCGATTCCCATCCGGTGGATACCGACGTGATTCCAAATGCCGGTTACGACATCAACTCGCTGTCACTCAACCGCTCGTGGAATTCAGTGACTTGGGATGCGGGCACCATCGTCAGCGTCACGCGGAGCTGGGATCTGGTGGCGAACGTTTCCACTGCCTTCCGTGCGCCGACCTATTCCGATCTTTTTAGCTCCGGCACGCCGGTCTTCTCCAGCAAGACGGCTTCGATCCCGAGCCCGACGGTCGATCCGGAAAAGAGCATCACCTATGAAGTCGGCACGCGGTATCACTCCGATCGCGTCACGGCTTCACTCACGGCCTACACCGAGCAGCTTCACGATACGGTGCAAACAGTGAATTCCGGCACGGTGACCATTCCGGGGCAGGGGACTTTCATCGCTTCGGGCCGGAATAACAGCGGCACCGGTTACGTGCGCGGGTTGGAGTTTTCGCTCGCCGTGCATCCGGCTAAGGGCTGGACGGTCTTCGGCAATGGCACCTACACCTTCGGCCAGGATACCTCGAACGATGTGCCATTGCGCTTCATCCCGCCGTTCTACGGCACGGCCGGCATTCGTTATGAATCGGCCTCGAATCGGTGGTGGGTGGAAGCGAGCGAATATATGGCCGCGACCTTTCATCGTCCCGCGCCGCAGGATTTGCTCGATGCCGGCTTCTCGAAAGATCCGGCGTTCGGCTCGTCGAACACGACGAACAACCCGCCCTATCGCGATGACTTTAGCATCCCGGCATTTGCCATCACCAATCTGCGCGCCGGGGCGCGGTTGTGGGAGCACGAAGGCCGCGCCCTCGACGTGACGCTCACGCTGGACAATCTCTTCGACCACAAATATCGCGAAGTCTACGCCCAGCAGGAGCTGGTCGCCCCAGGCTTCGGCGTCAGTGTCGGCGCGCGCTTGACCTTCTAATTCTCTCTTCTTCCTTCCATGTCTGCCCGTCTGCCCGGGGTGCTCTTCTGGGGCGCTCTTTTCCTCGCCCTCTTGAATGTCGTCGCCTCGGCGGCGGAGCCGTTGCACGCCGCGTTTGTCGGTATCTGGGATCGCTCGTTGCCGATTGTGGATTCGGCCTGTCGCCAGGCGGGTGTGACGGCGGCATATTTCCGCCCGCCGGAATTCGCTCATCCGAAGCAGGGTGACGACGCGTCGAAATACGACGCGGTCTTCGTCCTGAATTTGGAAGCGGGCGACGCGCCGCTCCTCACCGAGCGGCTGAGGGAAGCGAAGAAGAAGAATCCGCAGCAGCACATCTTCGCCCTGGATACCCGCGGCAGCCAGGCCGACTTGCAAAAGGCCGGGCTGCTGGAGCCGGATCAAAAGATCATCGACTACTGGCGGCCCAATGGCGCGGTGAATATCCGGCGGCTGATCCACTACGTCCTGGTGCAATATTTTCATGGCACCGGGCCAGTGGAACCGCCGGTATTGATTCCGGAAGCGGGCTATTACGATCCCGATCGCGAGGAATCTTTCGACACCATCGCGAGCTACAAAGAGTTCAAGGCCTCGCGCCAGCGGTGGAAGGAGGGCGCGCCGGTGGCCGTGCTCATCGTTCAACAGAGCTTCTGGGTCACGCACGATCTCAAGGTCGTGGATGCCGAGGTGCGCGCGCTGGAGAAGGAAGGACTCAATACGGTGGTGGTCTTCGGCGATCGCGAGGAGAAAGTTGTCGCGCTGTTGCGGGCGGCAAAGCCGACGGTGCTCATCGAAGACCGGCACGGCGCGATGTGGGAAAGCAACGCGCTCTTGAAGGAGCTCGATGCACCTTATCTGCGGCCCATCGCGATGCTGGCCTCGACGAACGAGGAATGGCTGCGCGATCCGCGCGGGATGAGCAATCGCGATATCGGGCTGTTCATGTCGCTGCAGGAATCCTGGGGAACGATCGAGCCGGTGGTCGTCGGTGGCCTGCTCGCCAGCATCCAGGGTTTTCGCCTGCACGAGCCGATTCCGGATCGCATCGACACTTTTGCGGCGCGGGCGGCGAAATGGGCGTCGCTGCGGCAGAAGCAGAATGCGGAAAAGAAAATCGCCTTCATCTATTACAACAAGAGCCTCGGGCAGGATGATCTCATGCGCGGCAGCCCGACCGGCGGCTTCCTCGACGGGCCCGAGAGTCTCACGCGCTTTCTGCCCGAGTTGCAGAAGGCCGGTTACCAGTTGAGCAACGTGCCCGGCACTTCCGCGGCGCTCATCGAGGCCATTCGCAAGGCGGGCCGCAACATCGGCCCGTGGGCGCAGGGTGATCTCGAAAAGATGGCCGACGAAGGCAACCCGGTGCTCATCCCGCTGTCGCAGTATCGTCAGTGGTTCCGGGAGAAGCTCAGCCCGGAAAATCAGAAGGCGGTCATCGAAAAATTCGGCGAGCCGCCGGGACGCATCATGGTCGTGACGCGCAACGGCGAGCCGCAGATCGTCCTGCCGCGGATCGAGCTCGGCAACGTCATCCTCACGCCGCAGCCCGAACGCGGGGAGAAGCAGGACTCAACGCTGTTGCATTCGCGCGATGTCCCGCCGCCGCACAACTACCTCGCGTTCTACTGGTGGCTGCAGGAGCAATACAAAGCGGATGCCATCGTGCACTGGGGCACGCACGGTTCGCTGGAGCTGTTGCCGGGCAAGGAGTCTGGGCTCTCGAAGGATTCGTGGAGCGACATTTGCGCGGGGCATCTGCCGGTCATCGACCTGTGGATCACCGACAACCTCGGCGAAGCGACACTCGCCCGGCGGCGCTCCTATGCGGAGCTGGTGGACCACATGGTGCCGCCGACGATGAGCGCGGGGCTGAACGATCAGTTCAAGGCGCTGCACGAGGATATCCACAAATTCCGCACGCTGGAAGATGGTCTGTTGAAGGAGGAATTTCGCAAGCGCATCACCGAGCAGGCGACGAAGGAAAAATTGAAGGACGCGGCGAAACCGGAGAATCCGGAGGGACCGCTCAGCGATGCGGCCATCGCGCGGCTCGATGCGCATCTGCACAATCTCTACGAATCGACCACGCCACAGCGGCTGCATGTCTTCGGCGAACCGCCGAGCGCGGCGGAGACTGTGCCGTATCTTGTGCGTATTCTCGGGCAGCCCTTTTTGGATCACCTCGCGGTGCGCGGAAACTGGGTGCAGCACCCTTTCGACAACAAACAGGAGCGCCGGGATGCCGCCGCGCGTTTCCTCGGGGCCGCGCTGGAAGGCAAGCCGCCGGCGGAAATTTCGCTTTCGCACGATCTCGAGAAGGACGTGGCTTTTGCCCGCGACATGCGCGAGCGGTTGCAGAAATCCGGCCCGGCGGAAGTCACCGCTCTCATCCACGCGCTCGCGGGTGGTTATGTCGAAGCCGGGCCGGGGCCCGATCCGGTGCGTAATCCTTCGTCGGTGCCGACGGGGCGCAATCTCTACTCGCTGAATCCGGAAGAAATTCCCAATCGCGCGGCCTGGGATGTGGCGCGCCAACTCGTCAACGATCTGCTCCGCACGAAGCATCCGAAGAAAATCGCCATGGACCTCAATGGTATGAACACCATGCGCGATTTTGGCGTGATGGAAGGACAGATTCTCTACCTGCTCGGCGTGGAGCCGATTTGGAATCAGAACAATCTCGTCATCGACGTGAAGCTGATTCCCGCGGAGGAACTCAAGCGCCCGCGCGTCGATGTCTTCATCGCCATGGGTGGGCAATACAAAGAGAACTTCCCCACCCGTGTGGCTCTGCTCGACAAGGCGGTGCGCATGGCCGCGGCCGCGCCCGAGGCGAACAATCCGGTGCGCGATGGCGTCGCGTCGGTCGAGAGCCGTCTGCTGCAGCGTGGTTTTTCCAGCGCGCGCGCTTCGCAATTTGCCGTCGCCCGCATCTTCGGCACCAAGCCCGGCAACATGAGCGGCACGAATATCCTCTACCTCGTGCCGCGCTCTGGCGTGTGGGACAAGGATGACGATATCACCAGCGTCTACATGGACAGCATGAGCTATGTCTATTCGGGGGACACCTGGGGTGAAAAAGTCGACGGGCTCTATGAAGAAGCGCTGCAGAACACCGACACGATCCTGCGCATCTGGGCGTCGAACATGACCAGCCAGCTCTCGAACCACCATGCCTATGAGTACCTCGGCGGCTTGAATATGGCGGTGAAAAAGGTCACGGGAAAGACGCCGCAGGCATTCATCGCGGATGTCCGCGATCCGAGCGGCGCGAAGTTGCGCGATTTCGAGGAAGTGCTGGCTACCAGCTTCCGCTCGGAACTGCTGAACAAGCACTGGATCGAAGGGATGAAGAGTCACAACTACGCCGGCGCCGGACAGATTTCCGAGCTGGTGAAAAACACCTTCGGCTGGTCGGTGGTGCGCCCGAAAAGCGTCACGCAGACGACCTGGAGCGAGGTCTACGAAGTCTATGTGAAGGACAGCTATCAGCTCGGCCTGGCGGAATGGTTCGAACAGGTGTCGCCGCACGCCATGCAGGAAATGACCGCGACCCTGCTGGAAGCCGCGCGCAAAGGAATGTGGAAAGCGTCGTCCGAACAGGTGTCGACGCTGGCCCATCTCTATGCCGAGTCCGTGAAACGCCACGGCGACTCGGGCGGTCTGGTGAGCGGCGGAAATACGCGACTGGAGGATTACGTCGCCAAAACCCTCGGCGCCGGTGGCAAACCGGGGGACACGCAACTCGCCGAAGCCATGAAGCGTTCTATCGAGAGCTCCGCCGCGGTGGCGGCGGCGACCGCCCAGAAGGTGGCCGGACCGAAATTGGAATCGGCGGCGTCGACGCCGAAGCCGCTAGATCATTCGCCGGCGCCACCGCATGAAACGGCGGCCAAATCTTTTCCATCCAAGCCGGCGTTCCCCATCTGGGAATTTGCCGCGATCGCGATCGTGGTCCTGTTGATCGGGGCGGGATTCGTGAGAAAGTCGGGGTCTTTATGATGCAGGCCATTCAGCACGCGCTCTATCTCGTCTCGAACGCGCTGTTATTGCCGACGCTCATCGCGATCCTGCTGGTCGGCGCGTGGACGGCAATCATGGCCGGGGGCCTGTTGCGCGAGTGGCTCTCGCGGCGCGAAGTGCGCCGGACGTTTCGTGAGGTGCTCGAGCTGGTCACGCAAGCGCGCCGCGAGGCCGCGCTGAGCCGTTTGCGTGCGTGCCGGACTGGCGTGCCCGGGCGCCTTTCACAAATGCTGGCCGGATGGCCGGCGGACGAGTTGGAGCGCGACAAATGCCTGTCTGATCTCGAAAGCGAAATGACATCGTCGCTTTCCCAACTGTCGTGGGTCACACGGATTGGGCCGATGCTCGGCTTGATGGGCACGCTGATCCCGCTCGGCCCGGCGCTCACCGGCCTGGCGAGTGGAAATGTCGCCACGCTCTCGAGCAATCTCGTGGTCGCCTTCACGGCCACGGTCATGGGCGTGCTCATCGGTTGCGTCGCGTTCACCATGAGCCTCGTGCGTCGCAATTGGTACGACCGCGACCTCAGCGATCTCGAATACGTCTTTGCCAAATCGGTTGCCCATACCCAGCCCCATGCGCAGGAAAAAGAGGAAGTGGGATAGGATCCACGAAGACGACCCCGGTGCGGGGTTGCTGAATCTGTTCGATGTCTGGATCGCTTTCGCCGCGGCGCTCGTCCTGGCGATTGTCAGCTACGCGCAGATTTCAAAGCCCGCCTCGGCCCGGCAACCCGGCGCGCCGCCGTCCGGCCTGGAAGCAATTCGCGATCGACAGCTCACGCTGGAACATTACCGAGTCAGCCCCCAAACTGCCGGAGGCGACGGCCAACGCCTCGGCACCGCTTATCGCCTGAAATCCGGGGAAGTGATTTACGTTCCGGAGGGGGCTCCACCCGCTGGAAAATAAATTCCCGCTCGTAAAGAAGCGTGACGGGAACTCCCGTGTAGCGCATTCGCCCCGGGGCATCAGGCCGCTTGGGGAGCCTGCGTGGCGTGCCCGGCGAAATTCAACGCCGCATGTGGCCCGGCACGCCGGTAACTATTAACTTTTCTGATTCATGGGGCGTAACTTGGCGTCAATGGTCGGCAAGGGTTTCGCGGGCGACAAAATCTACCCATCGCTGGCGGTTTGAGGCGTCGCATGGGTGGAAAGCGGGAAGCGGCCGGAATGTATCATCCGCGCGGACCTTAAGAATTTCCTTGTGGCGTCGCCTGCAGACGATCAACATAGCGTTATGCCTAAAGCGAGCAGTCAGAAGTTCATCGCGAGGAACCGGGCCCCCCGAGTGCAGATCGAGTATGATGTGGAACTTTATGGGGCGGAGAAGAAGGTTGAGTTGCCCTTTGTCATGGGCGTCATGGCCGATCTTTCCGGTAAACCTGCGGAAGCGTTGCCCGCGGTCAATGACCGCAAATTCCTGGAAATCGACATCGATAATTTCGATGACCGATTGAAGGCCTCGAAACCGCGAGTCGCCTTCCAAGTCCCAAATACTTTGACTGGGGAGGGTAATATCCCCGTCGATATCACTTTCGAAAACATGGACGACTTTTCCCCGGCGGCTGTCGCGCGGAAAGTCGAGTCGCTGAACAAGCTCCTGACTGCTCGGGAGCAACTCTCCAACTTGCTGACCTACATGGACGGCAAGACGGGCGCGGAAGGCTTGATCTCCAAGCTTCTGAACGACCCGGCGCTGCTGCAGGCCCTCTCTTCCGAGGCGAAGCCGCAGGAAGGCGAGGAATCCAATCCCCAATAAAGAATAGTTCTAGTCTATGTCCGAAGATCCCCTCCTTCAAAACGAGGCCGCGCCGGCCGTCGAGATCGGTGAGGTCAATGAGTTTGAGTCGCTCCTGCAACAGGAATTCAAGCCGAAGACCAGCGATGCCCGGCAGGCTGTTGAATCCGCTGTCCGCACCCTCGCCGAACAGGCGCTGGCCGGGACGGCCCTGATTGGCAAGGACGCCATCACGTCCATTCAGTCGATCATCGCCGAGCTTGATAAGAAGCTTTCCGAGCAGATCAATCTCATCATTCACCACGACGACTTCGTGAAGCTCGAAGGCACGTGGCGCGGATTGCATTATCTCGTTTCCAACACGGAGACGGACGAAAAGCTGAAGATTCGCGTCATGAACATCGGCAAGAAAGACCTGGGTCGCACGCTGAAGAAATTCAAAGGCACGGCCTGGGACCAGAGCCCGCTGTTCAAGAAAATCTACGAAGAGGAATACGGCACGCCGGGTGGTGCGCCTTATGGCTGCTTGATTGGCGACTACGAGTTCGATCACTCGCCGCAGGACGTGGAGATGCTCACCGGGATGGCGCAAATCTCCGCCGCGTCCCATACGCCTTTCCTCACCGCGGCGGCGCCGACGTTGATGAATATGGAGACCTGGCAGGAGCTGGGTAATCCGCGCGATCTCACCAAGATCTTCCAGACCCCCGAATACGCGGCCTGGCGTTCCCTGCGCGCTTCCGAAGATTCCCGTTACCTCGGGTTGACGATGCCGCGGACGTTGGCCCGTCTGCCCTATGGCGCGAAGACCTCCCCGATCGAGGAATTCGATTTCGAGGAAGACACCGAAGGCGCCGAGCACTCCAAGTATGTGTGGTCCAATGCGGCTTACGCGATGGGTGCGAATATCAACCGCTCCTTCAAGCTGAACGGTTGGTGCGCCCGTATTCGCGGTGCGGAAAGTGGCGGTATGGTCGAAGGCCTGCCGGTGCACACCTTCCCGACCGATGACGGTGGCGTCGACATGAAATGCCCGACGGAAATCGCCATCACCGACCGCCGCGAGGCGGAGTTGGCCAAGAATGGCATGATTCCGCTCTCGCACTGGAAGAACACCGATTACGCGGTCTTCGTGGGCGCCCAGTCGCTGCAGAAGCCGCAGGAGTACGACGACGATGATGCCACCGCGAATGCGAACCTGGCCGCCCGTCTGCCGTATCTTTTCGCCACGTGCCGCTTCGCGCATTACCTGAAGTGCATCGTCCGCGACAAAATCGGATCTTACAAATCTCGTGAAGATATGGAACGGTGGCTCAACGACTGGATCATGGAGTACGTGACTCCCGATCCGGACGCGAGCGAGGAAGCCAAGGCCAAGCGTCCGCTGGCGGACGCCAAGGTCGAGGTGGAGGAAGTGCCGGGTAACCCTGGCTATTACCAATCCAAATTCTATCTGCGACCGCATTTTCAACTCGAGGGGCTCACCGTCTCGCTCCGCATGGTTAGCAAACTTCCGTCCGAGAAGGGCGGGGAGGCTTAAGCCACGCTGGGCGAGTCTTTGGGTAATCTCGAATTGAAAGTGTCCGCGAACCTCAAAACTAATTAATAGAAAGTCGAAAATATGGCAGTAGACATGTTTCTTAAAATAGATGGCATTCCTGGCGAGTCGAAGGACTCCCAGATGAAAGGCCAGATCCACATCGAGTCGTTCTCTTTCGGTGTTGAGCAAGTGGGAACAGCCGACTCCGGCGGCGGTTTGGGTGCGGGCAAGGCGAAGTTCGAAGATTTCGAGTTCACCATGCCGACGCAAAAGGCCAGTCCGAAAATCTATCTGGCTTGCGCCTCGGGCAAGCACATTAGCAACGCCGTTCTCAGCATCCGTAAAGCCGGTGGCAAGCAGGAGGTCTTCCTCAAGCATACCTTCGAGCATCTGCTGATTTCCTCGTTCCGCACCGCGAACGGCGATCCGCAGCCCGTCGATACGATCAAGTTCAACTTCGTCAAACTGACGACGGAGTACAAAGAACAGGACGACCAGGGCAAACTGCTCGGGCCGGTTCAGGCCAACTGGGACCTCAAGGCGAACAAGGGGGGCTAGTCCTCAGCCAGTTCAGACAACCTTGGGCAGAGGTCGCTCGTGCGGCCTCTGCCCGTTGCTTCTCTAGATGTCTAAAAAACAATGAGCGCCGAAGACGCCGTCAAAGCGGGTCGCTTGGACGAAGCGTTGGAGGCGCTGCAAGGCGCCATCCGACAGTCCCCTGCGGATGCGAAGCTGCGACGTTTCCTTTTTCAGTTGCATTGCGTGCTTGGCAACTGGTCCAAGGCGCTGACCCAGCTGCAAGTAATCTCGGACATGGATTCCGAGAGCACGATGCTGGCCTCGATCTTTCAGCCAGTCATTCAGTGCGAGTTGCTGCGCGCGGAAGTCTTTGCCGGGAAACGCTCGCCGATTGTTTTTGGTGAACCGGAACAATGGGTGGGCCTGATGGTCCAAGCCAATGCGTTGATCGCGGAGAACCAGATCAAGGCCGCGAGTGAGCTACAAAGTCAGGCCTTGGAAGCGGCTCCGGCCGTGGCGGGTTCTGTGAATGGGGAACCGTTCGAGTGGATGGCCGATGCCGATTCACGGTTGGGACCGGTCATGGAAGCGATGATCGAGGGCAAGTACTGCTGGGTTCCTTTTACCCGACTCAAGAAGCTCCTCATCGAACCGCCCAAGGATTTGCGCGATCTGGTGTGGATTCCGGCGAGCTTCATCTGGACGAATGGCGGAAACGCCTCCGGCTTCATTCCCGCGCGTTATCCCGGCACGGAGCAGGTCAACGACAGCGCTTTGCAGCTCGCGCGCAAAACGGAGTGGGCCGATCGCGGGAACGACATCTTTACCGGGTTGGGGCAAAAGACTTTTACCACCGACCAGGCGGAGGTTCCGCTCTTTGAAGTTCGCACTCTGGAATTTGCGGGAACGTAGTTTCTTCTCTCCGCGCGTCGCCGGAATTCCTTTCGCCACGTCGACATTCCATGCCAGACCCCGTCCAATCTGAGCGCATCCAGCCTTGCTTGTTGGATCGTCTCACGGATGAACAGCCGGAAAATCGCATCGAAAGCCGGAATGCCCGCGTCGTTTCTCCGTCCCGTTATCGGGACGCGGTTCTGCGCGATGTCCGTTGGCTCTTCAACACGAGTTCGCGTCTGGCCTCGGAGGACATGGTGGAATTTCCCGAAGTCGCTGCGTCGGTGCTCAGCTATGGAATCCGGGATTTGTGTGGTCGCGTGACCTCCTCGGTCGACATTCCGGAACTCGAGCGCGAATTGACCAACGCGATGATCGCCTTTGAGCCGCGGATCATTCCCGGGACTCTCCATATCCGTGGTGTCCAGGACGCCACCGGCTCCAGCCCGAGCATGCTGACCTTCGAGATTAATGCCGAGCTGTGGGCGAACCCCGTTCCGGAACACCTTTTCATCAAGACAGAAATCGATCTCGAGACAGGACACTGCCACGTGTGATTGCCGGCTTGGTGTTTTTCTCGCGCAAATACTAGACTGTGCCTTGAGGCCAAGTTCTTTCCGTCATCCTCGAAATGGACCGTCGCTTACTCGACCACTATAACAACGAGCTGCATCACCTGCGCGCGACGGCCACGGAATTCGCCAACGAATTTCCGAAGATCGCCGGGCGGCTCGCTTTGGATCGCGGCGACAAGGATCTCTGCGCGGATCCCTTCGTTGAGCGGTTGCTCGAAGGCTTTGCGTTTCTCACCGCTCGCATCCAGGTCAAGTTCGATGCGGAATTTCCGCGATTCTCCCAATCGCTGATCGAGACCGTCTATCCGCAATACCTTTCTCCGGTTCCGTCGATGACCGTCGTCCGCTTTTCACCGGACGAACAAGCCACCCAACTCGGCGAGGGCTTCGTCATTCCGCGGGGCACTTCGCTGCGGAGCAACCTGGGCCGCAACGACCGCACGGCGTGCGAGTATCGCACCGCCCACCAGGTCAAGCTGTGGCCCATCCGCCTGGTCGAGGCCCAGTACTACACGCGCGACGTCAACCAGCTTGGCCTCCCCGGTGAGCTGGGCGCGCGGGCGGCCATCCGCTTGCGTCTCCGGACGACTCACGGAAAACCGTTCAACTCGCTGAAGCTAAACGAGCTCCCGTTCTTCCTGCGGGGCTCCGATGAAATTCCGGTCAGCATCTACGAGCAGATTTTCGCCCGGGCCAAACGGGTCATCGTTCAAGCCAACACGAGCACTCACGAAAAGCCGCGATTCACTCTGCCGGTGCAAACTCTCCGGCGGGTCGGTTTTCGCGAAGATGAAGCGCTGCTCCCTCCGGCGCCGCGCGGCTTCGAAGGGTACCGCCTGCTGCGCGAATACTTCTCTTTCCCGCAACGCTTTCAATTTTTCGAGTTCGGCGGTTTGCAATCGGCGGTGAGCCAATGCGACACCACCGAGGTGGATTTGATCATTCCCCTGGCCGAAGCGGAGACGCGACTGGAGGGACGGATGGATGCCTCCAGCTTCGAGTTGTACTGCACGCCGGCGATCAACCTTTTTTCGAAACGTGCCGACCATATCCTGCTGTCGGAGAAACAGTCGGAATTTCACGTCGTGCCGGACCGCACCAAGCCGTGGGATTTCGAGGTGTTTCAAATCGAGAGCGTCACGGCGTATGGCTCTCGCTCCGGTGAAGAGCAGCCCTTCCTGCCGTTCTATCGCTCCCACGATACCGATCACGCCGCCGGCGCTTTTTACACCATGAACCGGACCCCCCGGGTCCTGGCGGAAAAAGAGCGCAAATTTGGCCAGGTCTCCTCCTATGTCGGCACCGAAGTTTACCTCTCGCTGGTCGATTCCCAGGCGGCGCCGTATTCCAGCGATCTGCAGCAACTCGGGGTGATTGCGCTCTGTACCAATCGCCACCTTCCATTGACGATGGCCGTCGGCGGAGGACGCACCGATTTCTCCATGGAAATCAACGCACCCATCGGCGAAATCCGCGTGCTCAGTGGCCCGACCGCGCCGCGCCCGCCGCATCCGGAAGGGGAAGTCACCTGGCGCATGATCAGCCACCTTTCGCTGAATTACCTTTCCCTTTTGGATTCGCCCGACGGAGAGGGCGCGAGCGCGCTGCGGGAAATCCTCAAGCTCTACGTCGATCGCTCTGAAACCCAGATGGCACGGCACATTGCCGGTCTGCGTTCCGCGCATTCCAAACCGATCATCCGCCGCGTGGAAACAGCGGGGCCGATCACCTTTGCCCGCGGGATCGAGATCACCACCGAGTTTGACGAGTCGCACTTCGAAGGCAGTGGGGTCTTCATTCTCGGTGCGGTGCTGGAGAACTTTTTTGCCCGCTACGTCTCGCTGAATTCCTTTACCGAAACCGTCATCCGCTCACAACAGCGCGGAGAAATCATGCGATGGAAACCTCAGATCGGAAAACGCCAGCTGATCTGACCCGGGGGCTGGCGGAAAATCCGACAGCGTACGACTTTTTCCGCGCCGTGCGGTTGCTCGAGGCCCGGCATCGGGACCGGCCGCGCCTCGGCAAGTCCGTCGATCCGCGCGAGGACCCGGTGCGTTTCGGCCAGCATCCGTCGCTGACTTTTTCCCGTTCCACGATCGATTCCTTCACCGAAGGCGGCGCGCAGCCGCACCGCCTGTTTGTGAACTTCATGGGATTGTTTGGCCCGAATGGGCCGCTTCCCCTGCATATCACGGACTACGCGCGGGATCGCGAGTCGAACGCCAAAGACCGGACGATCGCCGGGTTTCTCAACATCTTCCATCACCGCCTTCTGTCGCTGTTCTATCGCGCCTGGGCGGTGAATCAAAAAGCCGTCGACCTCGATCGCCCGGAAGAGGCCAGCTTCGCCCGTTTCATCGCCAGTTTCATCGGGCTCGGCATTCCGGAATTGCGCAAGCGCGACTCGATTGCCGATTGGGCGAAGTTATACTATTCGGGTTGGTTGTCTTCGCAGACCCGGAACGCCGAAGGATTGGAAACGATCCTGGGCGATTACTTCCAGATGCCCGTCCGGATCCTTTCCTTCGTGGGGCATTGGTTGCGCCTGCCGGAACACAGCGTCTGCCGCTTGGGCGAGCAACCGGAGACCGGCACTCTCGGCCGCAGCGCCGTCATCGGCTCCCGCGTGTGGGATTGCCAGTTGAAATTCCGTGTGCGCATTGGCCCGGTGGGACTCGCGCAACTGCAACGGCTCCTGCCGGGCGGCAAGACTTTCGTCCGATTGCAGGACTGGGTGCGCAGCTACTGCGGCGACGAATATCTGTGGGATGCGCAAGTGGTCCTGAAAAAGGAGGAAGTGCCCTCGATCCAACTCGGCGGTGGCGGCCTGCTGGGCTGGACTACGTGGCTCAAGAGCAAGCCTTCGGAGAAGGACGCCGAAGACCTGATCCTCGAGCCGAAGCTAGGATGAAAATGCGCTTTCTCCAAATCGCCACTCGCCATGCCTTGCCTGCTCCAATTAGCATTAGTGACAGCGATCTTCGACTTAGACAGTCGATGAATTGAACCTCTTCAAATCACCCCCTCGCCCACATGGAAATCCGCCGCGCCACCCTCTTCGGAAAACTCAATCAACTCGGTTACAAAAGCATCGAAAGTGCAACCACGCTCTGCAAGATGCGCGGCAATGCCTACGTCGAGTTGGTGCACTGGCTCAACCAGATCCTGAACCAACAGGACTCCGACTTGCATCGGATCGCCCGGCATTACGGCCTGGATGGTTCGCGGTTGGCGGCCGACCTGACTGCCACGCTCGACAAACTGCCGCGGGGCGCAACGGCGATCTCGGACTTTTCGCCGCACATTGAAGAGACGATCGAGCGCGCGTGGACCTATGCCTCGCTGCTCTTCGGTGATTCCCGCATTCGTTCCGGCCATCTCGCCATCGCGCTGACCAAGGCGCCGAGCTTGAAGAATGTTTTCGTCGGTATTTCCAAGGAATTTGGCAAAATCAAGGCCGAGGACCTTTCCGATAACCTGGAGAAGATCGTCAGCGGTTCGCCGGAAGACTCGATGGCGGCACGCGATGGCGGCGCCGGCGCGGCTACATCGGAAGGCGGGGCGCCCGCTCCCGCAGCGATGGGCAAGCAGGAAGCGCTGGCCAAATTCTCCGTCGACCTGACCGACAAGGCGCGCAAGGGAGAGATCGACCCGATCGTCGGCCGCGACGAAGAGATCCGGCAGATCGTCGATATCCTCATGCGCCGCCGGCAGAACAATCCGATCCTCACCGGTGAAGCCGGCGTCGGCAAAACCGCGGTCGTCGAAGGTTTCGCCCTGCGCATCGCCTCCGGCGATGTGCCGCCGCAGCTCAAGGACGTCTCGCTGCGCACCCTCGACCTTGGGTTGCTCCAGGCGGGCGCGAGCATGAAAGGCGAATTTGAAAATCGTCTGCGCCAGGTCATCGAAGAAGTGCAGGCTTCACCCAAGCCGATCATCCTCTTCATCGACGAAGCCCACACGCTCATCGGCGCCGGGGGCGCGGCCGGGCAGGGCGATGCCGCGAATCTGCTCAAGCCCGCGCTCGCGCGAGGCACGCTGCGCACCATCGCCGCGACGACCTGGGCGGAATACAAAAAGTATTTCGAGAAGGACCCCGCGCTGACCCGCCGCTTCCAGGTGATCAAGGTCGAGGAACCCGACGAAGAGAAAGCCGTGCGCATGATTCGCGGGCTGGCTCCGGTTCTCGAGAAACATCACCGCGTGCTCGTGCTCGACGAAGCGCTGGAATCCGCGGCCCGCCTTTCCCATCGTTACATTCCGTCGCGGCAATTGCCGGACAAAGCCGTGAGCCTCATCGATACCGCGTGCGCGCGGGTCGCGATCAGCCAGCACGCCACGCCGCCGCAGGTGGAAGACACGCGCCGGCAGATCGAATCGCTGGAGACCGAACTCAATATCCTCAAGCGGGAATTGAACACCGGTTCGTCCCACGAGGAACGTATCGCCGAAATCGAGAAGCAACTGGTTGAGCGCAAGGCGCACCTCGAGGAACTCAGCGGACATTGGACCAAGGAGAAGGAACTCGTCGGCAAGATCATCGACTTGAAGGACAAGTTGCATGCTGCGGCGAATCCGCCCGCCGAAGCGAAGAAGGATGGCGCCGCGGCAACCAAGCCGGAAACAACTGCTGCTCCGCCGGTCGACCGGACCGCATTGCTCGCCGAGTTGCGGACGCTCGAAGCGGAACTCGCCACGCTGCAGGGCGAAAGCCCGCTCGTTTTCCCAAAGGTCGATGAACAAGCCGTCGCCGCCGTCATCGCTGACTGGACCGGCATCCCCGTCGGGCGGATGGTCAAAAACGAAATCCAGGCGCTGCTCTCGCTGGCCGATACGCTGGAAAAGCGCGTCGTCGGTCAACGTCACGGTCTGGACGCCATCGCCAAGCGCATTCAAACCACGCGCGCCGGTCTCGAAAATCCGAATAAGCCGATCGGTGTCTTCATGCTCGCCGGACCGAGCGGCGTCGGCAAAACGGAAACCGCGTTGACCCTGGCCGAGATGCTCTTCGGCGACGAAAGCAGTCTCATTACGATCAACATGAGCGAATTCCAGGAGGCGCACACCGTCTCCACGCTCAAGGGCTCGCCTCCCGGCTATGTCGGCTACGGCGAAGGTGGCGTGCTCACCGAAGCGGTGCGCCGCCGTCCCTACAGCGTCGTGCTGCTGGACGAAGTCGAAAAAGCGCACCCCGACGTGCACGAGATTTTCTTCCAGGTCTTCGACAAGGGCTGGATGGAAGACGGCGAAGGCCGGCTCATCGATTTCAAGAACACGGTCATCATCCTCACGACCAATGCGGGCAGCGAACTGATCATGAACCTGTGCAAGGATCCCGAGCTCAAGCCGGACGTGGAAGGCATCGTCAAAGCCTTGCGCCAGCCGCTGCTCAAGGTCTTCCCGGCCGCGCTGCTGGGACGTATCTTTGTCATCCCGTATTACCCGCTCAGCGATGACATGCTGAAGTCGATCATTCGCCTGCAGCTCAACCGGATTGCCTCCCGCTTGAACGAGTCGCAGGGCATTCCCTTCACCTACGACGACGAAGTCGTCAAACTCATCGCCAGCCGTTGCACCGAACTCGAGAGCGGCGGGCGCATGGTCGATGCCATCCTCACCCAAACCCTCCTGCCCGAGATCAGCCGCGAATTCCTCACGCGGACGATGGAAGGCACCCCTGCAAAGAGCGTGCAGGTTGGGGTAAAGGATGCCAATTTTACCTACACGTTCTCGTGATGCAGCCTCCAACGTGGCGCGGCCGATGCCGGATGAAAGTCCGGCTCTGCTAAGCCGCGTTGTACAATCCATCCATTCCTTATGGCACTCTCACAAAATGCGCGGATAGCCAAGCTCAGCACTCCTCTCGGCAAAGACGCCCTGGTCCTGAACCGGGTGGTCATCAGCGAGCAACTCAGCCAGCCGTTCCGGATTGAGGCGGACCTCCTTTCGGAAAAGAAGGCCCTCAAGTTCGAGGACATCATCGGGCAAAGCGTGACTATCACGATCTCCACGCACGGCGATGTCCCTCGCTACTACAATGGCATCGTCAGCCGCTTTACCCAGATGGGCATGGAGAGCCGCTTCGAGGCCTACCGCATGGAAGTGGTGCCGAAGCTATGGGTGCTCGGCCGGACCTTTCAATGCCGGATCTTCCAGAATCTGGACGCTGCCGCCATTCTCAAGAAAGTCCTCAAGGACGTGGAGGTCGAATGGTCGCTCACCGGCAGCTACGACCCGAGGGAATATTGTGTGCAATATCGCGAGACCGATTTGAATTTCGCCGCCCGGCTCATGGAGGAGGAAGGCATGCACTACTTCTTCAAGTTTTCCGACGGGCAGCACAAGATGGTGGTCGCGGACAATTCGGGCGCCCACGAAGTGCTGCTCGGGCATTATTCGAAGATCGCTTACCGTCCCTATACCGGCCGGCCCACTGGTGACGAATTCATCTACGATTGGGCGGAGGATAAGGTGCTCCTTCCCGCGACCTACACGCATACCGATTACGATTTCGAGAGCCCGAAGAAAAATCTGCTCACGCGCTCCGAGCAGCAACGCCAGCACGCCTTGGGCACGGGCGAATGGTACGATTTTCCCGGCTTGCACACCTCGGTCGGGCTGGGCGATCGCCGGGCGCGGGTGCGTTGCGAAGAAATGCACGCCCGTTATGACATGGCGAAGGGCAAGGCCGATGCGCGCGGACTGCAGGCCGGCTTCACCTTTACCCTGATGGATCACCCGCGAGACGACCAAAATGCCAAGCATCTCGTCACTTCCGCGGTGCACACCATTCAACTCGACGCCCTTGAGTCCGGCGATACCGATCGCGGCACGCCGTATCATTGTGCGTTCGCCACGATTCCGGCATCGGTGACCTACCGGCCGCAGCGGGTCGCGCCGAAACCTTTTGTCCAAGGGCCGCAGACGGCGATCGTCGTCGGGCCCGCGGGCGAGGAAATTTACACCGACAAATACGGCCGGGTGAAAGTGCAGTTCCACTGGGATCGCGATGGAAAATTCGACCAGAATAGTTCCTGCTGGATTCGTGTTTCGCAGATCTGGGCGGGCAAGAGCTGGGGTGGCATGACCATCCCGCGCATCGGCCAGGAAGTGGTCGTGGATTTCCTCGAAGGCGATCCCGATCAGCCGATCATCGTCGGACGCGTTTACAATGGCGAATCGATGCCGCCGTGGGGTCTGCCGGGCCAGAAGGTGGTTAGCGGCGTGAAAACCAATTCCACGCCGGGTGGTGGCGGCTACAACGAACTGTCGATGGATGACACCAAGGGCAGTGAGAAGATCACCACGCATGCCCAGAAGGACATGACGACCACGGTCGAGCACGACAAGACGCTCAGCGTTCTCCATGATCGGACCTCGACGATTGCCAACAACGACACCGAGGACGTCGGTGTGAGCCAGACCATCACCATCGGGGAATCGCAATCCATCACGATTGGCGCCGAGCAATCCGAGAAAATCGGCGCGGAGCGTTCGACGACGATCGGCGCGGAAGACTCCCTGACCGTAGGGGCGGCGCGGTCGACCGATATCGGCGCGGAAGATTCGCTGACGGTCGGCGCCGCGCACTCGGTAACCGCCGGAGCGGAGATTGCGCTCACTGCCGGTGCAGCGGTCGAGGTTACAGCCGGTGCCGAGATGGCCCTAACGGCAGGTGCAGCGATGGAGGTTACAGCCGGTGCCGAGATGGCCATTACGGCCGGAGCGGCGATCGAGATTACCGCGGGGATGGCCATCACGATTACTTCCGCTGTATCCATCGCGATCACCGCGCCTGCTTTGCTTTTGAACGGCCGCCCCGTTGCCCCAATGCCGCCGGGCGTTCCCATTCTCTAAGCTCTTGATACCTTTCCCCGAGCGATGCCTGTCGTTTACCTCATCGATGAGCGGGTCAGTAATCCGAAGCTGATCCTTGATAGCATTCCCGAAGCCGACATGGGTTTCTTGATCAATCCGCACCTCACGGTGGGGCAAATCGTATCGGTGGTTATCAAGGGATTGGTTACCCGCGGAGAGGAAACGATCCGCGGGAAATCCGAGCTCCCCATGATCACCGAACTGCGGATCCTGGCCGCCGGCCATGATGAGGAATTGCGTCTCGGTTGGGGAATCAATGCCCGCAATGCGGTGCAGTTGGCGCCGTTGTCCTTATATCTTTCCACGGGGGCCAGCGGCCGTTGCTCGCTGTTGGGTTACAATGCGGCCCTCAATCGGCCGCGCCGGGAGCAGTTTCTCGGCGGCTCCGCAATGGGTCAGCGCTTTGGTTCTCCGGGCTACGGCTGGGGGCCGGAAGATCTCGATATTCCCGATGAGCCGGGCTTTGAACTGGTGGGAGTCATCGCGCGCACGCTGGGCGTGCCGGTCACCGCTGGCCTCGATACCCACACGACGCCGTTTGATTGGTGCTTTCTGGACGCGACCGTGACGATCGATCCTTTTGGCGAGGTGACTTATTCCGGCATGGACCTCCCCGGCCCCTCCAACGATTTCTAACCTGCCCGCTCCGCTCTCGAAAGTAATTTTCGAAGCAGGTAAAGCGCGAACCCGGAATTCCGGAGAGCGCCCCTCGGACGAGCATGCTCCCCGAGAGTTCTGTTTCCTCGCTTTCTCCAAATCCTCGCTTGTCGCTGCCGCCGTGGAACGCAGGCTGCTGCTTTACTGGCTCCGTCCGTGCCCGGATTTCGCATCCGTACGGCAGACTTGAAACATCCCCCCAAACCAAATCGGCGTTTCGATCCGATCCCAACCATCAATCCCTATGGGTCTCAGCGAAGACTGGAAGAAAGCGAAGAACCGGCTCGAAATCATGATGAGCAAAAGAAACCCGTCGGAGCCATTCCTCGAGATTTTTCGCCACAGCCACGCCGTCGAAACTGCTTCACAAAGGGCGGATGCCGCCCAATCGGCCTCGGAATTGCGCGCGGCCCTGGACGAATTTCAAAAGGAAGCGGCGGCTTACACGCAGAGTTTGAGAATCGCCGCGGCCGATGCGGAAAGCGTTCCGCCGGAAGACAAGCCGACTTATCTCTCCAATATCGAGGCTTTCGAAAACGTGCTGGCGAAACTGGTGACCACCGGTGAGCAGAAGGCCGCCTCGCTCGACGGCACGGACCAGGTGGTGAAAGTCGAAGCGGATCCCAAAACCGTCGTGGGCCAGCTCATGGGGGTGAACAAGGAACTGATCGCCTTGGGGGTGTGGATGACCAAGAAGCTGGCCACGTTGACGGTGAATCTCGAAAAGCAGAAAGCGATGCTTGCCGCGCAGCAAGGGCCGAAGGAAAACATGGCTCGTGGTTTGGCCATGATGCGTGATGCGGAGTTGAAGGCCTGCGAAGCCGTGGAGGCAAAAGCCCGGAATCTCGCCGAGTTGGAGAAACAGGTCAGTAACATCCCCATGGGGTTACATCACGATCCGGAAGTGACGCCACCGCTGACGCTGTTTGTCGAGACGGCGGCGAGAGCGAAGACGGATCTGGCCAGCGTCCAGCTAACTCAGCAGGCCTACATCGACTTCCTCAACGACAGCATCGTCATGATGTCGTGAGGAAGCAGTAGGGGCTTCAGCGCCGATTGAGGATGCCAATTTCTGGACACGCGGGGCGTGTCTTCGCGAAGTTTAGAGCGCCTGGAAATTTCTCCTCCCAGCGCGCCGCAGGGTCCTGGATACGCGCGGTCAGGCGATATCTCAAAACCAAGTAATCCTCGCCATTTACCTATGCCCTACGACCTGAAGAAAGCACGCGGTTCCGTTTCGAAAAGCCCGCAGGCTTTCGCGATTTATGAAGGATCGAAAGGGATGACCGTCCTCATCGGGGCGAACAATGCCAAGGAAGCGGAACCGATTGTCGGGACCGGCTGCCGGATGCTGACGAAAGGCAAGTGCGCCAAGAACGAGGACAATGCCGTCGTCTTCAAAGCCAATCTGCCCCCGCAGAAGAAATGGACGGATGGCCTGAAAAAGGCATTCACCGCCAGATTCAGACTGTGCTGACGGGCATGCAAGTGAAGGTCCAGGAGATCAAACTGATCGCCGAAGAGGCGGAGAGTTACAGCGGCCAGGGTCAGCGGCCAGAGGTCTATATCGAGCGGTTGACCGAGATGAATGTCGAAGCGGAGACCTCGGCAAAATACTTCTCCGACAAGCTCGTGAAACTCGACGGAGCGCTGAAGAAGCAAAAAGTCTGGGCCGAAGGAGGACCGATCACCGAACCTCTCGCCAAGACCATCCGGCAGATCCACGACACCGAAATCCAAGCGAAGGACAATGTGGATTCGAAAGCGGCCCGATTCGAAGTCATGCTCAAGCGCGCGGCCAAAATTCCAGCGGATGCCCGGTCCGATTCCCGGGTCAGTGCACCGCTGAAAAAATTCGAGGAAACCGCGACGCAACTATCCAAAAACATCGCCGCTGTGAAGCGGGACCAGGCGCAATCTCTCGCCTATCTCAATCAAGCGATTGGCAAGATGACCCAAGGTCGCAGGGACCTGATCTTTCACAAACCAGCCAGGCATTAGGATGCGCTCGGTCCCAAGTGCAACTTGGTAACGAGCGCGTAAATTAGGACACCACCGCCCAGTCCGGGGTCTCCGGACTGGGGGCGATTGGTCCGTTACTTGGCCTTGGGCGGAGGTTTGGGGAAGAGCTTTAGAATCTCGACCTGGACCTCTTTCATGATGTCGGCCAGCGAGGGCTGCTGAGCGTCCTGCTGGTGACCGCGGAGAATGATTTGGAGCGCCACCAGGCATTTCAGGCCGTTCTCCTTCGAGTCCGTATCGAGGGCTTTGTCGAGCCCGGTATCGGCATGGCGCTGGACTTCATCATTGATCGATTTTTCGATCTCCTTCACGTCGATCTTGAGCATCGCCTCCACGAGCTCGGCGTCCATGGGTTCCGAGGCGCCTTTGGTGGGGTTGCCTTCGGCGTCCGTGAGCATGTCCAAACCAATCGTCGGCGGCTTGCCGTCGCGCCGGCCCCACAACTGGTATTGGATGGCGTCGGGAGGCAGGAAGGATGCTCCGGCGTCGAAGGGACGGGCGTTGATCTGATCGCCTTTGCCTTCAAAGAAGACATTGTCCCATTTCAAGTCGAGGAAGTTGCCCGTGGCCAGACCGGCGAACATGACCTTCTGCAATTGCTTGCCGGGAACCGAATTCTGGAACTTCGCCGTGTCGGAAATGTCCTTGGGCTCGATCCGGTCGGAAGCGGGCAAGAGCTTTCCATCGATGCCTTCCACGAGGGCGCCGGTATTGCCGCCGAGCGTCGCGATCGTCGCCTTCGGAAAACCGAAGTCGAAGCCAGTCTGCTGGAGGATGGCGTCGGTCACCTTGCTGGTGACCGCTTCGCGGATGGCGCCGCCGCCCTGCGGTATCCCCATCTGGCTCGATTCGCCCTTCGCCGTCTTGAAGGCAAACTGCACCTTGTCTTGGGCATTTTTGAGCACCAGGACTTCCGAAGATCCGCCCGAGGGCCGGTCTACCTTGCCATTCTTCAGGACGTCTTTGGCCAGAATTTCGCGGCTCCGATCCATCAGTTCGTTGCCCTCGCCCCGCTTGGTCGAATCCCAAGGCGGTGGACCGACCCGGGCTTGCATCTTGTCGAATAGGGCGGCTTCCGCGTCCTGGAGAATCTCCTCCGCGGCTTTTTCCTGATCGATGATCGCTTGCGGCCGGCTGCGCCCCGGCAATTTATCGTAACTGTTGGCGTGATCGGTGAAGATTTTTCGGTACTTGCGAGCCATGTCCCGGACCGCTTTCACGTTCTTTTCCGACTTGTCGGTCTCCACCGTTTTGACCGCGGCGGTCAGATCCGCGATCAATTTGGCATTCTTGCGCAACTGCAGTTCCAGTTGCGCATCCATCGTTTCCGCGAGGCGCGTCCCTTCGGGACCATTGACCGCGTTTTCCAATAGATCCTTCGCATTCTTCAGATCCTGATCCAGGAGGGTTTGGTCGAACTCCCTCTTTTCCAATTTCGCGTCCTCCCGTTGGATTTCTATGTCGTCGATCGCGCGCTGGATTTTTTTGTTGGCGTCTTTGACGCTCTCCTGGACACGCAGGTTGTAGGTGTCGACACCATTCTGCAGGGCTGACTCCAACGCATCCAGTTGCTTGGGCGTCACCTTTTTGCCGGACGCCTTTTTCATGGCCTTGGCAATATTGGCGGCCGACTTTCTTTCCGCTTTCACTTGAGCTTCGCGCGCCTTCTTGTCCTCGGGTTTCTTCGCGCCGGTGATGTACTGCTTGTCCAGTCCCTGCTTCTTGAAGAGGGAAGTTTTCTTGGCCAGCGCCTTGCGATCCACTTGCACGGGAGTGGTGGCCAGTTGGTTGGTGGCGGTCTGGACTTTTTGCGAAGAGAACGCGTTTTGCGCCTGCGTGCGGGCCGTGTTGTTCGCTTTCTGCAGCGAACTACCGGTGCGCTGGCTGATCATCTGTCCGCCATCCTGCGGCTGACGTTGTTGTCCGCCATTTTGCTGGCCGCCCTGACCTTGAGGACGAGGCTGTTGGCCGCCGCCCTGTTGGCCAGGAGTCGGTGGAACAGTGCGGCCTTGAGGTCCAACTTGAGGCTTGGGATTGGGTGGTGGAACGGTACGACCCTGAGGTCCGCCCTGTTGGCCGGGAGTCGGCGGAACAGTATGACCTTGAGGTCCAACTTGAGGCTTGGGATTGGGTGGTGGAACGGTGCGGCCCTGAGGTCCACCTTGTTGTCCGGGAGTCGGGGGAACAGTGCGGCCTTGAGGCCCAACTTGAGGATTGGGATTGGGTGGTGGAACGGTGCGGCCCTGAGGCCCGCCTTGTTGGCCGGGAGTTGGCGGAACAGTGCGGCCTTGAGGCCCAACTTGTGGTCTGGGATTCGGTGGAGGGACGGTGCGGCCTTGAGGTCCGTTTTGAGTATTGGGAGTTGGCGGAACGGTGCGACCCTGCGTACTGGGATTCGGCGGACCGGTACGATTTTGAGGAGTCGGCGGCCAAGGGCGATTCTGCGTGCCGCCTTGCTGACCGACGCCTGGACGATTCGTATTCGGCACCTGCGTGGTCGTGGTGGTGTTTTGACGATTCGTCGTCTGGCCGCCCACCTGACCGTGAACCTGGCCTTGGGTTTGGCCCTCGTGAACACCATCCGTTTGGGGAGCATCGGTGGACTCTCCATCCTCGCCCTGGAGATCGCGCAATTCATAGGCCACGCCGGTGGCATGCGCCTTCATCGCGGTGGTGATCTGGATCGCATGCTCTCCGGCCTTGGAGGCGAAGATCACCTTGCTCTCCTCCTTGAAACATTTGCCATTGAGGATCGATTTGTCGCTCCCCGTTGAGGTGATCATATCCTTGATCAGAAGCGGGGTGGGAGTTCCCTGGCTGATGAGGATCTGGACACCTTTGGGTCCTTTATACACACCGAATTTCATGGGTGTGGGGCCGACTTTGCTGAGCGCGGATTTGAGTTCGTACGACATAAGCAGAATGAGGCTGATTGGAGGGTTCCGGCCAATCGATAAAATCGTCCAAAAGCGTCTCAGAACGATGTCTGCAAGCAATCTTTTTATTCCGGAGGGGGAGAGAGCGGGTTGCTTCCAATTTGACCCACCCATCCTTCTGATCGACTAAGTCCTCATTCATCAAGTTCTCTCCCAATCGCCGTGTAAGTTGAAAGGTTCGGCGGGCGGGGCCAATCGTCTCGACGGAGTGGGAGCGAAGAGAAACTCCAGCCTAGTCACTGCTGATGCCACTTAAGA
>Ga0068855_100002065_pt1 | contig 24885 bp, 20 predicted proteins | sample KBSCornC52_FD_66592 | JGI IMG/M metagenome (GOLD analysis project Ga0068855, IMG submission 66592) | Corn rhizosphere microbial communities from Kellogg Biological Station, Michigan, USA - KBS Corn C5-2 | ecosystem: Host-associated > Plants > Roots > Rhizosphere > Soil ... | reverse complement strand
GCTGACTCCTGGGCGCTGCTATCCGGCTCGCCGCGAACCATCACTACAGTTCTCGCTGGATCCCCGCGATCCACGGCGCGCAAGAGCACCGCTAGCGATGGAAAACGATCTGCAGGATCCGGCGAAAGCGCCCGGTCGAGCGCGCTTGCGAGTGATTCGGGTGTCTCGGGCCGCACCAGCTTGATCGGAGGTGCGCCTCGAGTTGGCGGCGCTTCGCCGGTGAGGGCAGTGAACGACATAGCGGCGAGCTGCCACTGGTCGCTCGCAGGTGTGGGAACCCATTCGTTCGATTCCCATTCGGGCGGCATCGGCAGCAGCTCTTCGCGCATCGGCCGCGATGTCTCGCGTGAACGTATTTCGAGCGGACCGTTGCCGGGCCTCACGTTGGGTGGGATTGCCTCGCGGGGGACGGCCCATTGCCACTCGAGCATCCAGAGGCGGCCGGTCGGCGTCGTCCACAGCGCGTCGCCGTTCAACCCGCCGTGCGCGATCCCCGTTTCATGAAGATACGAGAGCGTAGAGCACGCTCCGCGAAGCATCTGAAACACATAAGGAATGTCCGCGAGTCCAAGGCGAGCGAGTCGCGCGCGCACAGTCTCACCAGTCACCCAGCGGCGAAGGTAACCCGGCCCGCGACGAGCATCCGCGTACTTGGTCCAGTAGTGATAGGTCGTTGGAATCGACGGATGACTGCGCTGCGCGAGCTGTTTCGCTTCTTCGAACAGCCACGGCGTGTGCGCAGGATCGGGCGCTGTCACCAGCGACAACGAACGTCCGAGCGCGTCGACGACTTCCTGATAGTGACGGTAATCCCCGGTCATTCCGCCGGGTCCCCATGACCACTCTGGCGGCAGCTGCCAGTCAATGAGGTGCGCAGGCAGGACCTTGGTCGCACGTGGCGTTTCGACACCGCGATTCACGCCGGTCACGCTTCGCTCCGCGCCAGCACAATCAAGACCTTGGTTCCCTTTCCCTCTTCGCTGGTGATAGCGATTTCTCCCCCCCAGGCTTCGATGAGTCTCCGGCTTACGGCGAGTCCCAAACCGCTACCGGTCGTGCGGGTAGAAAAATGCGGCTCGAAGACCCGCGGCAACACTGCCGGGGAAATCCCCGACCCATCGTCGACCGTTTCAATCGTCACCCTTCGGTCTTCTCCGCGCAACGCAATATCGACGTGACGCGCTCCGGCGAGCCGCGCATTCTCGAACACGTTGAGCAGAACGTCCCGCATCTCGTCCTTTTGCCCCATCGCCCATAACGGGCGGTCAGCTCCATGCTGCTGCCACTTCACCTTTCGATCGCCCATTTGCTCGAGTGCGACGACATCCTTCACTATGGCCGCGACGTCGACAGCGACGGCCGGCGGTAGATCCGCTGGGGCGCTTCCATAGCGGCTGAAGGAGCGCGCAATCTCGTCGAGCCTGTCTATTTCGGCCAGGATTCGACGGACATTCTCGTTCAGCACCTGGTCGTAGTCCACGCGCGGATCGCTGCGGGCGCGTCGCAGGTGCTGGACTCCCAGTCGAATCGGCGTGAGCGGATTTTTTATTTCGTGCGCGATCTGACGCGCCATCTCGCCCCACGCAAGCACACGCTCCGCCCGCGCCACTTCGATCCTGCTCAGCTCGAGGTCGCGCGCCAGACGCTTCGCCGCAATACCACTTAGCCAGAGCGCCGCAAGGGCGCCGACCGCCGTTGCAAAGAGCACCAGCATCCCCAGATCCCGGCGCCGGCGGTCGAGCACGATGTCGTCGCTGCGAGCAGGCGCGGCCAGAACGTAACGCTCCTGTGTCGGGCCGAGCCCGGCGCTATAGCCGAAGAGCATTTTCGAGGGGCCGAGTTTCGCCTCCCACACCGCGGAAAGCTCACCCGCGATCCCCAGGCTCAGCTCCACCGGAGCTGGAAGTGCGCGTCCCGTTGGAGCGAGGACGTCCAGAAGGCTGTCGCTCGCGCGATCGAGAAACCCGTCGGAATAGAGGAACAACGGAGTATCGAAGCGGTGCGCTGCACCCGGCAGCTGCTGATACTCGTTCCCCGCCGCAACCGCGTTGAGCGTTTCCTGTACGAGAGCTTCCCGCGTCTGAAAATCGTCGCTTCGCAATCTCTGGTACGACCATACCGCGAACGCGATCGCCGGAATCACGAAGAACGCAAAAAGAGCGAGTGTGAGCCTCGCATGGTAAGTGTAGATCCATTTGGCGGCGCGCACTCGGAGCCAGCGGACGAAACCCTTTTCGGCGATTGCCCCGAGGAGCCAGAACAGCCCGGCGATCAGCAGGTCCAGCAGCAGCACGAGCGATCCACGTTCCGCTCTTGCCCACACCGATCGGAGATCGATCTCCACGTGAGCGCGCATGGTGCCAGTGCTCGTCGACACCAACCGGTCACCATGCACTTCGTCGCCGACGGAACGCCAGCGCATCTGGCTCGTGTCAGCGTGTACCGCCGGCGACACGTCGGTCAGCGCGACGTCGTAGGGCGAATCGCCGCCGGATGGCGCGGCCATGCCGAGCAGGGCAGCATAAGGATTTCGGCTCAGAAGCCTCGTGCGCGGTAACACCAGCACCGAGGTGGCCCCACCTGAAGGATGCGCAACCGCAGCAAGGATCTGAACGCCAGTGGGGCCAAGAATACTGCGCGCCACCGTTTGCTTCGTGGCGATCGCTTCTGCGACAGCGTGCGATACAGCGTCCGAGTCCGGCTCGGCGGGCGCCACGGCAAACTCTGAGATCTGCTTCCCTCCTCTATCCCACGAGGCGAGCGTCGCGGGATACTCGGCTGACGCGAGGTCCGACGTAGCGTAAGCCTTCAGCAAGTCCGCGCTGCTGACAGGCTGCGGAACCCGCGAAAGAGTTGTAACGAATCGACGCGTGAGCTGGACGGCATAGTCGTCCACGTGTCCGAGGGCGGCAACATCCTGCTCCGCGAGCTGCATACGCTCGCGCGATGTCGTGGACCAAAGGCCTCCAAGCGCGACAATCGCCGCGAGCGAAGCTATGACGAGGGCCGCGCGAAAACTGACCGTGCCCGCTTTTCCGAATGCCATGCGGAGCATCCAGTACGCGCCGACAAGCACGGCGAAGAGGAAGAGGAAAAGCGGAATTTCCCACGAGAGCCAGAGACCCGGAGTCGACCCCCAGGGTGGCTGTCCGATGCCCCGGACGATGTTCGACGCGAACGGGATTCCCGCCCCGAGCATCACCACAGCGCTAATCGCGGCGGCCGGGCGGGGCCAGCGCGCCTCGGGGTGCGCGCGAATGACAGCGTACACCGCCATCAGAATCAAGGCTGCGCTGATGCACAGCGCCCCGGCGTTCGCAGTGAGCGGACCACCGAGCTTGGAGAAATAGTAGACCGGATCGAATAGGCGCGACGTGTTCGAAAACGAATTCCAGGGGATGAGCGCGGTGATGGCGAGCGCCACTGCCACCGCGAACAATCGTTCGCCGAGCGCGCGCCTATCACGCCAGGCGAACACTAGAAAGGCGAGCACCAGAATGACCAGGACCACAGCGCCTCTGGCGCGAAGCATTGACGCCCGACGGAAGCCCACCTCTTCCGAGGTCGCTACTTGCGCGCGTGCGCGCAGAATCGGATTGCCGTTCGCTGATAGCACCACCGGCCCACCGCGTGAGTCCGCGGCCGGTGACAAGTCATAGGACCCAACACCCTGAGCGGATGCGAGACGCTCGGCCACCGATTCCGTGAGTCGGTTCGCGGGTGGGGCAGCGTCAAGCACAGCGGACGCGATCGCGCGCCGGTTGGCGCGAGTCGCCACGACGTTCAGAGTTACGTAGAACGCACTGAAAGTGACGCTGACGGGGGCGCGAATCGTGTCCGGATCTATCCGCATCTCTCCCGACCATGCAATCGGCCGATCGTGGTCGAACAGGACCACCGACTCTCCATCTTTCTGGGGAGATCGCGCGGAGAGAAATGCAAAGGCGGCCGCCGGATCCGCCGGCGCGTCGAGGGCGCTGTTCACTCGCTCATCAAGGCGCTGGCGCGTCTCGCCGAGCGTGCGCTCGAGCGCGCGCAACGCGCCTTCAGCTGCATCGATACGCTCACTACCGTTCGGCGAAACCGGCCCGGCCGTGCGAGGAAGCGCGGGAGTTCTGACCCACATCGCAATCAGGAAGAGCGGAATTGCCGCAGCGACCAGGATTGCGCCCCGCGGCAGGTGACCGCTTCTTACATTGAGACTACCATCCGATGCGATGACTCTTCCCTCCTCCATTCCAGTTTCCGGGCCGCTACGCGTCAAGGAGCTCAATCCCGCGCAGATCAGCGCGATACTGGGCAACGATCCGCGCTTGATCATCCCGATCGGGACGTGTGAGCAGCATGGCCCTCACCTTCCGCTCGGCTGCGATACGATCATCGTCGAGCACATGGCAGATGATCTCTCAGCAGAATATGGCGTGTTGCGGGCCCCGACGGTGGAGTACGGAGTGAATGTCGACACGGAGCGCGGTTTCACCGGGAATGCGTCACTGAGAAAGAAGACGCTTCACCGCATGTTGAACGACCTGCTCGATTCGTGGGAAGCGACCGGCGTGCGCGAGTTCATTCTGCTCACAGCGCACGGACACGACCCGCATCAGGAAGCCCTGGCAACGGTGATCACCACCACGGCTCGCGTCAGAGTCGTGGACATGTTCGGCGTGAATCTCTCCGATCTCCTGGAAGGCCAGAAGGAAGCCATGCATGGCGACGAAGTCGACACATCGATCATGCTGTTCCTGGCCCCGCAGATGGTCAGTCTGGATCAGGCGCAGGATTATATGATGTCGCGCGAGCAGCTTAGGCGTTATCGCCGGGGCTGGCTCACGGTTCCGAGCGGAAGTGCCGGCTCAATCGGCAGGCCATCGCTTGCGTCGGCTGAAAAGGGTAAACTCATTTACGACCGGATCTATTCAAAGATCAGCGACCGCATTTTCCTGGCGCCCGCATCGACTGAATAAGCTCGCGCGCCGCAGCAGATTCAGCCTCCCGAGGCCTCTGCAGAACGAGGCAAGCTCTTAATTCAAATTTAAGGAAACTCGGTGTTTTCGTGACTGAAACTCTGTTGTATAGTTGCCCGTAAGTGTTCGAAAAGCCCACCTCTCAAACAATGATGCGATCACTGCTTCTCATAAGTCTCGTGGCAGGCGCCGTTCAGGCATCCGCCCAGGTTGTTCCGCGCGATTCGACGGGCCAGACCCTTACGATCGAACAAGCCGTCGAGCTCGCCAGGCGCAACAATCCAGAACTCCAGCAAATTCAGAATAACCGGATCGGTGCGCGCGCGGCGGTGCGAAGCGCGTATGGTGCGCTGTTGCCGACCGCGGACGCGTCGCTGAGCGCGCAAAGGCAGCAGGGTGGCCAGCAGATCTTCAGCGGCACGAGCCTCGGCGCCAGCTCGGACGTCAACCAGTCCAACTACCAGATCGGCTTCAACTATAGACTCAACAGCGCCACATTGATCACCCCGAGCCTGCAACGCGCCAATCGTGATGCGGTCGAGGCCGACATCTCCGGCGCCACGGAAACGCTACGCAGCAACGTGCGCCAGCAGTATCTGCAGGCGCTTCAGGCCGAGGCGAACGCCGATCTTCAGGACACGCTGGTCGTTGCATCGCAGCAGGAGCTGATTCTCGCCCAGGCGAGAGAGATCGTCGGCTCGGGGACGCAGCTCGATGTCCAGCGCGCGGAAGTCGCGCTCGGACTTCAGCAGGTGGCCGCGTTGAAGGCAAGAAGTCAGGTCGAGATCGAGAAGCTGAGACTCTTTCAGCAGATGGGAGTATCTCAGCCACCCAACGTGAAGCTCGTCAGTCAGTTTCCGGTCACACCCGTCGCACTCAACCTCCAGGATCTCATCGAGTCGGCGCGACGTCAGAACCCGGGCGTGCTGGCGCTGCGGTCGAGGGAGCACGTGTCCGAGCTGAACGTGAGACGCGAGAAGGGCGAATACTCCCCGACGCTGTCGCTCTCGACAGGCATCGGTGGCTATACGTACGGATACGCGAACTCGAACTTCCCGGTGCAACAGGCGGCGGCGCAGCTGGACGCGGCGCGTACGAGCTGCATCAGAACCGAGGAGGTCCGAGCGGCGCTCAACCTCTCGAACCAGCTGGCCGAGTGCAACTCGATGGCATTCACCGATGTTCAGGCGCAGGCGATTCGCGACAATAACGCGCGGTTCCCGTTCAACTTCACCAAGTCGCCGCGCTCGTTCACCGCCACTCTGTCTCTGCCGCTGTTCGATGGATTCTCGCGCGAGCAACGCTTGCAGGAGGCGATGTCGAGCCGGTCGGACGCGCGGTACAGCGTAAGAGCGAAGGAGCTCGCGCTCACCGCGGACGTGACCGCCGCATATCTGACGCTCGTGACCGCGGAAAAGACCGTGGCGCTCCAGGAGCAGAACGCGATCAAGGCAAAGCAGGAGCTGAAGCTGGTGCAGGACCGGTACAGAATCGGGGCGACGACGTTCGTCGACCTCACAGAGGCGCGAGCGACGTACGAGCGCTCGGAGAGTGATCGTATCACCGCCGTGTACGACTATCATAAGGCCTTCGCCGCCCTGGAAAGCGCCGTTGGTCATCCCCTTCGCTAATCGGATCGACATATATGAAGAAGCGCACCAAATGGACAGTCGTCGGCGCCATCGGTCTCGCGATCGTGATCATCGGCGTCACCAGCGCGATGAAGGGCCGCAACAAAGCGACCGAAGTCCGCATAGAGAAGGTGCAGCGGCGTGATCTGGTTGCATCGGTCACGGCGAGCGGGCAGGTACAGCCACACACCAAGGTCGACATCAGCGCCGACATCAGCGGACGCATCGTCAGGCTGGCGGTGAAGGAAGGCCAGATGGTCACGCAGGGCCAGTTCCTCCTCGAGATCGATCCATCGCAATACCGGGCGAGCGTCGAAAGAGCGACCGCCGCGGTAGCGTCGGCGCGATCACAGGCGGCGCAGGCAAAGCCGGCGTTGGCTCAGGCCCAGCGCAACTACGATCGGTTGCTGGCACTCAAGAAGGCGAACCCGACTCTCGTGTCGGACGAGCAGCTCGAGCAGCTCAGAACACAGGTAGATGTAAATGAGGCGACGCTCGAAGCGGCGAACCACGCTATCGATCAGGCAACGGCGTCCTATCGGGATGCGCAGTCGCTCCTCAGCAAGACGACGATATCCGCGCCCATGAGCGGCAGAGTGACGCGACTGAGCGTCGAGCAGGGTGAGACCGCGATCCAGGGAACGTTCAACAAGGATGCGGCGACGATGCTCACGATCAGCGACATGAGCGTTCTCGAGACGAAGGTGAAGGTCGACGAGACCGATGTCTCGCGCATCAAGATCGGCGACTCGACCGTCGTCCAGCTCGACGCGTTCCCGGACACGACCTTCATCGGCCGCGTCTCCGAGATCTCGAACAGCTCGGTCAAGGCTGCCAGCACCGGCGGCACGGGCGGGTCGACGGATCAGGCAATCGATTACGAAGTGACGATCCAGCTGCTCAACGTTCCGCCCGATACGCGGCCGGACTTCTCCTCGACGGCCAAGATCATCACGTCGACGAGGAACAACGTCATCGCCATTCCGATCATCGCGCTCACGGTCAGAGAGGACAGCGTGAAGCCGGACACCTCTCTCACGCTCGCGAAGAGAGCGCCGGTTAAAGAAGTCGGCAAGCGCGACGTGGAAGGCGTGTTCGTCGTAGGGGCCAACAACAAAGTCACCTTCCGCCCCGTAAAGGTCGGTATCGCGGGTGAGAAGTATTTCGAGGTCCTGTCCGGTCTTAAGGAAGGCGAGAACATCGTCGGCGGCACCTACCAGGCCATCCGCGAGCTCAAGGACGGCGCAACGGTGCGCGCACAGAAGGAACAACCGAAAAAGGCCGGCGACCCGGCAAAGACCTAATGCAGACAACCGATGAAATCCCGCTCAGCACGACCGCTGAGCGGCAGGCAGTCACGACCGTCGTCGGCGCTGCTCCCGAAAAAGACTGGGTCATAGTCACGCGCGGATTGAAGCGCGACTACGACATGGGCGGCGAAATCGTCCACGCGCTGCGCGGCGTCGACATCGCCATCCGGCGCAACGAGTACGTCGCGATCATGGGACCCTCGGGGTCGGGCAAATCGACTCTGATGAATCTGATCGGCTGCCTCGACACTCCAAACGGCGGCGAATACTGGCTGAACGGCGAGTTGGTGTCCGACAAGGACGAAGACGAGCTTGCCCGCGTCAGAAACCGGGAGATCGGCTTCGTGTTCCAGACGTTCAATCTGCTGCCGCGCGCGACCGCGCTGCACAACGTCGAGCTCCCTCTGGTTTACGCTGGCGTCGGATCGGACGAGCGTAGGAAGAGAGCGACGGAAGCACTCGAGCGCGTTCAGCTCGGAGACCGCATCCAGCACCGGCCGAACGAGCTGTCGGGCGGCCAGCGCCAACGCGTCGCGATCGCGCGTGCGCTCGTGAACCAGCCGTCGATTCTCCTCGCCGACGAGCCAACGGGAAATCTCGACTCAACGACATCCGAAGAGATCATGCGGGTGTTCGAGGGTCTCGCCGAACAGGGTCAGACCGTAATCATGGTGACGCACGAGCCGGACATCGCGGCCCACGCGCGACGCGTGATCGTCCTGCGCGACGGTCTCGTCTCCAGCGACGACAAGCGCGAAACATTCATCAAATCCGCCGGCATCGCTCCGCCCGACCTCAATCGGAAGCCGTAGCACATGCCGTTCGTCGAGGCCATCTGGCTCGCTCTGGCGCAGATCCGCGTTCAGAAGCTGAAAAGCTTCTTCACGCTCCTCGGCGTTTGCATCGGCGTGATGTTCCTGATCGCGGTCATCTCGATCGTCCAGGGAATGAGCAGCTACATGGAGAACGACTTCGCCGCGAAGCTGCTGGGCGTGAACACTTTCACGCTGCGCCGCTTCCCATGGTTCGGCGATGGCGCCAGCTCCGAAGAGGAGTGGCGAACCTGGCTCAGGCGCCCGCGCATTTATCATTCGGACCTCGCATTGGTCGCGAGCGTGCTGCCACCGGGATCCAGGTATGCGGTCGAAAGCCAGGAATTCCTCCAGGCACAGTCTCAGTACGCGCGCCCCAAACAGGTAGAGGCTCACGCCGTCGACGGGGACTATTTCACCATCAAGAAGTACGACGTCCGCTCCGGGCGTCTGTTCACGCAACAGGAGTCGACACTGGGCGCGCCCGTCGTCGTCATCGGCGACGAGGTTGCGACGTACTTCTTCAACGATCTCGATCCCCTTGGGCGCCAGCTTCGCATCAAGGGACTGCCCTACACCGTGATCGGTGTGCTCGAGAAGCAGGGCTCCGTGTTCGGGCTTTCCCTCGACCGCGTCGCCATCGCGCCGTACAACTCGCCGATGCACCACTTCACGAATCCGCGCGGTGATGTGGATGGAATAATGGTCCAGAGCCCCACAGCACTTACAATGGGCGATGCGATGGAGTCGGTGCGCGAGGTCATGCGCGGCCGGCGTAACCTGAGGCCAAGTGAGCCGGACAATTTCTTCATGGAGACATCGGAGAGCGCGCTGGCTTTCATGGATAAGCTGAAGAAAGTGATGACCATGGCCGGCACGGCGTTCCCCGCGATCGGATTGATCGTCGGTGGACTCGTGATCATGAACATCATGCTCGTTGCCGTCGCGGAGCGTACGCGAGAGATCGGCATCAGAAAATCATTGGGCGCGAGACGTCGTGACATCATGCGTCAGTTCCTGGTCGAGGCCGCCACGCTCAGCACTTTGGGCGCGGTCATCGGCATCATCCTCGGCATCGGGATAGCCAAAGTCGTCGAGTGGAAGACGCCGTTGCCAGCCGCCGTGGCACCATGGTCCATCGTGATGGCGACGCTTCTCGGAACGGTGGTCGGCATCATCTCGGGCGTGTACCCCGCGCGGCGAGCGGCATCGCTCGACCCGATCGAAGCTCTGAGGAAGGAATAGCATGCGTATCGGACAGCGCATTTTTAACGCGCTCGAGGGTGTCGGCATGGCCGTCGACTCCATCCGCTCGAACAAGGTGCGAGCCGCGCTCACCATCATGGGTGTCGCGATCGGTGTGTTCGTAGTCGTCGCGATGTCCTCGGTGGTGCGCGGCATCAACGAGAGCTTCGCGAAGGATCTCGAGGCTGCCGGTCCGACATCCTTCTACATCTATCGGCGTCCGATCAGCGGCTTTCAGGCGTGCGACGGATCGGACGCGACGTGCCCTGAGCGCCGGAACCCCGCGCTCACCATCGATGAAGCGACCGCAATCGAGCGGTTGCCGTCAATCAAAGCAGTCACGGCGCACCTCGGAAGCGGCGCCAAGTTCACCTACAAGGACAAGCAGGTGAGCACGGGGATGGAGATCTACACGCCGAATTGGGTGGATGTGGATGGTGGCGACATCTATCCTGGCCGCAGCTTCACCTACGCCGAGAACACAACGGCGGCGCGGGTGATCATCGTCAATCAGAAATTGGCCGAGCGGTTGTTCGGAACGTCGGACCCGATCGACAAGATGATCAACGTCGACGGCGTGGCGTTCCAGGTGATCGGCGTTTATCACTATACCGCGAGCCCAATGGGAACCCCCACATCGGCCGGGGGTGGAGATCAGGCGAAGGCGATCGTGCCATTCGAATCGGCGCGCCGGAGTCTCAATCCCTGGATGCGCGGAGTGGACTTCATCGTGAAGCCCGAGCCAGGAGTCACGACGGAGGAAGCGACCGACGACGTGACGGCGCTGATGCGCGCGAGACGCGGACTCCGTTCGACGGCCAAGAACAATTTCGAGATCGTGACGCAGGACCGGCTGATGGGGATCTACAACAAGCTGTTCGGTACGTTCTTCGTCGTTGGCATCGCTCTCTCGTCCGTCGGGTTGCTCGTGGGCGGAGTGGGTGTGGTGGCGATCATGATGATCAGCGTCACCGAGCGCACGCGCGAGATCGGCGTCCGGAAAGCGCTCGGCGCCACCCGGAGCGCGATTCTCTGGCAGTTCCTGGTTGAGGCCGCGACGCTCACGAGCATTGGTGCCTCGATCGGGCTAGTGCTCGGCATTCTGGTGGCGCTCGGAATAAAGACCGCTTTCCCGGCGATTCCGGCTTCCACGCCCATTTCGGCCGTACTCGCCGCGCTCGCCACGAGTGCGTTCACCGGGATTCTCTTCGGCCTCCTGCCGGCAGCGCGCGCGGCGCGGCTGGACCCGGTCGAAGCACTTAGGTACGAGTAGTTCCCGCCTCGGCTTGTCTCAGGTTCTGTTCTTCTGTGGCCCTCCGCAATTCTGAAGTCTACTGAGAAAGGCGGACTAGTTTGGGCGGGCCACCTGTTGAAGACACGAAAATAGTGTCTGCCTGAAGGATCCCAAGAAAAGGGAAGGAATTCCCGCCTTCTCGCCATGTCATCGTCAACGAAATGTCTGGGTTGACGAAATTCCCCGTAACTGTGAAAGTCGCGACCGAGAGATGGCAGGCTTCGCCGCCTGTACCAGTAACCGACCCCGCAGAATCAACCGCAATCGTGAACCCGAAATCCCCCAATTGGCCGCCGCAACTGATGTACCCGTGCCAGTTTCCATTTGGATTAGGCGGGGTCGGTCGGAGAATACTGTCATGGCTGCAGCTCATTATGACGCTGCCAAGCAGCAAGGACGCCACGAAAAGGATTGGATTCGGTCTCTTCTCCCTTAATCCATTGGCGTTTCTGGTTTTTGTCCTCATGACGGATGCGTTGATGACGTTACGGTCTTTTCAGCATGGATCATTCCGGCTACTCGACCTTCGTCCCAGCACGGTTACTGGAAGAAATCGGTAGCGCTATCTGGATCGTGTGCTGAAATTAGGATATGCGTTTCATCGATGTAATCACGACTGCGCTCGAGCAGATTCGCGTCAACAAGCTGCGGTCGTTCTTCACGCTGCTCGGGATCATCGTATCAGTCGCGTTCCTTGTCGCCGTCGTCGCGATCATTTCGGGCATGAACGCGTACGTGAAGGAGAATCTCGCCAGCGCGCTGATCGGCGCGAATACCTTCCAGGTGAGACGGACGCCGATCCGCATCGGGCTCTTCGACGACGAGGAATGGAAGAAGCTTCAGCGGCGTCCACGCATCACCGAGTCGGACGCAAATGCTGTTATTGCGGCGGTCCCGGAGGCAGTGGCGGTCAGCATGCAATCCGGGTGGCCGACACCTATTGCCGACATCGTTTGGCGCGACAGGACGCAGGCCGACGTCGTCATACTCGGCGTCACGGCCCCGTATCAAGTCGTCCAGGACTACGTGTTCGACAACGGGCGCCCCATTAGCGATGTCGATGTGCGCAATCACCAATCGGTCGCGGTCATCGGCGCCGACGTGGCCGAGAAGCTGTTCGAGAACGTAAACCCGGTCGGACAGGACATCCGGATCCTCGGTCAAAGGTTCACGGTCATCGGCACGATCGCGAAGAAAGGAAGAGTGCTCGGCCAGTCGTTCGACGGATTCGTCCTCATGCCGCTCCCGAATTTCGAGATGCTCTACGGGCGTCGAAAGACGAACACGGTGTCCGTCAAGATGCCGACGGCGCTTCTCGTGGCGAGTGGAATGCAGCGCGCGGATGAAGCGATGCGCGTCGCCCACCGGCTGCGTCCGTCGGAGGAGCCCGACTACTCGGTCGAGACTGCCGACGCACTCGTGGAGTTCTGGAAGAACCTCACGAAGATCCTCTTCTCCGTCATTCCAGCGATCGTGGCAATCGGCGTAGTCGTGGGCGGCATCGTCATCATGAACATCATGCTCATGTCCGTTACCGAACGGACGCGCGAGATCGGCGTGAGAAAAGCGCTTGGCGCGAAGCCGCGTGACATTCGCAAGCAGTTCCTGGTGGAAGCGATCGTGCTGGCCAGCATTGGCGGACTGTGTGGCGTCGCTGCCGGCTGGGGGCTCGCCGGTCTGGTGAGTCTCGCGTCACCCCTTCCAGCGCGAGTGAGCCTCTGGTCGATCTCGCTCGCCCTGGCGCTCGGCGCAGGCGTTGGAGTGCTGTTCGGCGTTTACCCGGCCTCGCGCGCGGCCCAGCTAAATCCGATCGACGCACTCCGCGCCGAATGATCATCGCCGAACGCATTCGCAGCAACTTTCAGATCGCGCTGGATACCCTGCGCGCGAACAAGCTCAGATCGGCTCTCACGATTCTCGGCGTCGTGATCGGCGTCTCGACCGTGATGACGATGGCGGCGATCGTCCAGGGAATTAAGGATCAGATCGTCCGGACGATCGAGATCGCGGGGCCGAACACCTTCTACGTCATCAAGGTTTTCTCACAGACGCCCGTGAATCCCGACCGCCTGCCGAAGTGGATTCGGGTTCGGCCGGATCTGGTGGAGGCAGAGGCTGAGCGAATCAAGCAGTTGCCGGAAGTCGAGTACGCTGCGATCTGGGCGCAGTCGAATGGCCGTCTCCAGTACGAGGCGCAGCGTACCCAGAACGTGCTCATCATGGGGGCCGACGACCGGTATCAGGAAATCCAGGGCGGGGAGCTACTGGACGGTCGTTGGTTCACGCCGGCAGAGATGTCGTCCGGAGCGAGCGTCGCCGTGATTGACGAGAATGCGGCCAAGCGGCTATTCGGTCGCGAGTCGATCCTCGATAAGCAGATTCATATCAGTGGCCGCCCGGCGCGCGTGATCGGCGTATACGCGCAACCCGAGAATATTTTTTCTCCGCCGGGTCAGGATATTGGCGTGATCGTGCCCTACGCGATGCTCGACCACCAGTTCACGATCGACAAAACGAACGCACTCTACATCCCCGTCAAACCAAAGCCGGGAGTGACTACGGCGCAGGCGCAGGAGGCGGTGACAATTGCAATGCGCGAGCTGCGGCGCCTGCGTCCTGCTGACAAGAACAACTTTGACCTGATCACGCAGGACCAGATTCTCGACTCCTTCAACAAGATTACCGCCGTGTTCTTCCTGGTGATGATCGTTTTGTCGAGCGTCGGCCTGCTCGTCGGTGGCATAGGTGTGATGGCGATCATGATGGTCTCCGTCACCAGCAGAACGCGCGAGATCGGCATCAGGAAAGCACTCGGGGCAACGAGACGGGAGATACTCTTTCAGTTCCTGGTCGAGGCCGCCACGCTGACCGGTTTCGGCGGCATCCTCGGAATTCTTATCGGGCTGAGCTTCGGGCGACTCGCTACGCTGGCAATGAACATCGACGCCAGCGTTCCGGTTGGGCTCACAGTAATCGCGGTGATGGTCTCGGTGAGCATCGGAATAATATTCGGCATGCTACCGGCTCAGAGAGCGGCGAAGCTCGATCCCATAGATGCTTTGCGTTACGAGTAGATTCTCCGCATGAAACAAGTCGACGTCCTCGCAATCGCCGCCCATCCCGACGACATCGAGCTCATTTGTGGCGGCACGCTCGTTCGCGCACACATGCTCGGCAGGTCCACGGGGATCATCGATCTGGCGGCGGGAGAGATGGCCAGCCGCGGAACACCGGAGTTACGAGCGAAGGAAGCCGCCAAAGCCGCGAAGGTGATGGGCGTCGCGGTGCGGGAGAACCTCGGATTCCCCGACGGCGGAATCCAGAATACTCCCGAGACGCGGGCGAAGCTCGCGGTCGCAATCAGGCAGCTCAAGCCCCGAATCGTTATCACCCATTCCCAGCACGGACGTCACCCTGATCACCCAATCGTGGCGCAGCTCGTGCGCGACGCATGCTTCGTCGCCGGACTGAAGAAGATCGCGCCCAAGGTCGCGCCCCATCGACCGCTCAAGGTCATTCACGCGCTCTCGTTCCGCGAAGACAACCAGAAGCCCACGTTCGTCGTAGACATCAGCGAGGCGTTCGAGAAAAAGCTCGAGGCCATCGCGTGCTACAAATCGCAGTTTGGCGAGGCGGTTCAGGCTGGCGAGGTCTACCCCAACGGCGAGCCGCTCTCCGATCTGATTCGACACCACGCCGCGCATTACGGATCACTGATTCGATGCCGGTACGGTGAGCCGTTCTACACGACGGAGACCATGCGCGTGGAGGATGTGGCATCTCTCGAGGTCGCGACGTTTTGACGGGCAAAGGAAAATCGCCACAGGGTCCAGATCGCAAGAAGCCCGGCGCCGAGCCCGGAAACTCTGCGGCCGACATCAAGAAAGCAGAGGAAGTGGTCACCTATCCGTCCTATCTGGCACTCGACGAGCTGCTGCACCTACAGCGCCCCCGCTCTAAGCCAGAACACCCTGACGAGCTGCTTTTCATCATCGTCCATCAGGCAAGCGAGCTCTGGTTCAAGCTGATTCTCCATGAGCTCAACGCTCTCATTGCGCTGATCGAAGCCAGGGATACGCTGGGTGCGCTCTCGTCAGTCCGGCGAGTGAATGCGCTCGTACGAATCGTTACCGGTCAGCTCTCTGCGCTCGAAACGCTGCCGCCGCAGCGGTTCGCGCAGTTCCGAGGCTACCTCGGCACGTCCAGCGGATCGCAGAGCGTGCAGTTCCGCGCGATAGAAGCCATGTCCGGAATGCGCGACGCACACTTTCTCCAGGTCCTCAAGCAGCACGGAGAGATTGCGCCGCTGGTCAAGAGGGCGCTCGCCAAACCGACGCTCCAGCAGCTGTACGACGATTTGCTCGATGCAGAGGGCGTGACGCTGGAGCAGGTCTACTCGGAGCAGAACCAGAAGCCGCTGCAAATGTTGGCGGAGGGACTCCTGGAATACGAGCAGGGATTTGCCATGTGGCGCTTCCTGCACGTCCAGCTCGTCGAGCGGATAATCGGTCCTTTGACCTCCGGCACCGGAGGAACCCTGGGTTCCAAGTATCTGCAGCAGACGATCAATCAGCGGTTTTTCCCGAAGCTGTGGCAAGTGAGGAGCAAATTCTTCAAGGGTTGAGCTAAATTTCATTCATGCCTGTCGACCCGATTTATCTCGACCACGCCGCCACTACCCCGGTGCGCGAAGAGGTGTTTGAAGCGATGAAGCCGTTCTACGGCCCGCGCTTCGGGAACCCTTCCAGTACGCATCGATGGGGGCGCGAAGCGCGCGCGGCGCTGGACGAGGCCCGCGAGCGAGTGGGCCGATGTCTAGGCGCGCGTCCGGACGAGATCTGCTTCACCTCGGGCGGTACTGAGGCAGACAATCTCGCGATTCTCGGCGCCTGGCGGGCGCTCAAGGCAAAGGGCCGCACCGCGGTGGTCACAACGCCGATAGAGCACAAGGCCATCCTGGGCGCCGTGCACCAGACCACCCAGGAAGGCGCAGAGGAGCGGCTCCTCGCAATGACCCGCGACGGAGTGATCGATCCAGTGTCGTTCGAGAAGCTGGTCGACGAGCAGGTTGCGGTGTGCTCGATGATGTGGGTCAACAACGAGATCGGTTCGATCCAGCCGATTCCCGAGCTCGCGGCGAAGGCAAAGAGCCGCGGCGCAATGGTCCACACCGACGCCGTTCAGGCGTTCGGCAAGGTCCCAATCGACGCCCAGACGCAGGAGTTCGACTTTCTCACGATCTCCGGCCATAAGTTCGGCGCACCCAAGGGAATCGGCGCGCTCTTCATCCGCCGAGGAACGCATATCGAGCCGCTGATGCACGGTGGGACCCAGGACCGAGGTCGGCGACCAGGCACGGAGAATGTCGCCGCAGCGGTGGGGTTGGCGCGCGCCGCCGAGCTGACGATCGCGGAGTGCGAGGCACATTGCGCGCACCTTCGGAAGCTGCGCGAGAGACTCGAGGCAGGAATCCTCGCAAAAATCCCGGACGCCCTCATTCACGGGCGCGGCGCCGAGCGTGCTCCGCACATCGTCAACGTCTCGGTGCCGGGAACCGATAGCGAGTCGCTTCTGATGGCGCTGGACCTGCGTGGCATCGCTGCGTCGGGTGGGTCAGCTTGTCAGAGCGGAAGCATAAGCCCGTCGCACGTCCTGACGGCCATCGGCGTTCGTCCCGATCTCGCCAGCGCCGCAATTCGTATGAGCCTGGGTGTTTTGACGACGGATCATTCCGTCGATCGCGTCATCGAAGTATTTCCAGCCCTCGTCGCCAAGGCGAGACAGCTGGCGGCCGCGGAATAAGGATGCCACGCGACCGGGTACTCGTCGCTATGTCCGGCGGCGTCGATTCGTCGGTCGCCGCGGGAATGCTCGTCGAGCAGGGCTACGACGTGGTTGGCGCCACGATGAAACTTTTCTGTCACGGGGAAGATGTCCCTGACCGCCCGTGCTGCTCGCTCGATTCCGTCAACGACGCGCGGCGCGTTTGTGAGCAGCTGGGCATTCCGCACTACGTTCTCAACCTCGAGACGCGCTTCGGACACGACGTAGTCGACAATTTCGTCGATGAGTACGCGCGCGGCCGCACGCCGATTCCGTGCGTGCGCTGCAACACGTTCACGAAGTTCCGCGATTTCCTGAAGAAGGCCGATGCCATCGACGCGCGCTGGATAGCAACGGGCCACTACGCGCGAGTGGTCGAGGGCGATCTTCATCGCGGCATCGACGAGAACAAGGACCAGACTTATTTCCTCTGGGGCATCGATCGCGCGGTCCTCTCGCGCATGATCCTGCCCGTCGGAAGTCTCGACAAGGCGCAGACGCGCGCACGTGCGCACGCGATGGGACTCGAAGTGATCGCCGAAAAGCCGGAGAGTCAGGAGATCTGCTTCGTACCCGATGGGGACTACGCGCGGATTCTCGAGCAGCGTCTGCCCGCGGACGCACCCGCGCTCTCGAGCGGGCCGATCATCACGTCGAGCGGAGTCGTAGTTGGCGAACACAATGGCTTCGCGCGCTATACAATCGGTCAGCGTCGCGGAGTTCCGGGCGGGTTCGCCCAGCCGATGTACGTGATTGCGATTCGACCCGAGCTGTGTGCCGTCGTAATCGGCACGCGCGACGAGCTGCTCGGGAGCGGCATCGTGGCTCGCGAAGTGAACTGGCTCACCGACACACCGAAAGTCGGCGATCAGGTGAGGGTTCGGATCCGGCACCGCGCACCGCTCGCCCGGGCCGAGATCGTTCGTCTCAGTGGGCAGGAAATCGAGCTCGCCCTCGATGAGCCCGTATCAGCCATAACGCCCGGACAGTCCGCTGTGTTCTACGACGGTGACCGCGTTCTCGGCGGAGGTTTCATCGAGGCGTCGCGTAGTCTGCGTTCCGCGCTACCTGTTCTGGCGGCGTGAATCAAAGCGCCGCCGAGTCCGTGGCGGCGACGTACAGGAAAAACTATTGGACGTGACTGAAGCGCACACCTAACGACGGGAGCCGTCTCATGTCTGCACGCGAACTGTGGTCACGTCCGAAGCTCGCGATGGCAATCGCCCTCGCGATCCTTGTATCGGCCTGCAACCCACCGGCCGCCGCTCCGCCGGGACCTCGGACCGGTTCCCTTGCGCCACGAATTATTCCATTGCCGGCGTCATTGTCCCTCGCAGGTGGCGCGCCCTTCCAGCTCACGAAAGACACGCGGGTCACGCTCGTCGGCGCGAGTCCCGAAGTGGGTGCGATCGGAGAAACGCTCGCTGCGCTGCTCCGCCGCGCTACAGACTTCCCGGTTCCAGTGTCGGCGGCCTCGAGCGGTAGCGGCTCGGGCAGCATAGAGCTCCGCCTCGGCGACGCTTCGCTCGGCGAAGAAGGCTACAGGTTGACGGTGACCTCCGACTCGGTGCGGCTTCTCGCCGCCACGCCGGCTGGACTCTTTCACGGGGTACAGACCATAAGACAGCTACTTCCCGCCGATATCGAATCAGACATTGGTGTGGACCGAAGCTGGCCCATTCCGGCGGTTAGGATCGATGACCGTCCTCGCTTCGGATGGCGAGGCTCGATGATCGATCCCGCACGCCACTTTCTCACGGTCAAGGAGGTCGAGCAGTACATCGATTTGATGACCCTCTACAAGCTGAACGTGCTCCACCTTCATCTCACCGACGATCAGGGCTGGCGAATTCAGATCAACTCGCGTCCCAAGCTGACCGCGGTCGGATCGCTTTCGCAGGTTGGCGGCGGAGTTGGTGGATTTTACACCCAGCAGGATTACCAGCATTTGATCAGCTATGCCCAGGCGCGCTACATCACGATCGTCCCCGAGATCGAAATGCCCGGACATAGCTCCGCGGCTACGACCGCGTACCCCGAGGTCTCATGCAACCGGACTTTCTGCGTCGACAAGGAAGAGACCTACGCATTGCTGGATGACGTGATTCGGGAAATCAGTGCGCTGACCCCCGGCACGTACATTCACATCGGCGGCGACGAAGTAGAGGGCCTTACGCCCGAACAGTACGCGCGCTTCGTCGAGCGCGCTCAGACGATCGTCAACAAGTATGGAAAGCTGATGGTCGGGTGGGAGGAGATCGCGAAGGCGCAAATCAAGCCGACGACGATAGTGCAGCAATGGAAGAGCGACTCGGCAACCGCCGCGCTCAAGTACGGCTCGAAGCTGATCATGTCGCCTTCAGACAAGGCGTAACTCGACATGAAATACACACCGGCGACGGAGCTCGGACTCACCTGGGCAGCGATGATCGAGGTGAACACCGCTTACAATTGGGATCCAGCGCTCTACATGCCAGGCGTCACCGAACAAAGCATTGTCGGAATCGAGCCGCCGATTTGGGGAGAAACCGTTCGGAACATTGCGGCCGTAGAGTATCTGGCGATGCCTCGCCTCGCGGCGTTGGCCGAGGTGGCGTGGACGCCGCAGGTGTCGCGCGAATGGCGAGGATTCAGCTCGAGACTGGCGTCGCACGCGCCGCGCTGGAATTACCTCGGCGTCAATTACTATCGGTCTCCGCTTATCCCCTGGTCTACCGATGGCCACTAGGGACAACGCGAAGCCGGCCCACGCTTGCACGCAAGCAGTTTGAGCTCAATCAAACGATATCTGGCTCCGGCCGATTTCACTGCTGAAGAATCGTGGCGCCTGGTCGAGTGGTGTCGCGAGATCGGCGCGGATGAATTCACCGTCGATTGCGTGGGATCCGACGCTCGCGCGCAGGCGACGACCTGGCGGCCATTTGAAAAGGTGGTAAAGCCGTATTCCCGAGGTGAGGAAACGCGTGAGCGCATGAGCGGCGCCACTGCCGACGATCTGACCCGGAGCACGCACCTATGGGAACTGAATCCAGTTACGGTCGGAGCGTTGCAGCAGGCATTGCCGAACGGACTTCTCTCGTACGATCCTGAGGGCAGTGGGTGGTTCGAGGATCCGATTCTGTACCGCGAAGGCAATCTGCTTCTGGGCGTCCTCTCGCACGAAGCCTTCGCGGTGCTTCGACTGTCGGTTGTCGAATCCGTGCGGCTCGCGACAGCTGGGTTCCCCGCTCACGATTCATTGCCGCGAATGGGGTGAGCACCCCAAGTTTGTAGCGCCGTGGTCGCCACGAGTCCCCGAAGTGGTGCCGCGTAACCGGCTACAAGCCAATGGAGGCCCTGAGATGCGGAGACGAGAGGCTCTACGGAGTTCGAGACGCGTTCTTGTCGTTGCAGGCACAATTCTGGGCGTCGCCTGTCAGACGCCCGCACCGGCGCCAGCGCCCCAACCCGTCAGAGCAGCGCCGCAACTCGTTCCGGCGCCTGCGTCCATGGTCATCGCCGGCGGACCGCCATTCGAGATTGCGAGAACCACCGGCGTTTACGTAGATGGCAGTAATCCCGAAGTGACATCGATCGGCGAGGTTCTGGCGGCGCAGTTACGCCGACCCACCGGGTTCCCGATCGCTGTTTCGCCGCTCGGCACGCCATCCGCTGCCTCGATCATTTTGCGTCTCGTCTCCGATCGAACCGCACTCGGCGAGGAAGGATACGAGCTCAACGTAACGAAAGACTCGGTTCGCCTCGTTGCCAACCGGCCCGCGGGTTTGTTTCGCGGCATTCAGACGATCAGGCAGCTTTTACCCGCCGACATTGAATCCGACATGGGCGTCGAGCGGTACGACTGGAGCATTCCCGCGCTTACCATCACCGACCAGCCCCGCTTCGCGTATCGCGGCGCGATGCTCGACGTGAGCCGTCATTTCTTCACTGTAGACGAAGTCGAGCAGTACCTCGACATCCTCGCGCTCTACAAGCTGAACGTGCTGCATCTGCACTTGTCCGACGATCAGGGGTTCCGTATTCAGATCGATTCGCGACCGAAGTTGACCTCGATGGGATCGCAGACGCAGGTCGGAGGCGGCCCGGGCGGCTTTTTTACCAAGCAGGATTACCAGACGATCATCGCCTACGCGCAGGCACGGTACATCCTGATCGTGCCCGAGATCGACATGCCGAGCCACATCAATGCGGCCCTGATCGGCTACCCGGGGATCTCATGCGGACAGCGGCCGCCCGCTCCCTATACCGGAACCGAAGTCGGCTGGAGCTCGCTCTGCGTGGACAAGGAAGAAACCTACGCCTTCGTTGACGACATTATCCGCGAGATCAGCGCAATGACTCCCGGGCCGTACTTTCACATCGGTGGCGACGAGGTGCGAACTCTTTCGCACGACCAATATGTGAAGTTCATCGAGCGCGTTCAGACGATCGTCAACAAGTACGGTAAGAAGATGATCGGCTGGGAGGAAATTGCGCAGGCGCGTATCAATCCGACCACGATCGCCCACCAGTGGAAGAGCGATTCCGCGGCGGCGGCCGTGGCTTACGGCTCGAAGTTGATTCTTTCGCCCGCGCAAAAGGTGTATCTCGACATGAAATACACGCCGCCGACAGAGCTCGGCCAGCACTGGGCAGCGTACGTCGAAGTGAGAGACGCGTACGACTGGGATCCGGCCACTTACATGAGGGGAGTTAGCGAGGGGGACATCTTCGGGATCGAAGCGCCAATGTGGAGCGAGAGCCTTCGCAACATCACCGCTGTGGAGTATCTGGCTCTGCCACGACTTCCGGCTGTCGCTGAACTCGCGTGGACTCCTCAGGCCGTACGCAACTGGGACAGTTTCCGTTCACGAATCGTGACCCACCAGGCGCGGTGGAATTTCCTCGGCGTCAACTTCTACCGATCACCACAACTGCCATGGTAAGAAGAGCGATTATCGCCGCACTCGCACTCGTCGCGTTCCCTGTCGCCCGAGCGCGCGCGCAAGAGCCGGGACCATTCCCGGCTCCGAAAACAGAACCGCCGATTGTCACCCCGGGCAGGACCAATGCGGATCCTCCCTCGGACGCGATTATTCTGTTCGACGGAAAAGATCTCTCGCACTGGCGCGGTAAGGACGGTGGTGCGGCCAAGTGGAACGTCCGCGACGGTTATGTCGAAGTGGCTCCCGGCACTGGTGACATCACGACGGCTGACAAATTCGGCGATGTGCAGCTTCACATCGAGTGGGCAACGCCGGCCGTCGTCAAAGGCGAGGGACAGGAGCGCGGCAACAGCGGCGTCTTTCTGATGGACAGGTACGAGGTCCAGGTTCTCGATTCATACGACAACAAGACCTATTTCCACGGTCAGGCTGGCTCGGTTTACAAACAGTACGCCCCGCTGGTAAATGCGTCGCGCAAACCCGGCGAGTGGCAGACTTACGACATCGTATTCCACGCACCGAAGTTCGACGACCAGGGAAAGGTCACCGACCGCGCGAGAGTCACGGTGTTGCACAACGGGGTTTTGATTCAGAACAACGTCGAGATCTACGGACTCACTTACAACGACCGCCCGGCCATCTACATAGCGCACCCGTCCGAGCAGCCGCTGCACCTGCAGGATCATGGCAATCCAGTGCGGTACAGGAATATCTGGATTCGACGACTATAGCTAAGAAAAACTGGACCCAACTGCCGCGGTTGCACCCGCGGCAGTTGGTCAGAGGTTATGCGACGCTGAGTCCAGATTCGCTCGCGGACGCGCCCTCTTCCGCCACCGTCTCACGCGTCGAGAGCCAGAACACCATGAGAGAGCCAAATGCGAGAACGGTCGCCGCGAAAAACGCGGCGCCGGGAACGTACGGGCTCGACTCCGGTGCGCTGAAGCGAGAGAAGAGATGCGTCATGAGGGGCGGCCCGATGATCGCGCTCAGCGAGAATAGACTCGCCACCGCCCCCTGCAGCTCGCCTTGCGCGTCAGCCCTCACGAGATGCGACATAAGGGCATTCGTCGTGGGCATTACGATCGCCGCGAAAAACCAGCTCGCGAGCCAGGCGAACATCATCCAGCTCGCAGTGGCAAGCCCGAACCCGGCGTAGCCAACCATGCCTGAGGCGATGCCAATGAGCCCCGCGCGGCGTTCACCAAGGCGCGGCACGACGAGACGCATCACAATCGCCTGGCTCGACGCCATTACAACTCCGACCGCCGCGAATGAGGCGCCAATCATCGCTTCCGACCAGCCGAATCTGAGCTTCGTGTAGAACGCCCAGGTACTCGGCATAACCTGATTTCCGAGCGACCAGAGAAAGAGCGCAAGGAGAAGTCCCAGCACGACCGGATGCTTCTTCATCTGAGTGAGAGTGCCTAGCGGGTTGGCTCGCCGCCACTCGAACGGCCGGCGCCTTTCAAGAGGCAGCGACTCCGGCAGCACAAAGAAGCCGTAAGCGAAGTTTGTCAGGCTAAGCGCCGCAGCCGCGAAGAATGGCGCCCGAGGCCCGAGCGTGCCGAGCAGTCCTCCGATCGCCGGCCCGATGATGAAGCCGATTCCAAAAGAGGCGCTGACCACTCCGAAGTTCTGCGCTCGTTTTTCGGGTGGACTGATGTCCGCGACATAAGCATATGCCGGAGTGAATGACGCACCCGCGGCACCAGCAATTGCACGCCCGACAAAAAGCCAGCCGAGCGTCGGTGCGAATCCCATGATCATGTAGTCGATTCCGAGCGCGCCCACGGCAAATAGGATCACTCGGCGTCTTCCGTATCTATCGGAGAGATTTCCGAGGATCGGCGCAGCCACGAACTGCATCGCCGCGTACACGAAGCCGAGCCACCCACCGTAAACCGCCGCACGACTCAGACTCTGGCCGGTGATCTCCACGAGAAGCCGTGGATAGACGGGCATGATGAGCCCGAAGCCGATCGTATCGAGCAGGAGCGTAACCGCAATGAAAGCGAGAGCGTGCGAAGTGCGCTTTGCGGCTGTTGCCGGAGTTTGGTTCTCCATTTCGGCAGTTCGGTTTCTAAACCGGATCGCGCCGGTCAGAGCACGACGTGAATATTTACGTTGGGAGTCTTGAGCTTTCCGTAAAGCCGCAGCCAAAGGGCGAGGTACATCTCCTGGGCGCGCGCGGCGGTGATGTCGCCGAGGTCGATGACCTCCTTCCACCCGAAGCCGGTCTTGAGGAGGTCGATGACCTCGCCCTTCGCCTTGGCGTCGTTTCCGGAGACGAACATCGTGTGGACACCCGATATGAGCGATGGATCGACCATCAACGCGGCGGTCACGGTATTGAGAGACTTTACGACTTTCGCCGTGGGAAACGCGCGCTGTATCTGCTCGCCGAGAGAATCCGTGTTGCACACCGAGTGGGTCGGCGGCATTCCCTTCGAGAAGTCGAGCGGGTTCGAAACGTCGACGAGAACCTTTCCCTGAAGATTCTGGGCACCCGCGGCTTTCAACGCTTCGAGCGACGCTATTCCGGCCGTGCAGTTGAAAACAATCTCGGCGTGCGCAGCAGCGTCGGCGAAGCTGCCTTCCGATGCCTTCCCTCCGCTCTCCTTGACCCAGGACCTCGCCTTGTCACCTCCCGCGGCGCGCGATCCCATGCGCACCTCGTGACCGAGCTTCGTCAGCCTGGTAGCCAACGTCTTGCCGACTACGCCGGTGCCGAGTATTCCGATTCTCATGGGCCTGAAATCAACACGAGGTCATTCCGGATGCCAACTGGTCAGTACTTCATTCCACCCGATTCGGCGAATTCCTTCATCATCCGTTCCTGTTCCTCGGACAATTTCTCCGGAACCTGGATCGAGACCTC
>Ga0068855_100002063_pt1 | contig 24904 bp, 21 predicted proteins | sample KBSCornC52_FD_66592 | JGI IMG/M metagenome (GOLD analysis project Ga0068855, IMG submission 66592) | Corn rhizosphere microbial communities from Kellogg Biological Station, Michigan, USA - KBS Corn C5-2 | ecosystem: Host-associated > Plants > Roots > Rhizosphere > Soil ... | reverse complement strand
TGCGGGCGGATGGCAGCGTGCAGGTCAACCTGGCCCCGCCTCGGTTCTCCATGCCGGCGAAGTCATGAACCACGCGCCAGGACCTCCTGGCCGAACGCCACGAAATTGAAGGGCGCCGCTTCGAGTTCGTCGCTCGGCTGGAAGGACAGGACGTCGGTGCTCATTGCCGGATAGCTCAACCGGGCCCGCGTGTGAGCCGTCGACGGGTGTCCGGCCATCGCCGGAGCCGTCGGATATTGCGCGATCCCCAGGACCAGGGGAGGTGGTCCGCCCCCGGTGGCCGTGGCCGCCGCCTTCGTGAAGTGCTCATGCAAAGCCTGGAAATGCATGAGCCCGCAGTCCAGCACGAGCGTCCCGCCCCTCTCCTGGAGCACGCCGTCGATGTGGGACAGCATCTTCGCCTCGCGGCGCAGGACGTCCTTCTCGTTGCTGCCGACATCAAAGGTCCCGGTCTCGAAGGCGGACAGCTTGGCCGCGCAATAGGCGATCGCGGTCTTGTCGTCCTGCGAACCGTTCTCGACGATTGCGCAGAGTCGCTCGTCGCGTTCGGCGTCGGTCAGGGCGGGCGCCATCTCCTCTTCGCGGAAGTTGTCGAGCAGGGTGTCGGAGACCTCGTCCAGCCCCTGCAGCTTTTCCGGGGCATCCTCCGACAGAAAGGTCTTCGCCCCGTCGGCGGTGCGCTCGTGCGCCCCCGTCGTCACGAGGGCGGCCACCCTCGCCATGATGCCGGCCTTCATCGCATGGTCCGTCGCCACGATCAGGATCACCTGCTGGCCAGGGAGCAGGCTGTCCAGCGCGGAGCGGAGGTAATTGTCGATCCGGCCCCCGACCTCCTGTTCCGAGTTCACCTGGGGAAGCTTCGCCATCGCTGCCTTGAAGCGCGAGGGCGTTCCGTGCAGGGTGGCGGTCCGCACCCGGTGGACGCTGATCCGCGGGATGGCGGCCAGCAGGCCAGACCGCTTGGGCGGCAGCGACGCAGGGTGTTCCGTCGCCCTCAGGGCCTCCTTCGGGCCGGGCCGCACTTTGTCGAGAATTCCCCGGTGTCCGGAGACCAACAAAAAAGATTTTCCGATGTGAAACGGCATGCGCGCGCCCCTCGGGTTCGACAGGTGATCCAGGCAGCGCCAGACCGGCATGCGGCACGCGCCGCCCGCTGGCTCGGAAAGGATGGCACGCCGCCGCCCGCGGGCGCCCCTGGAACCCGAAACCGCGGATCGATTTCCGAAGGGGCCGGACGCGATCGAGCCTGACTGCGCCGAGCGCGCCCCGCGTCACGTGGAAGCACGACCGTCTGGCGGTGGACGAGATCGAGGCCGCCGCGTCTCAGCTCGCGGATTGTTCCTCCAGCTTGCGCCGCAGTCTCGCCATGATGTGCTCGCCGTACAGATCGGCTCCGCTCATCCGTGCTTTCATTCCTTCGCGCTTGCGGTTCTTCGGATCGTCATAGCGCGTGCCCCAGTCGGCCTGGTAATTCTGGATGTCCTCGTCCGACAGGGGCGTGCCGTCCAGCCGGGACACCTGCATGCCCAGCGCCCTCGCGCCCGCCAAGGTGAGCGACCGGCATTTCTCGTTCGGCCGATCGCGGTGAACCGGAACGTCGACGATGAGTTCCGGGCTCCGGACGATGTCGGAGACCAGGTCGGCGAACCGCCCGGATTGCGAGTAGTTCAAGGCGTCGGCCGTCGGGACGAGGATTTTCTCCTCCGCGGTGGGTTCGATTTCCGCCCACAGCTTGCGCAAGGCCTCGAGCTCGTCGGGAGAGGCGTGTTCGGCGTCCCGCGACGGAACGGTCCGGACCAGGATGGCGCGATTGATCGCGGGATCGTCGCCCCCCAGGTAGGTGTTGAAGAGCATCACCGAGATGGGGCCGCAATGGCTGGTGGAGGTCTGCGCGGACGCCGTCGAGGCGGTGGTCAGTCCGAGCGGACGGGCGTGTACCAGCGAGTGCCCCCTCTCGGCCAGCTCTTCCTTGACGGTGCGTCCGGTGTAGTCCTTGCTGGGCTTGATCAGGCTGTGATGGCTCAGCAAGGCAACGATGTGCCCGTCCGGGTGCACGATGTAAGGATCGATGTGCCGGTTGCCTCTGTCGCTGATGCTGCGGCTGCCGACGTAGGCGATCGGTTTGTTTTCCTGCCGGGCGCGCTCGAGCAGCAGGACCAGGTTGCTGGCGGTTTCGGCCGAGGACACGCCGGTGATTTTCTGGTTGGGGAACTGCTGCATCCCCGGGTCCCGGGCGGCCACGACGGTGTAGCCACGGTTGGCGCCCTCCAGCCTTGCGCTCCGGCAGACTTCATCGAAGGTCATGGCGTCTTGTTTGTTGCCGGGGGAGTAGGTCTTCACCGTGGCCTGCTTGGTTTTCGACAGATCACTGTTTTTCACCGCGACCGGCCCCAGCCCCCGCGGGCCGACGGGTGCCTTGCCACTGGAGGGCTCTCTGCGCAGGTCGCCCATGGCCCCTGCATCCCGCGTGCTGTCGGCCGGCACGACCTCCTTGCTGGCCGAGGCACGGGAGGTCGCCTCTTCCCTCGAAAGCGGCGTATGGGCGATGCGGTTGGCACCGGAGAGGGACGGAGGTGGTGTGGGCATGACGGTCGGGATGGAGTGATGCCAGGCATTACACGTCCGCGCAAGGATCGACTGGGTGCGTTATGCGAAGTCCGGTGCCAGCAAACGAAGCCAGGGCCGGACGCACGCACCGGGCCGATGCCCCCGGTCTGCGGGCGGTCCGGCCCCACGAGATGCCAGCGCTTCAACCTCGCCGCCATCGCAACGGTGCGGGACACCTCCATCGAATCCAGTTCGTCGGCAGATCGCCCGCTGACGCCCGAAGGCGCGCATCGCACCCGAATCGACGACCTTTCTTGCCAGGCCAACGCCTTCCTCGAGGCCGCTTCAGGACGGCCCCAGCCGCCGCGCCATCCGCAAGGCCGCCACCAGGCTCGATGGATCGGCGACGCCGGTCCCGGCGATGTCGAAGGCCGTCCCATGGTCGGGACTGGTGCGCACGAACGGCAGGCCCAGCGTCACGTTCACGCCCTGCTCCACCCCGAGGTACTTCACCGGGATCAGGCCGTGGTCGTGGGTCATGGCGACCACCATGTCGAACGCCCCCGGATGGCCGGCCGCATCGCGGGCCCGCATGAAGACGGTGTCGGGCGGCCACGGGCCGGTGGCGTCGATCCCCTCGGCGCGCGCGGCCTGCACCGCCGGGCCGATGATGCGCAGCTCTTCGTCGCCGAACAGGCCGCCCTCCCCCGCGTGCGGGTTCAGGCCGGCCACCGCCACCCGCGGCTTTGCCAGGCCCAGCAGCCGGCGGGCGGCCTGGTGGGCGATGCGCACGGTCTCCAGCACCGCCTCGAAGGTCACGGCCTCGATGGCCCGCCGCAGCGACAGGTGGATGGTCACCAGCACCGTGCGCAGCTCGTCGTTGGCCAGCATCATGCGGACCGGCGGCAGCGCGCCGCCCGGGCCGGCCGCCAGGGCCTGCAGCATCTCGGTGTGGCCGGGGTACGGGACGCCAGCCGCAGCCAGGGCTTCCTTGTGGATGGGGGCCGTGACGATGCCGCGGCCCTCTCCGGCCTGCACCCGCCGCACGGCCTCCGCGATGCAGGCGGCCGCGGCCGCCCCCGCCCGCGCATCGACCTTCCCCACCGGCGCCTGCAGGAGGTCGGCGGGCAGCCCGGCCACCGGCAGCACCGGGATGCAGCCGGGCGGGCAGTCGCGCCGATCGGCCGGCCGTTCCAGCCGCGCGACCGCCAGCCCGCCCCCGGCCTGCGCCACTGCGCGGCGCATCACGCCCACGTCGCCCAGCACGACGGCATCGCCGCCCTCGCCCAGGCGATAGGCGCGGGCGATGACCTCGGGGCCGATGCCGCAGGCATCGCCCATGGTGATCAGCAGGGGCGGGTCGTTCGGAACGGCGGAATGGGAATGGGTCATCTTGGCGTTGTCCTTCTTGCCTCAAGCGGTTGAACGAATCCAGGGGGCGGGGCCATCGCCTGGATGGACAAGGGCCCACCGGGCGGCCCCCGGCTCAAGGGCCCCCACCGTGCGCAGCACGAAGCGATCCCTGACGGGTCGCCCCGCATCGCCCTCCGCAGCATCGCGCCTTTTCCGCGCTGTGCTTCGTTGTCGCATCCAAGGGGTCTCCGCGTATTTTGAACGTTCCGCCAAGGGGTGGAGATGTCCGGTGCCCCCACACCGGCGCCCTCGCCCCGATCCCCCCGCCGGAGGGATTCTGCGACCCGCACCGTCCACTCAGAATCGCGGCCAGCCCGCCCTCGTCCATGCGAATCCATGTCCCGTGTCCCTGAACGATCCGAATCGAGGCGCCGTGCCCACACCCGATAAACTCGCCCCGGCACCGGCCAGCCGGGGCGCCGTGCAGTGCAGACGACACGATCGAATTGAAGGGATCCATCGATGACGAACATCGGCAGCCTGTTGCAAGGCAGCACGGCAGGAAGCTCGCCCGAAGAGGTGTTCAAGCACATCGAGGCCGAGGCCAGGAACCTCGGCTTCGAATACTGTGCCCACGGACTGCGCGTGCCGGTGCCCATCACCAAGCCCCGCACCACGTACTTCAGCAACTACGACCCGGCATGGCAACGCCGCTACCAGGAGCAGAATTACCTCGCGATCGATCCCACCATCGCGCACGGCATGCGCTCGTCCGAGCCGCTGGTCTGGTCGGACGCGTTCTTTGCCCAGACACCTCAACTTTGGGAGGAGGCGCAGGCGCACGGGCTGCGGCACGGCTGGGGCCAGTCACGGCGGGATTCCGATGGCACCTACAGCATGCTGGTGCTCGCGCGCTCGCAAGGCCCCATCGACGGCGACGAGCTGGCCCGCAGCGGCGAGAAGCTGAATTGGCTGGTGCACGTCAGCCACCTGGCCATGAAGGCCAGCGGCCAGGCCGTCGAGGCGGGCCCGGCCCAGGCACCGCTGACCGAACGCGAGATCGATGTGCTGCGCTGGACCGCCGACGGCAAAACCTCGGCCGACATCGCCGAGATCCTGGGCATCTCGGAGCGCACGGTCAATTTCCACGTCAACAGCGCCGTGGGCAAGCTCGGCGCATGCAACAAGACCAATGCCGTCGTGAAGGCCGCGATGCTGGGCCTGATGTGGTGAGACCTGGCGCGATCCAGGCGGGAGCTCCCCGCGCCGGCGATCAGTGCGGTGGGTACAGGCGCAGCACGTCGGCGACGGCCCGGGCCCAGCCGGCCCGGGCCATCAGCTTGCTCACGCAGTCCTGGGTCTTCTCGTCGCCCAGGTCGGCACCGCTGGGATCGGTCACGACCAGGTTGGTGCGCAAGGTGCCCCAGTGGCCCGACCACTCTCCCGTGCCGGGTTCGAAGGTCCAGTCCCATCCGAACGTGAGGGTGCGTTCGCCGGGTGCCGTCCATTCGGTGAAGCCCTGCAAGACCGGCGGCGCCTGGCCGTCCCTGTCTGCGCCGTCGCTGGCGTCATCGAGTTCCGAATGCAGGTGGGACGGCTGGAGTCGAAGGCATTCGTCGACCGACATCCTTGCGTAGAGGTCAAGCATAGTGATTCCAATGGCAGGTCTTTTGAGAGGGATGGGAGGAAGTCTGCCGCAGTAGGCTGAAAGGTCGGCCATCCCAGGGGAAGGCCAGGCTGTTCGACCGAAAGAGGGTGCCGACGAGGCGGGGACGGCAACGGTGGCTGCGCTGGGTCGAGCACTTCGGAAGACCTTGCCCCGCAGGCGCCGCGACAACACCGGCGGACCTTGGTCGCGCACCCACCGGGCCTGTTCTCTGCTCTCATACCGCAGCACTCTATCCCACCTCGCCCCAGGCCGCCGCGGCTTGGGCGGCCCACTCACGCCGCTTCGGCGGCTTCGAGCGTCGCCCGCCCGTGGCCACCACCCTGCGGGGGATGCGGCGCCTCGGAAGAAGGCGCGAGCCCGCTCAAGAGCTCGCACAGACTCTGGAACGCAGGGCACGGCGTGGACGAACGCATCGGCACGGGGGCGGCGCTGAGCCCATGTGCCGCGGATTCATACGCCGCCAGCGCATCGAGCGAGCGGTCGTTCACGCCGATCACGAAAGCGAGCACCATCTGCCCGCCGATCTTCGAGGGCGGCCCGATCCGTCGCACGTCCACCCCGACGCGCTGGATCATGCGCTCGACCGCCAGTGTCGACACGGCCAGCAGATGGGTGACGCCCCGCGCCGCGCAGAACCGCAGCGCCTCGAGCAGCACGCGCTCGGCCACGTGTTCCCCGCGGCCGCTGGCGCGGCCCTCGTGAACCTTCGTGTCCATCGCAGCGAAGCGCGACAGCTCCCACACCGTCTCGTGGCGCGGCACGGGCAGGCCGTTGAGCAGCTCGGGGAACACGCTCTCGAGCAGGTAGGACTCGGTGGTCGGGAGCAGGCGGCCGCAGCCCACGATCGACCCGTCGTCGTCGCGTGCCACGACGTGCACCGTGTCCTCGTGGTCGAACTGGTCCTGCTCATGGCCCGGCAGGGTCTGCAACTCCCATCCCAGGCGCTCGACGAACACCTGATAGCGGTATCCCGCCAGTGAACGGTAAAGATCGCGGCCAATCTCGCTCGCCCGTGCGCTGACAAAGTTCATTGTTCTTCCCCCTGTATCTTGTTGGAATCGACAGGAGCAATGGTCGGCATTCGGCAGGCGGAGCTCAACTGTCAAATCCTGCAATCGGCCCGCGCCTGCGCTGGCCGACGCGAAAGACCGAATTGCAGACTTTGACAGCAGCGCGCCGCGCGCAACGGTGAGAGAGTCGCATCGCCCGGCCCGTGTCGCAGGACTGTTCCAGCGACTGGGAAAGCCGGGCCGATCATCGAGGAGTTCTCCACCATGACCCCATTCCCTCTGGTGCTGGCAGTGGCCGGCACGGGCCCGGCCGCGACATCGTTCCTCTGCCAGTTGGCACGGCAGGTCGAAGACCGCGCAAGCCGGGCCGGCATCGCGGAAGTGCAGCTGTTCGAGCCGCCCGGCAACGGGGGTCCCGTCGGTGCCGGGTCCGACCTGCCATGCGCCCGGCTGGCGGACCTCTCGGCCGTGCACGGCGACCCCGGCCATGCCCTGCGCTGGGCGCTCGGGCAGGCCGACGGAGGGCGGCTCGACGCCAGATCCTCGGTGCCGACGGTCGACAGCTGCCTGTCGCAGGCGCAGGCGGAGCGCTATCTGCAGCACGCGCACCGGGAGGCGCTCGACCGGCTTCGCACGGCGGGCATCGCCGTGCGGCGCATCGCCGCCCCCGTCCACGCCTTGCGCCGGACGGGCAGGGCCCACGAGCTTCGCACCGCGTCCGGCGAGACCCACCGGGCCGACCTGGTGGCGCTGAGCCTGGAAGGCGCCGGGGCCGGCGCGTTCGACCACCTGCGGTCCATGGCCGGTTATGTCACCGCGTCCCAAGCTGGCAGCGCCGCCGGTGGCCTGCCGTCCCCGCACGCAGCCGTGTGCATCCTCGGCAGCGGCGCCGCCGCGCTCCGCGCCGCCCTGGCCCTGCACGCCGCGGGACACCGCGGACGCCTCACCCTGGTTTCGCGCCACGGCCGCCTGCCGCAGGTGCGCGGCGACCACGCCCGGCCCGGCGGGCCGACCCGGTTCACGCGTGCGCACATCGAACGCTGCTTGTCGCAGCGCCATGGAAGCTTTCGCCTGGACGACTTCGCCCGCCTGCTGATTCGCGAACTGTCGCGTTGCGGCGCATCGCCCGGCGACTTCGACGACGGCGCCGTGCCGCCGTCGACCGCGGAAGCCTTCGGTCATTTCGCCGCGAGCATCGACGCGGCCCGGTCGCGGCCCAGCGCCTGGCAGGGCCTCGCCGACGACCTGGAAGGATCGCTCGACCTGGTCTGGCACCAACTGCCACCGGCGCAGCGCCACATCTTCGACCGCGATTTCAAGCCGCAGTGGCGCTTGCACGGGGAAACCGTCCCACTCGCCGAAGCCCTCGCCTTCCTGGAGCTGGTGCAAGCGGGCCGGATCCACCTGTTGCCCGGCCGCGCCGAGGTGGCATTCGATCCCGGCACGCGAGGCTACGCCGTGCAGGTGGCAGCGGGTCGCCGCGCCACCCTGCTCGGCGCCGACCTCGTGGTCGACGCCACGGCACCGTCGGACGACGCGACCCGTTGCCGCTCTGCCCTGGTCCGCGGCATGCTGGCCACGGGGATGGCACGGGCGCATGCCTTCGGCGGCATCGAAGTCGATTTCGCCAGCGGCCAGATCGTCACCCGCGACGGGACGGTGTCGCAGGGCGTGCATGTGCTCGGCGACCTGGTGGGCGGCACCTATTTCTGCACCCGCCCGATGGCGGTGAAGGCGCGCCTGGCTGCCCAGGCGGTGCACAGCGTGCTCGGGCAGGCGTGCGACGCTCAGGCGCGGCGGCTGGAAGCCGCGCCGCCAGCACCGCCCCTGCGGCCTCGGCACGTGGCCACGCGGCCGCTCCGGTCTTCCCGGCCTGTCGCGGCCTGCGCCGCCCTGGGGCCAGCATGAACAAGTGGCAGGCGGAACTCTTCGACGCGCTGCGCGACATGCCGACCCCGGAGCAGGTGGCGTCCCGCATCGCCTGGGCTACCACCGAACTGGGGTTTGACCACTACACCTACGGCTTGTGGGCGATGCTGCCTTTGTCCAACCCCACGCTGGACTGCATCGGCAACACACCCCAAGGCTGGCAGACGCGCTACCGGCAGGCGCGTTACGCCGCGCGCGATCCCGTCGTGACCCACGCCCGGCGCTCCCTGGAGCCCCTGGTCTGGACGGCCGACTTGCTCGATGGCGATCCCGAATTGCAAGCCGACGCGAGCCGGTTCGGCATCGGCTCGGGGTGGACGCGTGCCAGCGTCAATGCCCAGGGGCGGCGCGGTCTGCTGACCTTGACGCGCAGCGGCGCACCCTTGAGTGCGTCGGCCCTGCAGCAGAAATCGTCGGACCTGCAATGGCTGGCCTACATGGCGCACTTCTTCCTGTCGGACACCCTGATGAGGCGCCACGAACCCACGGCCTGCGCCGAACTGACGCAACGTGAAGCCGAGGTGCTGCGCTGGACGGGCGACGGCAAGACGACGGGGGAGATCTCGTCGATCCTGTCCATCTCGGACAACACCGTCAACTACTACCTGAAGAACGCCATGGCCAAGCTGCACGCGGCGAACAAGACCTCGGCCGTGGTGATCGCGCTGACACAGGGGTTGCTGACGTATTGAGGCCGCCGCGGGCGCGGCGCCCGCGACGACGCCGGCATGGCATGGCCGACGCAGAGCAGGCGCAACCCATCGCCCTGCCCCTGCCCCCAAAACTACAACGCGTAGCGCAACTCCACGAACAACCGGTTGGTGGGCCGCTTGCGGCCGAACACCGTCTCCGGCGCGCCGGAATACAAGACGGCGCCGCCCAGCACCTTCAGGCGGTCGTCGACCGCATAGGCCAGCATGGAGCGCAGGTAGGCGTTGTCGCGCGTGCGGTTCGACACCAGCAGCACCTCGGCCTCCAGCGTGTCGCCCAGCCACTTGTCGCTCACGCGCACGGTGTAGCCCAGACTGTCGCGGTCCTGCTGGCCGAAGGTGATGGCGTTCTGCACCGCCACCGCCCGCTGGGCCGGATCGCCCGAGGCTGCCGGATCGGCGTCGCCGTTCACGTGTCGCCCGAACAGCTGGACATTGACGTACAGGTTGCCCAAGAAGCTGCGGTCGATCCCGACCACCCACGCCACATCGCGGCGGCGCTGGGCGGCGGTACCGTCGTCCGATCCGTCGGGCCAGGTCCACGCCACCTCCCCGCGCAAGCCGAAGCGACCGACGTTGCGGGCGATGTCGGCCCCCAGCACCTGCACGTGGTCGTGGTGGAACTCGAGCCGCGGCCCGCCTTGCGACGGGAGGTCCGCCAGCCGGGCGCCAGGCAGCAGGGCCGGGCCGCGCAGGTAGCTCAAGGACCAGTCCATTGCCTCCCCTGCGCGGTTGAGTTTGGCGGCGAAGGTGGCATTGCCGGCATTGCGTGCCATCGGGGCCCTGCTGGACGGCAGGCCGGCCGGCGCTGGAATTTCCGAGCCCTCGAACCAGGGCGAGGCCACGAGGGTCAGGTCGAAGACCCGGGCTGGGTGCAGGTCGGCGCGCAAGGCCCAGACCCCGAAGCGCTGGTCGTCATCGAAGGGCAGCCAGGTCTTGAAATCGCGCGGGCTCAGGTTGTCGGTCGGGTTGACCCCGTCGGCCCGGCCCCAGGCCATCACCTGCCGGCCGACCCGGAGCTCGGCGCCCTCGAACCGGTGCTCGACATACGACTCCAGCCAGCGCGAGTCGCCGTGCGCCGTGGCGGCCCGCGCATCGAACTTCCACTGGGTATCGGGCGAGAACGACACCGTCCCCTTGAACTGGCCGATGCCCTCCACAGCCCGGTCGGACGGGGTCGCACCGCGGGTGGCGTGGAAGGCGTCGACGCGGGCCGTGAGGTCCAGCTGCCACGGGATGCCCGCGGTCTCGTGCGCCATCGCGCCGACGCGGACGGTGGCCAGCAGCGCGGCCGCGGCAAACGAACGCGCAGCCTTTTTCATCCCCGTTCGATGGTGCGCGGCGTGAACACCTCCTCGGACATCGACATGCCGGCCTGCGCGCTGCCGAAGGTCAGCACCGTCTTGTGGCCCGTCTGGTGATTGACGATCTCGCGGCGCATGGCGAACCAGCGCCGCGTCTGGGCCTCCAGCAGCTGGTGGCCGGTGGCCATCTGCGTCTTCAGCGGTCGGCCGCCGGCATCGTCGTAGTCGATGCGTGCCTCCAGCAGGCTGTCCTTGCGGACCCAGGTGAGCTTGCGGCCGTAGCCGTGCTCGGTACGGATCGCCTCGCTGGCAGGCAGCGACTCGACCACGTGGCAGTCGGCGCCGTCGCACACCTCCGAGCGCAACAGGCGGTGCAAGTACCCGTCGACCTTCGGGCGCGAGAAATCACCGTAGGAGAAATCGGAGCCCATGAAGCTGTCCTTCTTGTTGTTCGCCACCAGGCGGCGGGACTTCTTCAAGGCCGGCAGGTAGATCCACTGGTCGTCGTCGGCTTCGCCGTGCTCGATCTGCAGGAAGCCCACGCCGCGGATGTCGGCCGGCGCGTCGAAGCGCATCACGAGCTTGGAGTCGATGCCGTTGTCTTGCAGCTTCTGCTGCGTGGTGAGCCGGCGCTCGCGGGTCTGGCCTTGCGGCGTGACGAGCAGCATCGTGGCCTCGGTCCTGAGCGAGGAGATCTTCGAGGCGAAGAAGTTCTTCTCCATGACCTCGCGGGCCGCTGCGTCGGGCGCGGACCGGGCCGCAGGCACCACCCCGGCGGCCAGTGCCGCCAGCAGGCAGTCGCGGCGTGACAGGCGGGCGGCCATCATTCGCCCCCCGCGCCGGCCAGCGCCACCTGCGGCGCGACCACCCGCGCCGGCGGGCGTCCGAAGATGAAGCGCGGCCTGAAGACGATCATCAGCGCCCGCAGGAAGAACAGGGCGAACAGCGCGCTGATGGCCATGGTCACGATGACCAGGGTCGACAAGGTGCTGTAGAACGAGAAGTCGGAGACCTGCAGCACCGAGTAGCCGCCCACCACAGACAAGGCCACGAACAGCACCGCCTTGCCGGAGGTCGTCAGCGAGGCGACGGTGGCGCCCTCCACGCTGCCGAGCCGATTCAGTTCCTCGCGGAAGCGGTACAGCAGGTAGATCTCGTAGTCGGCCCCGATGCCGATGGCCATGGCGGCGCTGGTGGTCGAGCTGATGTCGACCGGGATGCCGAGCCATCCCATGATGCCGAAGTTGGCGAGCATCACGCCCAGCAGCGGCATCACCACGAACAGCCCCGCCACCCCGGAGCGGAAGGCGATCGCCGACAACACGAACACGATGACGGCCATCTGCCCCATGTTGCGGAACTTGTCATGCGTGACGACTTCGTTGAGCGCGATGTTCTGCGGCAGGCTGCCGCCCATGCGCACCGTCACGCCCGGCGGGAAATTCGCCTGGATGACCGGCAGGGCGGCCTTGTAGAGCGAGTCGGCATAGGCGCTGCTGTCCGATTTCAGGAAGGCCCACACCGCCGCCTGCCGGTAGTCGTTGTCGACATAGCTCTCGAAATCCTGAGGCTCGCCGGACAGCGAGTACAGGAAAAGGTACTGCGTGATGAGGTCGCGGCTGGCCGGTACGGCGTAGGCCGCCGCGGCGTCGCCCTGCATGGCCTGGTTCATGCGTTTGACCAGGTCCACCAGCGACTGGGTCTTGCCGACGTGCGGCTGTGCGTTCAGGAAATCCTGCAAGGCGGCGATACCGCGCATCACCTGCGGGTCCTTGATGCCGTCCTGGGCGGGGGTGTCGACCAGGAAGATCAGTGAGTTCGTGCCGCCCAGGCGCGCGTTCAGCGCAGCGTTGTCGAGGCGGTATTCGCTGCCGGGCTTGTGGCGCCCGTTGACGCTGTTGTCGACCTTCAGCATGACGATGCCGACGGCGAAGGCGGCCAGCAGCGTGACGGCACCGCCCGCGAACCAGGCGGCCCGCCCCCCGGCCAGCTGGCGGGCGAGGCCGTGCAGCAGGCGGTCGAGGACGCTGTTCCGGCCGGGTGACGCGCTGGCGCGGGGTGCCGGAGCCGGCAGGACGCTGCGCAGCGCGGGGATCAGGGTCAGCTCGAGCACCAGGGCGCCCAGCGCGCCGCAGCCGGCAAACATGCCGAAGTGCTGCACCATGACGATGCCGGTGGCGTACAGCGAGAAGAAGGTGGCACCCGCGATGAGGCCGGCCGTGAGCATCGGCGGGCCGGCCCGCACCAGCGATTCCACCACCGCCAGGCGGCTGGCCTTCTGCGTCGACTCTGCCCCGGCGGCCAGCGCACGCCGGTACTCCTCGTCATAGCGCTTGAGGATCTGGATCGCATGCCCTGCCGCCAGCGCCATGATGAGGATGGGCGTGGTGCTGTTGATCGGGTCCATGTGCACGCCCAGCATGCCCATGAGGCCCAGGGCCCACACGACGCTCAACACGCTGGTGGCCAGCGGCAGCAGCATGCCCTGCAGGCTGCGGAACGAGGCGTACTGGATCGCCATGATGATGAGCAGCGCCAGACCAAAATAGATCGGCATCTTCTTCATGTGGAACTCGAGCCAGTACCCGTGCAGGGGCAGGCCGCCGAGGTGGATGTCCACCGTGTCGTCGCGTTCGGCGTCGACGATGGGCCGCAGCGCCGAGATCATCGCGGTGAAACTCGGGTGCGCCGGATCGACCTTGAAGTCGGCGATGACCGATACCGTGCGACCGTCCGGCGACACCAGCGAGTTCACGTAGATGGGCATCGACTCGACATCGGCCCGCAGCCGCGACAGCTCGGCCTCGGTCTGCGGGACACGTTCCATCATGGGCCGCACGGCCATGCCGTCCTCGGAACCCTCGATGCGCTTGACCTTGCGCGCCGCCAGGCTGACCACGTTGTGGCGCACCGCCTGCGGCAGCTGCTCGACGGCCTGCTGGATGCGCTGCACCTTGGCCAGCACCGCCGGCTGGTAGACATCGCCGTGGCGCGGCGTGATGCCGATGAGGGTCACGTTGCGCCCGCCGAACACCCGCTCCAGCGTGTTGGTGGTCTGCACGTAGGGATGCGCCTGGGGCGCCCAGATGTCCGGATTGGTGTCGATCTGCAAGGCACCGATGCGGCTGCACAGGAAGACCGTCACCAGCAGCAAGGTGGCGATCACGCCCACGCGGCGGGCGACGATGAAGCGGGCGTAGCGCCGCAGGAGGTTCGAGTCGGGGGTCATGGCCAGGATGGAGTGCGTTGGGGAGCCGGCGTGCCGGAGGTCAGGTCGATCCGCCGTCGACGGTGAGGGTCTGGCCCGTCACCCAGCGGCCGGCCTCGCTCATCAGGAACGCCACCACGTCGGCCACGTCGGCAGGACGGCCGAGACGCTTGAACGGCGAGGCCGCGGCCATGGCCGCCTGCCGCTCCGGCGGCGCTTTCGAGAACATGCCCGGCACCGTGGGGCCCACGCGCAGCGAGTTGACCGTGATGGCGCGCGCGCCGAGTTCCTTGGCGGCGACGGCGCCCAGCAGTTCCAGGGCGGCCTTGCTGGCCGCGTACAGCGCCGATCCCGGGATGGGCGCGGCCACCAGCGTCGACGAGATGTTCACCACCCGCCCGCCCTGGGCCAGGTGCCGGGCCGCCAGTCGGAACACGTTGAGCGCGCCGCGCACGTTCACGTCGAACACGCGCTGGTACAGCTCGTCGCTGAGGTCGCCGAGCTGGCAGGGCACCATCACCCCCGCGTTGTTGACGATCTGGTCGATGCGGCCATGGTGTGCGAGCGCCTGCTCGAACAGGCCGGCCACCTGCGCGGCGTCGGACACGTCCGCCTGCACCGCCGTGGCGCGGCGGCCGGTGGACTCGATCTCCTGCACCAGGGCGCGGGCCGGCTCGGCCGAGGTGGCGTAGGCGATCACCACCTCGCTGCCGTCCTGGGCCAGGCGGCGGGCGATCGCGCTGCCGATGGCGCCGGCACCGCCGGTGACGATGGCCACGGGGGCGGGAACGATGGTGTGGGGGGAGGTCGTCGTTGTCATGGTGTGGACTCCACAGTGGGTGAGAAGAAAAAGGGAACGAGGAAGGAAGACGGCGCGGACATCACGCCAGGGGCAAGGCGGCGCCTTCGAGCGCCACGGCCGGCATGGGCGCCGGCAGCGGTTCGATGCGGCGCATCTCGAGCCGCCTCGCCATGGCCATGACGGCCGTGCCCAGCAGCGCCGTGCCCGCCATGACGAGGAAGGTCGCGCTGCCCAGGGCGTCGTACAGCGGGCCCGAGGCCAGCACGAACAAACCCATGCCCAAGCCCATGGTCATGGCCGAGTACAGGCCTTGCCCACTGGCGGACAGCGCGTCGTCGACCTTCTCGCTGATGATGCGGACCGCAGCGAAGTGCGAAGCCCCGAACGAGAAGGCATGCAGCAGCTGCGCCAGGGCGAGCCAGAGGGGATCGCCGGTCGAGGCCAGCGCCGTCCAGCGCACGGCCGCGGCCACCCCCCCCAGCAGGATCACGTTCACCGCGCCCAAGCGGTCCACCAGCGGGCGGCCGAAGGCGAAGAACAGCACTTCGGCGACCAGGCTCGCGCCCCACAGCAGCCCCACGGTCTCGTCGGACAGGCCCAGCGAGCGCCAATGGATGCTGATGAAGGTGTAGTACCCGGCGTGGCTGCCCTGGATCAGCAGGGTGGCGCACAGGAAGGCCATGAACCAGCGGCTCTTGAAGAAGGCCCGGTGGTCGGGCGCCGCCTTGGCCACCGGGACCACCGCCTTCGGCGCACGGCCGGGCAGCAGCAGGGCCGCCAGCCACAAGAGCGCGGCCGCGGCGCAAATCGCCCACAGCAGCACCCCTTCGCCGAAGCGCTCGAGCAACTTCCCCGAGCCGCTGGCGACCAACATGAATGCGACCGATCCCCAGAGCCGGATGCGGCCGTAATCGAGCCGGTGCGCCTTGGCCGCCACGGTGGTGACGCTCTCGGCCAGTGCCATGATCGGCGACCAGCACGAGAACGCCAGCGTGGTCAGCAGGAAGATCTGCACGAAGCCCTGGGTCCAGAAGAACGCGCCGCAGCCCGCCAGCAGGCCCAGCGACAGCCAGACGATGAACTCGCGCTTGCGCCCAGTCATGTCGGCGCGCCGGGATACCCATGGCGTGACGACGATCTTCAGGGCGAACGACAGGGCCGTGAGCGCGGCGATGCCGACCGCGTCGATGCCGCGCGACTTCAGCCACACCGGCCAGAACGGCATGTGGATGCCGACGAAGGAGAACACGGCGAAGTAGAAAAATCCGAGGCGGGTGTTCATGGGGAAACTCCGGGTTCAGCAGGGTTCAGCAACCGGGCGGCGACCCAGTCGGCGGTCTCCAGGCTGTGCTGGTTGACGAGGTTGAGGCAGACGTGCGCCTCCGAGGCGTGGACGATCAGGTGGTGGCGCTCGCCCCAGGCGCGGTCCAGCGCGGCCAGCGCATCGACGGGGAAGATGTCGTCCAGCGCGCCGTGCACCGAGCGCACCTCGGTGCGGCACGTCCGCCCGGGGTCGAGCGCCATCGCATCGAAGCGGCGCTGCATGTCGGCGGCGTCGCCACCCATGAAGGCGTAGCGGAAGTCCTCCTTCAAACGGCGCGGCAGCCCGGCATAGCCGGCCACGGCCGGTCCACCGGAGAGGTTGACGACACAGCGGAAGCGCTCGCCGAGCTGCTGCGCGACCCGCAGCGCGAAGTAGCCGCCGAAGCTGACGCCCAGGAAACCCAGCCGCCCCGGGTCGATGAGTGGCTCCTGCCCGAGCTGGCGCACCAGCGCCTCGACCACGATCTCCATGTCCATGCGCAGGGGGTGGCGGCCCACGTCGACCCCCTGCCCCGGGCCGTCGAACAGCAGCGCCGCGATGCCGCGCTCGAGGTACTGCTCGGCGATGGCCAGCACCTCCACCTCGGTCATCGAATCCAGCCCGTTGGACAGGATGACGCAGGGCATGGCGCCCCCCGCGGGCCGCGCATGCGGCGCGGGCAACGCGAGGAAGTACGGGACACGGTGGCCCTCCACCACCACCTCGCCGGCGGTGAGCGCCAGGTCGCCGCCGGCCAGGCTCTCCTGGAAACACCCTCGCACCTTGCGGCGCATCGCCGTCTTGCGGTCGGCATCGCCGAAGTACATGAACTCGGCCCAGTGGTGGCAAGCGGCGGCGCTGCGCAGCGCACGGCCGCGGCCGGCCACGGTGCCCGAGCCGCGCGCCAGCCGCTCGTACTGCTCGCCCAGGCGCGACCAGCGCTGCATCCACTCCTCCCAGAAGGCTTCCGAGGCGAGGTCCACGAGGCGGTCGTCGAAATCCTGCAGCGCCACGGCGATGTCGCCCCAATGCACCTGCGGCGCGTGGCGCGACTGCAGGAACATCAGCCGCGGCAGGAAATAGCCGCAGGCGGCGAACAGCGCCGGCGGAACGCGGGGAGGCCGCAGCGGCTTATTCATGGAAGCCCTCCGCGGCCGCCTGGGCGATCCCGGCCCGCGCCTCCAGCCAGGCCTGGCAAGCGTCCAGGGTGGCACCGCTGTTGGTGGACAGCAGGTGCTTGATGCGTTGCTTGTGCAACAGCGTGTCGGTGTCGCCGAAGGCCGCGACGCAGGCGGCACTGTTCAGGCGCACGCTGTGCTCGGCAATCACCAGCGAGCCGCCCGGCGCGCTCCTGACCTGCCAGCTGCCGTGGTGCGACTCCAGCACCGCCGGGGGCTTCGGCTGGAAGTAGGTGATCGACAGTCCGGTCGCGTGGCAGCGGCGGATGCTGCGGAAGGTCTCTGCGCCCAGGGGCGTCTTCACGCGCATCGAGAACTCCTGGTACTCCGAATCGTCGTAGGCGACCTCGAGCGACAGGCAGTGCGGCAGCACGTCGGGCCAGAGTGCGACATCCGCCAGGACGCCATAGACCGCGTCGGGCGGAAACGGCAGGTGGCGGCTGGTCGTCACGGTGGCGTGCGCCTCGGTGCCGCCCTCGACATAGTTGCGGATGGCGCGCATCTCGGCCTCCGCGTTGTCGTTGACGAAGGCGTCGAACAGGGCGGCGGCCTGGGCCACGGTCTCGATCCCGGGGCGGATGCCGCGCACGTCGTCAAGCAGGCGCCAGCTGCGGTCGACGCTCAGCAGGCAACGCCCTTCCCCCAGCGGCACCACGCGCCACTGCCCCTTCATGGAGGACAGGAAGGGCATGGGCACCGGCAACTCGTAGTCGATGCGGCGGATGGTGTCGAAGTAGGTGCGCTGGGTGTCCCAGGCCATCGGGTGGCCGTCCTGCACCGCCTCGATGTGCACCAGCTCGCGGGTGGCGTCGCCCCGCACCCGGGTGGCGCTCACGCAGGCGTCGAAGATCCGCGGCCAGTTGGCGGTGTCGCGGATGACGGCGTAGACACTGTCGGCCGAGGCCTCGCACAGCACGGAGTGGCTGGCATGCCGCTCGGGCTGCACGGCGGGTTCGGTCCGCGGCGCGCGCTCGACCGCGGCCTTGATGTTCCCGAGCTCGGTGCGCGAGTTGCCGTCGATGGCCGACTCGATGAACCGCCTGGCCTCGTCCAGGGTCCGCACGCCGTCGACTTGGCCCTCGATGTCCGCCTCCAGGTCGTAGGCGTGCTCCAGCACCAGCAGGCACTGCTCGTTGTTGATGGCGACGACCCGCCAGCTGGTCGCCATGGCGCTCACCAGTTTCATGGGCTGGGTGAGGACCGACTCGATGCCGTGCACCTCGGGAAGGAAGCGGCGCCGCGAACGCCAGGTCATCGGCAGGCCGTTGACGCGGGCGGTGACCTGGATGTGCTCGGCGTCCTGGGTCGACTCCAGCACCTCGACGGCAATGCAAGGCTCGAAGATCTGCGGCCAATGCGCGGAATCGCGGATCAGACCGTACACCTGGGCACGCGACGCGTTGCAGGCGATGGAATGGGAAGCACTGAATGGCATGGGGGACTCCTGTCAGGAAAACTTCGCGCCGGACCGGTGCCGGCGCAGGGGAGGTTCAGACGTCGATCAGGCCGCCGGCATCGACGAGGCGTGCCACTTCGGCTTTCATCACCTTGTCGTTGCCGCTCTTGGGAAAGGGCGCGACGCTGGCGAAGATCCAACCGGGCCATTTCTCGCGGCTGAGCGACTTCGACAAGGCACTCGCCACCACGTCGCGAATGTGTCCGGGCTCGCTCGCGGCCAGCTCGCCGCTGATGCAGGCCACTGGCCGGGTGACCAGGGCCGCGTGCCCTTGGCCGGCGATCCCCAGCAGCACCGCGTCGGCGACACCCGGAATGCCCGAGAGCGCCGCCTCGACTTCCTCGGGATAGATGCGGTGGCCGTTCTCGCTCATCACCGTGTTGTCGATGCGCCCCTTGAGCACCAGCTCGCCCTGCGGCGTGATCTGCCCCAGGTCGCCGGTGCGCAGCCATTCGCCGGGCGGCGACACCACCCCGGTGTGGACATCGCAATAGCCCTCCATCACGGCAGAGCCGCGCAGCAGCACCTCGCCCACGCCGTCGATCGCGCCCGCGGGATCGATGGCCACCTCCAGGGTCTCGTCGGGGCGCCCCACGCAGTACACGTGGCGGCGGTGCAACCCGTCGCGGTGGCCGGCCTCGTCGAGCCAGCAGAAGGGGCCGAAGGTCTCGCTCAGTCCATAGCCCTGCACCCAGTTGCAGGGCATCAGGGCGCGGGCCCGTTCGAGCAAGGCGCGCGGCATGGCCGCCGCCCCGTAGGCGATGGTGCGCAATGCGCCCAGGTCGACCGGCGCGACCTCGAGCGCCGCCACGAAGCGCTTCAACGCGACGGGCCGCAACATCAGGTGCGTGGCCCGGCTGCGGGCGACTTGCGCCGGCCAGTCCTCTACGTTCCGGCTGGTGGGGAACACCAGCGTGGCATCGTGCAGCAGCGCGCCGAACGAGAAGATCACCCCCGTGGTGTTGTTGAGCAGGCCTGACATGAAGATGCGCGCGTCGGCGCGGAAATCCAGCCACCGGGTCACGCTGGCGATGCGCCGGCACACCAGCGACTCCGACAGGCTGATGGCCTTGGGCCGCCCCGTGGTGCCGCTGGTGAACAGCACCAGGAAATTCTCGACCGGATCGGGCGCGTCGATCGTCACCGGCCGCCGGTCCGGCAGGGCGGCGAGGCTCTCGTCCAGGAACTCGAACCCGGCCACCCTCGCCCCGGCCTGCCGCAAGGCCTGCCCACAGGCGCCGTCGCGCTTCGCGTCGACGACGAAGTCGGGCCGGGCCGACGCCACCAGGTTGAGCCATTCGGGCAGGGCGGCGGCCTGCAGGTTGTAGGGCATCAGCAAGCGCAGGCCGATCGCGCTGGCCGCCGCCAGGAAAAACAGGCCGCGCTCGTCGTGGTCGACGAGCGCGAGCACGCGGTGACCGGGGCGGAGGCCCTGCTCGCGCAGGCTGTCGGCCATGTGCGCGACCGCGGCCAGCGCCTCGGCCCGGGTGTAGGTGCGCTCGCCACCGACCACGCGCGGGCCGGACGACGCCGCTGGCAGGCCCGGATGGCTCAGCATGGAAATGAGTTTCATGGCCTGCTCCCCGGGGTTGCGGTGTCGGCTCGCAGGCGCATCACGCCGCCCGCAGAACGACCAGGTGGTCGCCCAGGAACTGGCACACGTGGTGCCCGGTGCGCCAGTCGCTGCGCTGGCTCCGGGTGGCCTGCACGCCGAAGCGCTGCTCGATCTTCTTGGCGAACTCGGTCATCTCGGTGGAATCCATGTCGTAGGCCAGGTCGAGGTCGGCGTCCATCTGGAAGGCTTCGGGCGCGACATCGACATAGGCGGCCAGGAGTTCGCGGACTTGTTCGATCAAGGTGCTGTTCATCGGGAACCTTTCTTGAAGTGGGTGGAAGGAAAGAAGGAAGAACAAAAAAGCCGCTCAGGCCGCCGCCAGACCGACCACGCTGACATGGCCCTGCGGGCTCAGGCGCTGGATCAGGGCACCGGCATAGCGACCCGCGCCGCCGGCCGCCGCCTGGACGCCAGCCAGCGACTGCGCGGACAGGCCCCCCTGCGACAGGGCATGGGCCGCCAGGACCACCTCGGTCACGCCGCTGACGGCGAACTGGTTGCCCAAGGCGCCGCGCACGTCGACCGGCACCAAGGCGGCCATGCCCGCCCGCAGTGCGGCCTGCCGGACGAGTTCGGCCTCGCCGTGCTGCAGACCGTCCAGGGCCAGCAGCCGCTCGCCGGCGTGCACGCCTTCCGCGGTGCGCAGCGCCTGCGCCATCACCTCGGGGGCATCGCCGGGTCCGCCGCAAAAGCCGTCGGCGACGCCGGTGAGTTCGCACAACACCTTGGCGCCGCGGCGCCGCGCATGGCCGGCCTCTTCCAGCACCAGGAAGGCCGCGCCATCGGCAAACACGCTGGGCTTCAACCCGCCGAACACGGCGGCATCAGGCCCATGGGCATGGCGATAACGCTGCAGCATGGCCTGCATGTAGGGGCTGGAGAGGTCTTCCGAGGCACCGCACAGCACCACGTCGGCGCGGCCCTGCAGGATCGCCGAGCCCGCCTGGCCGATCGCCTGCAGGCCGGCCACGTCGCGCGCCGACAGCGTCTTGGAATGGCCCTTGAACCCATGCGCCAGGGAGATCTGCCCCTGCAGCGCAGCCGGGAACCAGGCCGTGGCCACGTAAGGCCCCATGCCGGCGACGCCGCGGGTGTGCAGCGCCTGCAGCTCGGGCTGGGTGTAGGCCCAGCCGCCCAGGCAATTGCCCACATAGATCCCGACCCGCTCGGCGGGGACGCCTTGCGCGTCGAGCCCGCTGTCGCGCAGTGCCATGTCGGCGGCCACCATGCCGTGGACGGTGAACGGATCGAGCTTGCGCTGCAGCCGCCGGCTCACGACGCGGTCGGCATCCAGGCCGGTCATGCGCCACAGCTCGGATCCGGTGTCCAGCGTGCGGCGCTGGCCGTGGCCGGTCTCGTCGGGCGAGCGCCCCAGGTTGGCCGCGAGGGTGGCCAGGTCATGGCCGAGCGGGCCGACGGCGCCCAGGCCGGTGATGACGATTTTCTTGGAGGTGTCCATGTTCAGAGGGCTCGCATGACGATGACGCTGTGGATGCCGGAGAAGCCACTGGAGAGCTTCAAGGCCCCGCGGATGCTGGCGTCGCGGGCGACGTTGGGCACGTAGTCGAGGTCGCACCGCGGATCGGGCACGCGGTGGTTGATGGTGGGATGGACCTTCTGGTGGCGGATCTCCAGGCTCAGCGCCACCGCTTCGACCGCGTTGGCCGCGGCCAGGGCGTGGCCCGTCATCGACTTCATCGAATTGACGGCGATCTCGCGGGCACGCCCGCCGAACACCGCCTTGATGGCCCCCGTCTCGTTGGCGTCGTTCTGGGGTGTGGAGCTGCCGTGCGCGCTGATGTGGTCGATCTCCTCGGGTGGGCAGCCGGCGTCGGCGAGCGCCTCGCGGATGCAGCGCGCCAGCGCCTCGCCCTCGGGCGGCAGGTCGGTCATGTGGTACGCGTTGTTGACCGATGCGTACCCGGCCAGCTCCGCGTAGGGGGTGGCGCCGCGCGCCATCGCATGCTCGAGCGATTCGAGCACCAAGATGCCGCAGCCCTCGGCGATCACGAAGCCGTCGCGCTCGCCGGAGAACGGCGTCGAGGCACGGCACGGTTCGTCCACCGCGCGCGTCGACAACGCGCCCAGCGCCTCGAACGAGCCGATCGACAGCGGACACAGCGGGGCTTCGCTCGCGCCCACCAGCATCACGTCGGCCCGGCCGCTGCGGATGCAGTCCAGCCCCTGGCCCAGGGCGTCCAGCCCCGCGGTGCAACCCGTGGACAGGCTGGACACGCTGCCCCGCGCGCCGCAGCGACGTGCCAGTGCCGTCGCGGCACTGCCGAAATCGAAGGCTTCGAAACCGCCGGGAGCGACCCACTCCGGATCGACCTCCTCGCGGCCGTCGTCGGTCAGCAGCAGCAGGTTGGCTTCCATGCGGGCCGCGTCGGCGATGGCGCTGGCCACGCAGACCCCGACCCGGTTGCCGTCACAGGCGCCGGGGGCCAGGCCAGCGTCCTGCAGGGCCATGCGAGCCGCCGCCATGGCGAACTGCGCGTAGCGCCCATGGACCGCGCATTCGCGCCCGCTGATGCCGTGCGCCCGGGGCTCGAAGTCCTGGACCTGACCCATGACGGCGCTCTTGAAACCATAGGCGGCGCCCCACCGGTTCGGCACGAGGCCCGACACCCCGGCGACCGCATTGCGCCAGAAAGCGTCAACGCCAATCCCGTTCGGGGCCACCACGCCCAGCCCGGTGACGACGACTCTTTTGCTCGACATGTTCATCAGCTCCTGTTTGAAAAAGCGTCCGTGTGTTTTTTCGGACGCAGGCCTGCCCGCGGGGGCGCAAGCCGCCTCCGTGAAGGGGGGAATGGGGGGATGTCGGGAGGGGGATGGCACGCATCCCCTCCCGGGATGCGCGCGCTAGCCCGCGTCGGCGAAGAGCGGCGCCTGCGCTGGCGGCGCCGGCTCGACCGCCTTGCTGCGCGCCGCCCAGGCCTGGGGCAGCATGCGCTGGGCGATCAGCATGAAATCGTGTTCGGACAACTCGAAATGGCCGAAGCGGAACTTGTAGCCCCAGTTGACCTTGCCCTGCGTGAACTCCATCTGGTCCAGCAAGCCGTGGATGGGCACCTCGGTGCAGGCGAAGTAGTCGACGTCCTTGCGGAACGGCACGAACCCGGGCGCCATCTCGAAGGCGTAGGTGCTGTCGCCGCTGACCCGGCCGATGGCCGTGAAACTCTGGCACTTCTCGGTGCCCTTGAACTCGGTGACCGGCGAATAGAACACCACGCCATCGCCGACGGACATGCGTTCGAGCGGGCCGCGTTTGCCATGGCAGACCTGGCAGAAGCCGCCTTGCTCGCCGCGCTTGATGTGTTCGCGCGACACCACTGCGCACCAGTATTTGGTCATGAGGTCACCTCGTTCGTGATGGGCTTCAAGGGGGGGCGCGGTCTTCGGCAGACCGCGCCCGGCGGTCAATGGGCCTGGACGATGCCCACGATGTTGTTCACCGAGGCCGGCAGGCCGGCCTGCATGTGCGGCCAGATCTCCTTCTCGAAGAAACCGCTCGCCTCGGCGTCGATGTCGGCATGCACCTCGTGCGTGAGCTTCACGCGCTCGCCCACGCGCTCCATGCGATGGTAGGTCCGGATGGTGCCGAAGGGCAGCACCGCCTCGTCCGAGAACTCCTCGCCCTGGGTGACGGTCTTGATGCGCACGTCGATGCTCTCGGGGGCGCCCTGCGGGGTCAGCGAGAAGGAGGTTCCCTCCTTGAAGTGACCGCGGATCTCGGCCTTCTCGAGGCCCTCGTCCCAGTTGGTCCAGCCATTGACATCGACCCACAGGGCCCAGATGTCGTTGACGGAGGCCTTGACCGTGACAGAGGCGGCGGCGACGAACTTTTGCGGGGTGGATGGGTTAGACATTTTCGATGAGCTCCTGTTGTGGCTGTGCCTGTGGCACGTCGTGGGACTGCGGTGGGGGTGAGGGGAAGAAGGTCTCGTGGGGTTCGCCCAGCCAATGCGCGCGGTCGTGCGCACCGACCTCGACCATCACCCCGTTGAGCGACCAGTTGGGTTCGTTGAGCGCGCTGGTGTCGTTCCAGAACGCCGGGTTGAAGAATTCGAGGATGACGTTGGTGTGCCAGACCACGCCCAGGCGGGTCAGGCGCATGCGGTCGTCGGTCAGCTCGACCAGGCCCTTGCGCTGCAGGCGTTCGAGTTCGTCGGCGAAGTCTTCCCTGAACGAGGTGCCGAACTTGCTCTGGTAGAACGCGTATTCGATCTCGTAATACAGCAGGGCAAAGACGACGTAGCGTTCGCGCTGCACCCGCGGCGAGAGGTGGCGGGTGACGGTGCTGATGAGGAACTCGCCCTTGTTGCAGGCCTCGACGTACTTCTCGACATCGGTCTCGGTGCCCAGGCGGTAGCCGTCGAAATAGCTGTACGAGCCCGGCCCGACGGCCAGCGTGTCGACGTACACCTTCCAGTTCCAGTGGTTGTACATGTTCTCGTACCCTGGCTTGCAGAAGTGGTCGACCATGTACATCTTGTAGCCCATCTGCTCGGCGATCTCCAGGGCCTCGCCGTACATGGCCTTGACCATCGGCTGCTCGGGCGGCTGCGGCTTGTCGACCTTGCCCTTGATGATGAGCTTGCTCTGGGGCGTGTCCTTGTGGATGCGGTAGAGGTAGATGGTGAAATGCGGCACGTCCAGTTCGGACAGGGTCTGCAGGTCGCGCTTCCAGATGTCCAGCGTGTGGCCCGGCATGTTGTACATGAGGTCGAGCTGGATGTTGCGGAAGTTGCGTGCCTGGAAGGCGCGGATGACGCGGGCGCTGTCTTCGGCCGCGTGCGGCGACCCGATCACGCCCA
>Ga0068855_100002061_pt1 | contig 24907 bp, 30 predicted proteins | sample KBSCornC52_FD_66592 | JGI IMG/M metagenome (GOLD analysis project Ga0068855, IMG submission 66592) | Corn rhizosphere microbial communities from Kellogg Biological Station, Michigan, USA - KBS Corn C5-2 | ecosystem: Host-associated > Plants > Roots > Rhizosphere > Soil ... | reverse complement strand
CACCGCGCCGAACAACAGCGCGCCGAAGGCCATTATCTTGAGGCGAGGACTATCGATCGGAGTGATAAGCATCTTGGCCCCCTACCCCAGCTGGCGGAGCGCGAACGCCGGGTCGTAGTAGACCTCGGAGGCGACACGCCGGCCGCCCGGCAAGCGCTCCATCTGGACGACGATGTCGACCAGGGCGTACAGGTTCGAAAAAATATCGTCGAGGTCCAGCCCCGCCCCTTCCCCGCTTCCCTTGATCATCAGGGCGAGGCGGCGGAAAGCCAGCTTCGCCCGCGTCGCATGGACCGTCGTGATCGTTCCCGGGTGTCCCGAGTTGAGTACGTTCTGGATGAAGAAGAACGTCTCGTCGCCGCGCAGTTCCGCGAGCAGTACCCTATCGGGACGCATGCGCAGCGTCGCTTCGAGCAGGTCGCGCGGCTGCAGTTTCGATAAGCCGTTGGCACCCTTCGGGTAGAACAGGTTCACCTGGTTGACGTGCGGCAGGCGCATTTCCGCCACATCCTCGACAGTGATGATACGTTCGTCCTTCGGGATCATCGCCGCCAGCGCGTTACCCAATGTGGTCTTGCCGGATCCGGTCGCGCCAGAGGAAACGATGTTCTTTCGTCCTGCGACCGCCGTGCAAAAGAACGCCTCCCATTGGCATCTGCGGAACAAGTTGAGCAGTGCGCGCTCGCGGTCGGGCAGCCCGGCTTCGATTCGCGTCCGTTCCTCTGGAGACAGCAGAAGTGACTGTTCGCACCGCGTCTCCTCGAAGGCGCCGCCATGGACGATCTCGGCCATCGACAATGGCTTGCAAATCGGGCGTCTGGTCGTGAACGAGACCTTGCCGGCTTCGATCGCCGGTGGAATGACGATCTGCACCCGCAAGCCACCCGGCAGCTGCGCGCCGAGTAGCGGCCAGTCTTCCGCGAGATCCTGGTTGGCGCGGTTACGCAGCAGCATTGCGAGGCCACCGCACCACTGGTGGGTTATCGCGGCGTTCCTGACGGCTTCCCAGCCGCCCGACCGTTCCAACAGTACTTCGCCAGGCCGGTTGATGACGATCTCGGTAACGCTTTCGTCATCCAGGTGGGCGGCGATCGGCGCGAGGTGCAAGACCAGCGTGGACACGTCTTCCGTAGCGATGGCGACGTCGTTCATGGCCGTTTCCTTTCCAGTTCATAGACGTCGCGGAAGTCGATATCGCCCGCCAGGTAGATCAATACCTGACTGGCCTGCGGAGCCGTAATGGTCGGCCGGATGTCGACCGTGCTCTTCAGGACTTCGGACATGACCTCCTGTGGCCCGGTCATCGTGGGGAAAGCAATAGTCGTGTTGCCGTTCCCGCGCTGCGCGGTGGCGACCAGGTACGGCCCAACATCGGTAATCAGGCTCAATGCGATGGCGGCACCGAAGCGGTCCCAGAAATGGTTGTCGACCTCCCCCGGAATACCTGGACGGCCAAGCGAATCGGCCGCATCCGACACGAGAGGCACCAGCACATGCTGGGGTGTCTCGCAGCGCTGCCAGATGATGCCGACGCGGCGCTGCCCATGCATGACACCTCCGCCCTGCTGGCCGACGCAGTACGTACCCCGATCCATGAGCGACACCGTGTTGTCTGCACCCGTCGCGTCTACGGCGGTCACGCAGGTCACGGTCCCGGTCAGCGTGGTGTCGATCGCCGGAACGACCGTGCAAGGAATGACTTTACCGCGCGTCATCATGAGCGTCGGATCGGAAAGCATGTAGGCCCGCGCCGCGACATTTCCGGTGGGTTGCGCCGGACTGGCTGTGGCCTGCCGCGACGCGGCAGCCGACGGACCTTCCCCGGCTGGCGTACGTGCCTCGTTCACACCTCCCGGTCCCGCCGCACCTGCCGCATCCAAATTGAAGCGCACCTCGCGTTTCAAGCGGCGCTCGCGCACCAGATCCGCCTGGCCCCTGCCGGACTGCTGGCCCGACGTCGCCCCGGGCCGCACCGGTTGGGAGAGGGTTGCCGGCTTCTCCGACGCCTGGAGCGGCGGCAATCTGTCGGCCTCGCTAGCCACAATCGGCGTTTCCACTGGCGCAGGCTCCGGCATCGATAGCGGAGGCAACTTGGTGGTGGCAAGCGTGCGCGTGGCGTCCTTCGGCGCCGTCTTCGTCTCTTGATAATGTCGGTACATTCCGGCGTAGTACTTGTAGAGCAGGATGCCTGCAAACAAGCATGCGCCGATGATGACCGCCCAATTGGCGATCCTGTTTTGCAGCGTGATCCCTCTGTTGACCGAGCCGAGCTCGCGCTCGCCTTCGATGCTGTTTTCTTCGTCGAGGTCGGCCTCATCCTGCCGGCGCGTGAACAGGTTCATTTGGTGACTCCTTTCAGGATGCGATCGACCTGGGGCGATGCCGTGCTCGTGGCCGGACGCCGCGCGTCAGGATCGAAGCCCTCGTTGAAAACGCAGGCGACTTCACGTCCGATCCGCATCACCAGCTTGCGGTGCACGCCCGGCACCTGCATCACGTCGTCCTTCATGACCGGGCTTTCGATCTGCTCGAGCGCGTCCTCTCCACTACGAATCGAATACACCGCCGGAATGCGCCCACTTGCGCGGAACCGGAGGAAGGTGGTTCTCCCGTCATCCCACGCTTCGACGGGTGCCAGTTCGCTCGATCCCTGGACCGAGTAACGACGGTTGCTGACCGGTGTCGGTGCCTCCAGCAAGGCGCGCGCCTGTTCGGTTGCGCTGGCAGCGACGCTGGCGGCACGCTCGGAGTCGGGATAGCGGAAGTAGACAGTCATGAAGCCGGTTTCTCCCTTGTCTTTCCTTGCCCGCTTCAGGTCAAACGTGTAGGTGCGCTTGGTCGTCACCACATGCAGGTTGGCGTCGGGCAGAACGCCCGCTGGCTTGATGAACAGCCCGTCGCGGGAGAGCTTGGTCGCCACGCCCCACGCATCGACATCGCCGCCCGTCATGTCCACAATCTTCTCGTCGTGGTCGAAGACGATATGGGTTTCCAGTCCGTCGCGCGTATAGATCGTCACCACGTCGTACGGGTCGTAGGTGGCGAAGCGGATGCGCGCGTCCTTCTTTCCAGCCTCGGGCAGTTGAGCGCCGTGGGCTGCGGCGGCCGTCGCAACCGCTATAAGGCCGAGCATGATCCCCTTTTTCATGGCGACACCTGCTCGACGATGCTTGGCGAGACAAGCGCCATCGGCGACGCCGCCTGACGCGGAGGGGTCTTCGGCGCCATGCGTTCGACAGTCCCTCGTCCGGCGGCGCCCAGGTCGCGATCCGCCGTGTAGTCGGTAATTTCCATGCCTAGGTCATTGATGCGCCGGTCGCGCTCGTTCGTGGGCTCGTTCACCCAATGGAACGAGATGTTGGCGATCCACTCGGTCGGCGTCTCCTCCACGTCGTTCGCCAGTTCCGTCCTCGTGAAGCTGGCACGCGCGCCGATGGCCGTCCCCAAACCATTGCGCAGCACCGTGATCGCGCCCACCTTGATACGCACCCTTCGCTCTTTCCTGTACTTATTCGGTGGCGACTCGGAATTGGCCTTGTCCCATTTCTGCGCCCACTGCGTCTGCAGTTGCGTGCTCATGAAGGCCGCCGCGGTGTAGTAATGGGTGTCCGCCTGCTCGTAGCTGTAGCCCTCGCGGGCCAGGACGAACGTGTTGACGTTCCGGCGTATGGTCGCCTCTTCCGGCGACATCTGGAAATCGGCCAGCGATATCAACGGCTGCACGATGCCGTTCGCCCGGTCCACCACGAGGATCTGCGGTGGCGGTGCCGGGCGCATCGACGTTACGACGGCGCCGCCAGCCACCACGATGGAAACGATGGCGATGGCACCGAACGAACCGGCCGCCCGCCATGCGACCCGGCGCGACGTTTCCCCCGCGAGGGCGCGGCGGTCGGCTTCGTCCGCGGCCAGATCGAGCATCTTCTGGATGTCGGGATGGGCGTCGATCAGCGCACGGGTAGCGGCTAACTCTTCGACCAGTTGATCTGCTTTGGATCGGCTGTTCATTGCATGCTCCTTTAGACGGACGCGTTGCAGCTTGGGTACCCGGCCTGGACACTCGCCGGAACGTTGATCGGACGGCGGTCGTTGCCATCGCATCCCGGCAGCGGCGCGCTCGCGCACCCGCCCAGTACGCTGGCCGCAACCAGCAGGATCAAAAGTTTGCGCATTTGTTCCTCACGGTTCGTAAGTCAACAATTTGATTTCGGTTTTAGTCGGACGAATCGAATTGCGGCTCCTGTTCTGGTACGCGCTCCAGGCGCCGCGCGCCACTTTCTTGCCAGCCCACGCGACCGGACGCGTGCCTTGAATACCAATCTGTTTTCCGAGTTTTACGCCCTTGTGGGTCAGCAGATTCCCCGCAAGCCGCCCCATGCCGAACGATGACAAGGACACTCCGCCGGCCAGTCCTGCTGCGATACTGAGCACCGATGCGAGTGCGAGCAAACACACCAGACCCATCGACAGGAATGGGAAGATCTCCGCGACTTCGGCGCTCGATGTCATCGCTGCGGGTCCGCTGGCCGCGCTCGCGAACAATTTCATGACCAGCAGATTGACCATGACGACCAGTACTGGCACGAGAAAATAGTTCGCCAGCTGGCGCAGCCAGGAGTTGAAGAAGCCTGCAGTGGCCTCGAACAGCAGACCGATGAAGAACACGGGGCCCAAGGCGACGACTGCCGTGAGAACGACCTTCGATAGAGCCATCAAGAAAAACGCGTACGCCGTAACGACGATCGTCATGACGATGACGGCGGCCGCGATCAGGTACATGCCGAAGTCGCCGTCAAGAACGCCGGCCTTGGACCAGAACCGCGCCGTCAGCAGCAGTCCGTCGTTCAACATGGCGTCGAGCCCACTGATGACGCCATCGGGGCCGGGACTGCGCGCCAGCCCGGCAACAAACTCATCCGGACCACGCAGGAAGGTGTTGGTGATGAGGATGTTGTAGTTCGCCATATTGAACCCGACACCGAGAATCGCGGTCAGCTTGACGACCCTGTTGATGAATTCGTTGACGGGTTCCCTAATCAAGCCGCGTATGCTGGCGAAGCCCCACAGGGCCACGTAAAGGGCCATCATCGTCGCCAGGAACGGCCCGACGACCCGGGCGACCGCCACGACGTTCTCTCCCACATAGCTTTCGCAAACGGCGTTGATGTAATTCATGCCGTCACGATAGAGGGTTGGCGCGGACATGATCGGCGCTCCTAGCGGGTCAGGTCGAGCCGGAGCTTGTCGGGTGTCCCCATCGATGCGATGTGGTCTGCCCTGCGCGCGTTGACGCAGTTCGGTGTCGCCCCCATCCTGCCGGGGTCGTTCCGGCATAACGCGCTTACCTTGTTACGTAGGTCCGGCTGCGCCAGGAATTCGTCCACGGTGAGCACGCGGTCGCCCAGCTCCGGGATCGCCATGGTCGCCTCTCGTCCGCATCCAAACATGAGAACCGCCATTGAAACGATGGATAAGGTCGATTTCATGAAATCCTCCTTTAACGAGTTATGGTGGCCGGCGCTCAAGGGAACGGAACTTCGATACGGGGGATCGATGTCCCCACAGAACCGGCTCGCATCTGGCTGATCATCAGGCGCTGTGCACGGTCCTGGGCGGCGGCGCCGTTCGCTGCGGCTTCCAGCTGGTTCTGGTCCTTGACCAATTCCGCGTGCTCGATGGCGATGCGGTTGGCCAGGTCGTACGCCGCCTTTGGATCGTCGGTTCTCGCCAGCGTGTCGGTGAGGATTTGCAGTCGCGCCTGGCGCACGGCCGCATCATTGAAAGCGGTCTGCGCCATCGCCTGGTTGGCGGCGGAGACGTCTTGCGCCTGCCCCAGGAATCGTTGCAGCTCTGGCGCTACCTGCGCAGCCTGCTCGGGTCGAAGCACCGCCTGCGCCCGCCGGATCTGCTGCGCGAGAATGGAAAGGTCGCTCATCGACCGGGCCCAATCTGACGGAAGCGAGGGGACGGCGGCAGGCAGCAGGCGCGACATGCCGCGGTCGCCGGTCATGGACCTGATCTGGTAGTTGATGCCCTCGATCTGCATGGTCATCTGCCTGTATTGGTCGCTCCAGGCCTTGACCTGCTTGATTGCCTGTCCAAGCACGGCGGGATCGATGACGGCCAGCTGGGCATATGCTTGTGCGGACGCGCTGGCGAGCACAGCTGCGCCAATAAGGATGCGGAGCTTCATGCGGATTTCCTTTCGTTGTCAAAGTGAGAAGCCCACACGTCCGGGTCTTCTCCGTACTGGGCGATGAGACGGTCCATGAGTTCGAGGTTGGAGTTCCGGGCGGACAGGACGGCGAGATCGTCGTCCATACCGGCAAGTGGCAGTTTCGCGACGACTGAATGACGACCCTGCTTGAGCAGGAACATCCCCGCGCCTTCGGGCAGGTCGGTCTTGATGAGACTGAATTCCCGCTCCGACAGCCCGAGCCCTTCCGTGTATTCCGCGTAGTCGGCACCTGGATTCGGGAACAGGATCATCGTCGCCACCTGCTCGATCAACGTACGCGCCATGAGATGCCGCAGCGCGTCGCTCGGCGATTGCGAGTCCAGAACGACGAGACCGTTTTTCTTGCGCAGGGTCTTGAGCAAATCCTTGAGGAACGCGGCGAAGTGCTTGTCGCCTATCGACTTCCAGAACTCGGCGAAGAAAACGGCCAGGCGCCTGCCGTCGATCAAGCGTCCGGTCAAATGAAACAGGTGCAGTGCGATCGGCGTACGGAGTTCGGCGTCGTCGAGGAATGCGGTAGTATCGAACACGGTGGTCCGTGCCGTACCGAGTTCGCTGGCTATCGTGGCCGACGGGTTGTCGAATACCCAGGCAAGCGGTCCATCCTCCCTACCCTTTTCACGGGCATGGCACCAGCGTGCCAGCCGCTCGTACAGCTCGCCCTTCGGAAGGAAGTCGAGCACGCGCCCAAGCCGGCGCGCAGCAGGCGCCATGTCGAGCACCTGGGCAATCGCCTTGTCCACCTCTTTTTCTTCCTGCACAGTCAGGGGCTTCGTGTCGACTTCGAGCACGTTCTCCGTGACGACCGGGCGGCTCATCAGCTTGCGCACCAATAGCTGCAGATGCCGCACGTTCGATGGCTCCGCCGGGTCGAGCGCGAACGGGGCCAGTCCGGTCGGCTCGTTCATCTTCAGTAGATAGACCTTCGCGCCGAGGCGCCGGGCCACGATTTCGGTATCGCGGTCCTTGGAGAAGAGTACCGACGTGACATCGAACTTCTGCATCATCGACAGCAGAAAACACACTGTCGCCGTCTTTCCCGATCCATTCGGTCCGAACAGCACCGTATGGCCGACGTCCTTCTTGCCGCCGCCGTTCGCCGCCTGCGGATCCGATGCGTGCAGACTGAGATAATGTGGCGTGCCGGCTGCGGTCATCAGCATGGCGATCGCATCTCCCCAATGGTTGCCTTTTCGGCGCCCAGCGGGAAAGTTATGTAGCGGATAGAATCCGCAGAGGTTGCGGCTGTTGATCGGCGAGAGACGCGGGCGCATCGCGAAGTTGGCCGGCAGCTGCGCCCAAAACGCCGCCTCGACCGCCAGGTCCTCGCGTGCTGGTTTGATGCCGGCGTCGACGAGTACCCGGCGGACATCGGCGATATCCCGGGCCAGCATGTCCAGCGAATCCGCTTTCACGAAGACGCTGTAATGATGGCTGCCCATGACGCTCCGGCGGGACGTCAGGTCGTCGGCGATCTCTGGAATCTCGTCAAGCTGCGATCGTGCCGCGTCGCATGCATTCTCCATGCGGTTCGCCTTCATCCGCATGTTGCGCAGCGCCGCGTCCTGCGCCTGGAACTCGAACGACTGGGTCACCACGAGCTCTACCGGCTGGGTCAGCAACTCGTCGAGGAAGATCGGTGTCGTTTCGGGCGGGTAGCATTGAATGCCTAGCATCGCCCCGAAACGACTGGCGTCGGCGTCGTGAAGCTCGACGGTCTCGTTGCCGAAAACCGGGCGGGCTCCACCGATCTGGTACTTGAGCGGCACCGGCGCATACGGCACCGGCTCCCATCTGCCCGTCATGAGGAAATTGAAAAACTCGGCAGGTTCGGAGAACAACACGCCGCGCCGTTCGTACGCGGACAGCCGCTCGGGTTCGTAGAAGCCCAGCGACGCAACGAGGTCGGTGACGATCTGATCCAGCTCCGCAACCTGTTCCGCGCGCGCCTTGCTGATATCAACCGGGGTGCGCGACGAAAAGAGTGCCGAGAGCACGCCTTCGGCTTTGCTTCGGAACGGCCGCAACACGACAGTCATGTACAGCTCGTTGACCATCAGGTCTTCGCTGCAGATCCTGGCCTTGTAGCGTTCATTGAGGTCGTGCGCATAGCCTGGCTGGAAGACGCCATCCGGATACTGTCTCTCCCGCCGACGCACGATGTGCTGCCAGATCGCGACGCGCGGGTCCGCCAGGCTCATCACGACACGGTTGAGGCGCGCGTGCCGGTTGTTGATCTCGTCGTCGTCGACGCATTCGAACGAAGCGCCGGCGAGACGTAGCACGCACAGGCACTCACCCGCACAGGTATCGATAATTGAAGGGGTCAGGTGACCTTCATACGGCACGTTTCGCGCGACTGGCGTTTCGCGCCGCGTCGCCGTTTTGCGTGAGGCCGAGGTTTTCATGCCTGGATCTCCAGTTTGAGATGTCGCTTGATGCGCCACCGCTTGAATGCGCCGAAGCGTTCCCGGAAGGTCAATGCACTGTACGAAGACGCGTGCCAACGCCACCGAGTCGCGATGAGCGTCCCAAGCGTTGTCCGAGCCCACAACAACAGCAGCTCGAAGGACCGGGGGTCGTTCAACGTGATCAGATAGCAGATGCCATGGACCGGGACGCACATCAGCAGCCACAACAGGTTTTCGGTAAGCGACAAGGCCTCGACCGACACTAGGATGTTGATCATGCATGCCTCGTAGGGGACGCCAAGGATGGTCGACGGCCGTGTCAGTGCGACCGCGAGCGGGTCGACATCGATGCCCTTCTCGCGGTCCATGTCACGCCCCTACCCAGCCACGGAACATCGAAACGACCTGGTCGCGGCCGAAGAACAGAGCCGTCCCCAGAACGCCGCCCAGGAACCATCCCCAGTTGACGCGGCCTGTCAGGCACAGGATGCCGACGGCGGCGACCGCGAGCGGCACGACAGGTGTAAGCAGCTGTACGAACCAGTTGGTCGCCTGTGTTCCGGCCCCCGTGAACTGCGCCAGTGCAGGTGACGCTTGCACTGCCAGCAGACTTGCGCACAGTACGAACGTAAGCGCACGTTGAGTCTTGTTACTCATGGCTTTCACTCCTTTGGCTGGTGGAAGAATCGCTGAAGTCGATAGCCCGGTTGTACGGATCCCAGAATCTCGGAGCGCGGGCGGCATTGGCAGTATTTGCCGACGGGCGAAGCGCCTTTACCGTTACGCGGCGCTGTCCTTCGGAACCGCTTTGTACGTCGCCACCATCCAGTTCACGCTGCAACGCCTTGATGTTCTCTTCATGCCGGTGAATAGCGTCCGGATCCGACATGGTCTTTGCCTTGGCAAGTCCTTCGCGCTCCGCCGCGAGTTCGGTTTGCAAGATCAGGCGGCGATCTTCATCGCGCGCCTTTTGTTCCGCCTTGGCGACGACCGGATACAAAGGCTGAGCTTGCACATACGGCACTAGCGCCGACAACAAGACGATGGAAGCAAGACGATGTGACATGGGTATCCTCAACGGGTTATGCGTTCTACATTAGCCCTCCCCCTCGCCGCCGGTTTAATCCAGCGCAGAGTTTCGCGTTGACTAAACGCGTACCTTTTTAGCTAGCGGAGCAGTGAACGGCTGCGTGACGGGGGGAACAAATGACAGCACGTAAGCGATTGACGCCAGCCGAGTTCGATTTCATTCGGCCGTACCTGGAACGTCAGAAGGAAGACAACATCGAGCACATTCGCCGGGTCCTGGTGGACGGTGTGAAGCAGCGGGACATCGCGGTGGAATTAAGGATGACGGAACAAGGCGTCAGCGCGATGGTGACGCGCGCATGGCGTACGCATGTGGAACTTGGCAGTCGTCCCAACGGCTGGCGGGCGGTTAACGTGGCGCTGCCGGATAACGTCGCGGACATCGTCGAAGAGATGGCCGACATCGCGAGAAGGAGGATGCTGAAATGAAGACGTTCATTCCGGTGAATCAGAAAGGCGGCGTTGGCAAGACCACGACCGGCTACAACTTCGCTCACCACGTGGCGGACAAGAATCTTCGCTCGGCCTTGGTGGATGCGGACGAACAGGGCAACGCCACCACGGCGATGGCGCCATATGCGATTACGGAATTCAACGCGGCCGATCTCTTTTCCGAAAAGCCCCTGCCCTTGCCGAGAGAATTTCGTAGGCTCGTCCTGATACCAACCGACAAGATTCGGATGCGCGACATCGAGCAGTCCGATCTCGACGATCTCCGACTGGTCGAAAACCTGCGCGCGCGCTTGGCCGAGCTGGCCCCGTACTTCGACTATATGACGTTCGATACCCCGGGGTCCAACAGCCGTATCGCGAACGCGTTCCTTGCGGTCAGCGACTTTGCGATTATTCCCTGCAAGATCGATGCGTTCAGCATCGAGGTATCAGCCGAAGTACTCATGCGAATCAAGTTCATTCAGCAGCATTTCAATCCCAACCTGGTCAACTTCGGCATCCTCGCCAACGAGTTCGACGCGCGCCAGCCAGCGCAGGTGCAGGACTTCAAGGAACTCCTCGCCTCGCATCACCAATACATGTTCCCCAAGCCGATTACGGACCGCCAGGCGTACCGCGAAGCTGCGGGCGCGCAAGTGCCCGTTTGGCGTTTGAAAGAAGGTGGTGCCGGTGAAAATCGCGGACGCGTCAAGAGCGCCGCCCGCGACGCGGGTAAGGAAATCCGCGCCGTGTTCGACATCCTGATGGGAAGAATGGAACGCACAGGAGCGGCAACATGAACACGCGTCTTAATTTGACCGGTCTCGCCGACTTTGCCCAGGCAGAGCGTGCGGCGAAGGGCAAGCCGCTGCCGATTCCGTTGAACGACATCCTTCCGGATCCTGCAAACCCGCGCCACGCGGACGATGAAAACTCACCGGCGGCCATCGAGGCCCAGGAAGAGCTCGACGCGGACGTCGCGGAGCGCGGCGTGAAGACACCGATCTCGGTGCGTCCTCATCCGACAATTCCCGGTAAGTACATCATCAACTACGGGCATCGTCGCTACAAGTCCGCGCACAAGTACGGCTTGGCTACGATTCCGGCGTTCGTGGATGAGTGCTTCGACAGCTATGACCAGTTCAACGAAAACGAACTGCGGACAGGACTGAGCACGCGGGCGCGCGCCCTCTTCATCAAGAGCCGGCTAGACGCGGGGGAGACGAAGGGCGAGATCGCCCAGCGCATGCGCAAGAAGAACCAGAACTTCATCACGGAGCACTTGGCGCTCATCGACGCACCGGATTGCGTGAACCGTGCCTATTCAGATGGTGTCACGTCCGCGCGAACGCTGTACGACCTGCGCCAGGCATGGGACGAGTTCCCTACAGAGATTGAAGCCTGGTGTCAGCAGATCTCGCACATCACCCGCAGCGCTATCAGGGATGCGCTGGCAAGCTTTCGTTACGGCAGAACCGCCGTCGGCAACGCGACGATGGGCACAACCGAGGAGCCCTCAGCTGGCGGATTTCGTCATGACGAAATGCTGTCGGGCACATCGCCATCTTCAGCCTTTTCCGGCAGTGAGGAATTTCGTCATGACGAAAAATCGCCTCCGCATGAGGCAAGTGTCCCGGCCGCTGCAACGCAATTTCGTCATGACGAAAAAGTTCTACAAGTAGGTACGCAATCGAGGACAGCGCCGGCGGCGCCAAAGGCTTCTCCTAATTTCGAAGGACTCATAGTCCACTACAAAGGCAAGACCGCGAGAGTCGTTGAGGACGCAAAGGTATCGATCATCGTCGACGGGGATGACACACCGCTGGAGGTGCCATTGTCCGAACTAGTGTTCATGCGATGAGTCATAGCGCGGCCGGTGGCCTGCAAGAGATATCAACCATTCAGTTGGAAGGAGATGCACGTGAGCCGTGTATCAGAGAAGGTCGCCGTCATGGCTGGCAAGACGGTGCTCGGGGCGATCCGGTATAGCCTTTACGTCGTCTTGTTGCTCGTGGGGCGCGTGCTTGTTCCGATAGCCTGCTTGGCTGTCGCGGGTGGACTCATCGTCTTCCTGTTTTGCCTGCTCTTTCTGCGTGATCGTACGCGCTTGTGGGTCGGTGGAGCTGGCTTGGCCGTTGGGGGGATTGCCCTCCAGGTGATCTACCACGCCGCATTGCGTCTCGTTGCGCCGAAAGACGTCGTGATCGTAAGCGAGATGTGAGATCTGTGCCCGCAGTCCCGAAGGGACGAGGACCAAGGCTTGATCTCGAAGAGATTAAGCCTTCAAGACGAAAGTCTATCCTGCCCTCTTAAAACCTAAAGCAAGACAGAACCGTTGAAACGCAAGCCGTAGTACGAGCAGCATTCGAATCGATCCACAACGTTGGCTTAAGCGGGAGAGCAATCATGGCAGTGATCGGAGCAGCAGTCGATAGTGAGACCAAGCGGGTATTCGATGCGATCGCGCGGTCGCGAACGTTGACGCCATCTCGCCTTGCTGGGACATTGATCGCCGACTTCATCCAGGCTGTGCAAGGCGGAACCATCTATACGCCAACGTCGACGCCGTTACCTGCAGTGGCGTGCCAGCCGGCGAATGCTGGTGCCAGGACCGAACAGGTCTTTGTCCGCCTTGAACCCTACTACTACGATGAACTGGGACGCCTTGCGTCCGAGCGCCGCTGGCACCGCAGTTCCTATCTGGCGAACCTGCTGTACGTCCACATCGACAAGCGCCCCTTGCTGTGTCAGGACGAAGTCAATGCCGTGCGCCAAGTCGCTCGTCAGCTTGCTGACATCGGACGCAACGTCAATCAAATCGCCAGGAAGCTAAATACTTCACTTGAAGACGCGCACGTTGCAGCAGCCTACGATTTCGAGCTGCTCAGGATGCTGCTCGATGTGGAAACCGCGGCGGTCAAGGATTTGGTGCTCGCTAACCTGCGGACCTGGGGAGCCGGGGATGTCCACTGAGCGCACGATTATCCCCGAGCGGAGGGGCCGTAAGTCCGGCCTTCGCCGGCTCATTTATCGCCCCGAAGCGCAGGGGCCTGGAACGAAGGACGACTGGCAGGCGATCAAGGCTAAGTTGCGACGTACCGTCACACGGACTCCCGAGGTTGTCATCAAGGTCAAAGGTGGCGGGACGACCATCGCCGGCGTGCTCCGCTACATGAACTATATCTCTCGTAATGGGGCGTTGATTGCAGCGGACGAGAAAGGTGAACTTGTCAGCGGTAAGGACAGCGTCAAGGCCACACACGCGTCGTGGGATCTTGACCTGCAACGCACCCACGACAGGAAAGGCGACGGACTACACCAATCCTTCAACATCATTTTCTCTATGCCAGCCAAGACGCACCCCGACAAGCTCTTCGCTGCGGTGCAGGCCTTCGCTACGGAGCACTTTTGCAAGCATCAATATCTCATGGCCTTGCACACGCCTGAGACAGATCCGAGCGACAGCCCCCCTCCGCACCCTCACGTGCATGTAGTGGTCCGGGCTGAGGATGAGGATGGTCGTCGCCTCCATATCCGGAAAAGCACGTTACGCGTTTGGCGCGAGGCTTTCGCGGCCAAACTCAGAACTTATGGTATCGACGCAAACGCAACATCGCGGGCAGAACGTGGCGTATCGCTGAAGGGTCGAGGTAGCGCGGAATACCACATCCAAGAACGAGGTGAAGTTTCAACGGCGAAGGCTCGACGTTTTGCGAACGCGGCCCTTGAACTCGAACAAGGCGTTACAGAGCCAAAACCCTGGGAGATCGCGATGACGGCACGACGGCGCGACGTTCTTCGGGACCTGATACGAAACGCCGCTCTCCTGCGTGAAGAAGGTGACGTCGAGCTAGCTGAACAAGTTGAGCGCTATGCCCGAGAACTACCGGCCGTCGACACTGAGAAGAGAAAGATGCAACGGGCGTTAATAGCCCAGGTTCAGGAACGGCTACAGAAGCGATATGAGCAAGAACCCGTACAGAAATAGTACAGTGGCCCGCAAGTTCGAGACAAGAGGGCTGCCTGTTCGCAACAGGTAGCTCTGGCGGCTAACGAACTGAAAAAGGTGCCCAAAGGTATTAAATGAGGTGTCAAATTGATCGAATCGACTTAGCCACTATTAAGTCGATTAAATAGTACCGGACGGGTTTTCGCGCGATGCACGGATTTTCCCGGCCCGGCCTTCCCATAAGTACTTGATTTTTCTTCCCCGGGCTAATGCCAGTTTCCGTCCGGCATTGCTTTCTCCGACGAGTCGCAGATTTGCTTCATGAAGAGTCACACTTTTACTTCATCGGAAGCATACGCAGCACATCGGTGAACAGATCAGTATTCCTCATTTGTTCGGCTGACGACACATCGCTGATCACGCTATTTTGGATGTCGACGCTTACCTGAGCAAGTCGCGGATCAAATCATTTAGCTCGTCAACCCTGACAACTGGTAGCGCCGAACTTTCCGCGACATATCGCGGCTTAGCGCATTGCCCTCAGTTGAATTTACTCGACAAGAAATTTATGTCATTTAGGCGGTACACACTGAACCTTTTGGAAGGCCTGAGCATATGTGGCAGTAGCCCCTTTACACATCTTCTCGCTATACTGAGAAGGCGATTTTAGAAAATAAATATCCACAGAGCGAACGCCCCCCAACTCAGGCAATACGCGCTCGTAATTAACAAAAAAAGCGTTGTCTATTGGATAGTTATCAAATGCCATTCGATAAGCCTCAGGCAATGTTTGAGTGCATTCCTGGGAATCTATGCCCTTGATGGTTTTATCATTTTTTGCAAGGACAATGAACTTCTTGCATTCATCATAATCACGCACATCTGTAAATTCTATCACGCGAGCAAACCCAAGAGCTATTTTATCTGTGGCTGGAAATATAACCACATCTCCCGTGAAGACTGCATAGAATGGAGCTATTATTCCAATCAAATTATCAGCCGCAGTTGCTCGGATTTCCCAGGCGACAATAACGAAAAAAAATAATATATTGCGCAGTGCTCTGGATTTCGTTATGAGGTTTTTCATCCTTATGATTCCAAGCAAACTACTTCATCATCTCTAACTCGCCATTCCATCGTAGTTCCGTACTTCCCATTTTTGCACCTTTTCCGTTATTTCTGATCTTCACAGTCACTTGCTTTCCGGCCGGAACAGTAATTGTCTCTTGGTGAGTTAATGTCTTAGTTTCTCCCTCTGCGAAGGCAACTTCTGATGAATCATATTTCAAAACATCATTCACCCAAACGTACTGTTGAATAAAGCGACAGCACTGCGTAAAGTGTTCGCCAGTTTGGGTAGTTAAGCTCTGGAGCGTGAACGTGACGTCTTTAGGTAACGGGGTGCGAGGTACTAGGAAAAAATTATCAAACTGAAGTGAAGAGTCCGAGTCGTTAACGATGACTTTGTACGGTTTCGGCGTGGAGGGAATATAAAAGTCTTTGGAATATGATCCACTGTTTCCAGAAGTTCCCGATATTGCCCCGCGAACTGAGCCACCTGGTGTGGAACGACGTAAAATAATATCTGCCTCGCCTACAAAGCTCTGAGAGTTCGTAAATCCGTTTGGTAGAAAAGTTCCATTGTCGATGGATATAGCGGTGCTCCGTAAATTGCCCAATCCAGCGGGAGGAACCCATTTTACTTTCAATGTTGCACCTGCATTATCCACATCATGCACATACACGAAGATGCCAGAACCATTATTGGTAACGCATTCCAGCCAAATTTTAGCTCGCCCCTCTGGGATATTCGCCTGCAAGACGTTTCTTGACTGAAATATGTTGAGCTTTAAGTTTGTGCTTTTATAGTAGTTGTTTCGCGCTTCTTTGAATTTCCCATAGTCTCCACTGAAATATTGTGGAACGTCAGCACTGTATTTCTCCTGAAATTTTTCGTAGTTTGATTCATCAATGACCTGAAGGAGTGAGAGAAAAACTGAATCGTTAGTATGTAAAACTGAAATGTCCGGGGCGAGTGCTGCATCGCATTTCGGGTCTTCAGCGGCCTGTGTTTGCACACTCAGGATAGCCACTGCTAAAAATAAAATTTTCTTGCTCATCTTCATCTCCTTTATAATTTTTGATAGAGAAAAAATATCAACTGAGTGGAGTAGGAGAAAAATCCGCTAATAATAAATTGGGCTGAGCCAAGTTTTTCTTTGTTTGCGGCTTTCCTGTTTAAAACAATTCATTCGTTTTGGATCTTACATAATCTGCAATTTTCGAAAAATCGACCTGAAATCTTTGCACTCCGGAAACGTTTTGCCGCCAATGTCTAAAATTCCTGCTCAGGATAATACACTTCAGCTTTCTTTCATACGAATACCTGTTTCGTATCATATTTACAACAATGACGCCGCCAAGAAACTCTTGTTCGAGTTGGCTACCTTCCATCCGGATTGCATTAAACACTGCTGTGATCTGCATATTGGAAAGAAGTCGATTGTTCGACAGCACCACCGCTCGGGTTTTTACATGCACTTTGCGCGAGACGAACAAGAATGATAAATTACAATCGAAACCTGTCAAATTGAAGAGTGTTGCTCATTAAGGGTGCGCAAATGAAAATGATGGTATCGCTTCGCTTTTCGCCCCGCCCTCACATCAAGGCAGTTGCTCTAATCCTTTCCATTGGGCTAGCTGCAAGTGCCAATAGTCATGGTCAGGAGGAACTCTTCGCGGTTAGTACTCGCCATATTTCGGTAGAGCACCCGATCGACAATAGAGGGATTACGCTCATTGAGATCGTCGTAGTTGGGAAGGAAGGTGGCACAAAGGAGTGCGAAGCCATTTTGGAATATGTGAAGAAGTCGACGCCAGGCGCTACCTTCGTAAATCAGGATTGCGTAAAAACACTCTCCGATGAGTGGAGGGCAGCAGTCGAGCGTAGGCCGATCCGCGGAGCCTATCTCAGCACGTTCTATACTTCGTTCCCGCCATTTCGCAAGCTTATGCTCGTGGCCGACATTGCATACCCGCCAGTTGATAAACTCTACCCAGGGTATTGCGAACGGGCGCGTACCCAGTATGAAAAGCGCAACTATCGTGACATTCAATGCGCGTTGCCGCTGCCACTGGCGCAGCAACGGTGAATTGGGCTGCTGGATCGCCACCATTACACTAGATAATCTTAAGCCATAATTCTAGGAAAAAGGAGTCGTGATGAGTGGAAAACGGTAAACGGAAGAATTCAAGATCGCGGCGGTCAAGCAAGTGACTGATCGCGAACACCTTGCGGCAGAGGTCGTCGAGCGACTTGGGGAGAGCATCCGTAGCATCTATATGTAGACAAAGCACTACGGCGTTCGCGACGATAAGCGCAAGACGCTGGATACACAGGCCGATGACGAAGCCAACGCATGCGCGATCGTGACAAGGGATGAGCAAGTGTAAAGATAGCGGATGAGGTATTAAAACAGGTGTCGCAATCAAACCTTCGACTTAGCCAGTATTAAGTCGATTAGATCGAAAGAAGCGCATTTCCGGCTGGAACTGCGATTTTCGAGGGTGTCGAGGGGCGTAAGTGCTTGATTTCTTATGAATGCCATGGGGCAACTTTGCGCGCGTTGACCACGTCAGTCCCGTATTTGCGGCGAGTCGCGCTTTTACTTCATAAACAGTCGCACTTTTACTCCACCGAACGCCCGCCAGGCGACCTGCTAGCTACTTGCTTCGGCGAATGGCATTTTTACTTCAGAAGTTGGGGCACTTTTGTTTCAACGGACGGGCGCCGATCGGAGTGCCGACCAGCTGGCCGGCCACGGGTTCTGACTCCCGATGTGCCTACCCGTCAGCCAACCTCCCGGTCAGGCCGGCGCCGGCAGCCGCTGGCGATCGCACGTTCTCGCGACGTCGTACTGACCTCGGCGGCCAGCACGGCCAGGTGCGGCCGCTGCTTGGTGCCGGCACCGATCGACGGCGCCGGCCAGCTGGCCGGCCCCGGGGTTTTGACTCCCGGTGCGCCCACCCGTCAGCCAAACCTCTTGGCCAAGTTGTGCCGGTAATCGCTGGCGGTGAATCAGATGTCGGGTGACGTCGACGTGGCACTTGTGTTAAATCGGAAACGAAAGCACATGGATCTCAACCTGTCTCCCCTCTGAAAAATCGTCAGAGACCCCGCCACTCGCTATGAACCGCATTCTGCTCGGTTTTAATAAATCAATTTGTGTCAGGTACTCAGCCACTGCTCGAGCCCGACTCAAGCCTAAAGCGAGATTTTTTGTATACGCACCTGATGTATCGGCATATCCGATCAGGGCGACATTCAGCAGCCCTGAACTCGGGTACGACTCATAAACTTTCTTAAAAAACGATGCAATTCGGCTTTTCATAGAATCCGACAAATTGCTTTTGCCAACGGCAAAACCGGTAAGAGTTAACGTGTTACTGTGTGGAATATTTTCTTCCGTTTTGTCGGAAGAGCCACTTTTTCCGCTCCCATTTTTGAAATCTGTTATTAATCTCGTCAGTGCGTCGAGGCGATCGTCAGTATTCCTATACCAATCTCTAGGAGGAAAGTACGATGTTTGGTTACCGCCAGATCCCCCGGGGGGCGCCGGCTGCCCCGGATTTCCCGGCGGTGCTGGTTGTGCTGGCTGTGCCAGGGACTGGACGGCTGTAACCGCATTTTGTAAAGCAGCCTCTTTAGAGGGTGCGTTATACAATCCATTTGCTATATCCAAAATCTTTTGATTAGCTGTCGCTATTGTTGTCGCAATTGTTGCAATCTCATTGGTTGGAGGTGGTTTAAGGTCCTTAAGTTGCTCTATCAATTGGCATTGAGCCGTCTTGTAGGAATCAATAGCCAATATCGAATCGGAAATTTTTTGGGCCTCTGCTGGGCCAAAATTGAATTGTCCGAGTGTTATCGGCACGGGTGTGGCCCGAGGTATCGTAATGTTCAATCCTTTAACTTCGAACGACGATCCGGTAATATTGTCAAGAACCGATGGACATGGTGTCTTACATCCAGTTAAAGTTACAATAAAAAAGATGGCACCTAAAAGCAATATTATTTTACGCATTGCATCCTCTCTTATGTTATTCGGTAGGAACTACTAGAATGGGTGGCGGTTATGCACCAATGCTGAACAATTAACATATACGTGTGTGCGCTGAGCTCAAACTTGACGCTTTCAGCCTGTTTCCCTCCATACGAGTTGCTCGTTCGATAATTTCCCGCCGAGAAGCAGTTTATATACAACTTTACAAAATTCCAGCCCAAAATCATTAATTCTTACTCTTGATAAAATATGTTATCAATAGTAGAGTTCGGTGCAGGATGCCGATTGATCCTTGCATCGCAAAAATCAGTCCGGGCTAGCTACAGGCGGGACGACTTGAGGGCTTAGAGAGGAAGGTGGGGGAGTACCAGGAAGACCAGCTTGGCGATGGCAGTGATCAGCGTGATCACCTTGGTCGCTTGCGTCAGCTTGTCCACTGGCTGTTTCTTCTCTTTGCGCATTGAAGGGCCTCAGAAACGAAAAAGCCCGCACGAGGCGGGCAATAAAAAAGCCGCTCGAAGGCGGCTCTGGTTTTTTGGGCGAACGCGGTCACCCAGTACAACGATCTTACACGGTGCTTTCGTCGGACGCACCGAGTCAATCTAGCGGGGCCATCCTAACACGATTTTGCAGCTGTTCTATGTACTCTGGAGACGCCGGGGGCCCCCTTCTGGGAGCACCATACGCGTCGATTGACGGATCCAAATTGTGGGCACATACGAAGATCGAGTATGGCGAAAATTGTAGTGTGCCGGAACAGTTTGTGCAAGGCGCAGTAAATCAACATGAATTACGAGGCGATAAAGATGGCGGAGCTAAGTGTTGCGGCTGTAAAACCTGTCGGGCATAAGCTGACGACACTCGACTTTCACCAACTGGCCGATGTGCCGCCGGCCGTTGCGTGGTTCGCCAACATCGACAACGAGCAAACGCGCCGCGCCTACCAGAACGATGTGCAGGAGTTTATGGCGTTCGCCGGTATCGGGGATCCGCACGCGTTTCGCCTGGTCGGCCGGGGCCACGTTCTGGCCTGGAGAAAAGACCTGGAACGCCGCGCCCTCGGCGCCGCGACCATCCGCCGCAAATTCTCCGCCCTGTCGTCGCTGTTCAAGTCGCTGAGTGAGGCCAATGCGGTGAATGGCAATCCGGTCGACGGCGTGAAGCGCCCGCGCATCGACAGCCAGGAAGGGAAAACGCCGGTGATCGGCCACCACCAGGCGCGCGAGCTGCTGGCGGCGCCGGACACGTCGACGCTGCAGGGCCTGCGCGATCGCGCGATCCTGGCCACGCTGCTGTATCACGGCCTGCGCAGGGCCGAGCTGTGCGCGCTGCGCCTGGTCGACCTACAGGACCGCCGCGGCGTGCGTCACCTGCAGGTGCACGGCAAGGGCAGCAAGATCCGCTATGTGCCGCTGCACCCTGCCGCCGCTGGCGCGATCGTGGCTTACCTAGAGGCGGCCGGCCACGGCGGCGACAAGCCCGGGCCGTTGTTTCGGCCAGTAAGCAACAATGCACGCGGCGCACGCGCGATCACGCCGGACGGCGTCTATAAGTTGCTGATCAAGTACGCCGGCATCGTCGGCATCCATGTCGACGGCTTTGGGCCGCACGCGCTGCGCGCCACGGCCGCCACCAACGCGCTCGAGCACGACGCCGATATCGCCAAGGTTCAGCAGTGGCTAGGGCACGCGAACATCTCGACCACGCGCGTGTACGACCGCCGCCAGATCGGCGCCGAGGACAGTCCGACGTTCAGGGTTATGTACTGAAGCGTCTGACTGTGACCTGTCCTCGAATGGCAGGTTACCGATACCCAAACCGAATTCCGACCTCGCCGAACAGCCTGATCGACGTCCTGCTACCGTATGCACGCTCTATGGCCACGTCTTAGCCCGAATATCCTTTAACTCGACAATACATTTTCTAATATCGAATATGTCTTTTGCTCTCGAGCATGTAGACCTGCAAGACGTCACGACGGATTCTATGCACTTGCTACACCATCTGGCCTGATACCGAAACGGGCTCGTATTGCGTAAGCGCTCGTATTCCGCTTAACGTGCTCGGGTCAGTCCGGCCTCAATCAACAGCAGGCGCCATGCAGCGTAATCAATCTGCGCATGGGTCTTCGAATCAAGAGAGGCAAGCCAGCGGCGAACGGCACGCCCATTTTTCATTCCGACGAGCGCTGCGACCTGGTCGGCGGTTAGGTCTAGCAGCTCAATTACTGCACGCACGTCGGCGGGAGTCGGCGCGCAATAACCAGGATCGTTGTAGGCCAAAAGCGTACCCGAAGCTGGCAGAGTCACGTCTGACACTCCCCCGAAGCACGCGTCTCGAAAAAAACGGGAGAACCTCTGCCCGATGGAGAATCGGTGACAGCCTTTGCAGCAGCCGTCATGAAAGGCTCGCGTATGTAGGCGCAGCGAACCTCAAAAATTTGCAGGCCAGCGCCGGAAGCGGAATCGATGATCCTCTGCAGGTTAAACGACGGAGCAGTTATCGCCAAATAAAATAGATCACGGTCGTCGACGAGGGGGTTACATACCGACATACGTTCGTATTCAAGTTTATAAAAAAGGCCTGGCCATGGCGAGAAAGACTTAGGAAGATACATTATGTATTCAAACGCGACCGCGTTCGCAACCAGTTCAAGAACCTGTCGTTCGGTATCGGATGTCATCGTTGTACTCATCGCGCCTCCAAAATATCCTCGGAGCTGGAATCGGACTTGGGTACATCCGTGTGTCCCGACAGTAACATCTTTTCAGGAATTATCCCGTTCAGTCTACGTTTGGATTGATCTCTGCCAAAGGTCTACTTTGGTGGTCCGCACTCCGCGGCCCGACAGACACTGACGAGCCAACAGTGTCATCGAGAGCGACGTATTGCAGCGCCATCTGCGCCTTGTACCGCTCAAGTAATAAGGGCTCGTTAGCGAGGATTCGACGTGCCACCATCGTCAAGCAGCTGATGTCATGACCAGCGACGCCTTGCAATTCTCCGCCGCACAGCAAGCAAAATGCTTTTTCCCCGTCCAGATCGCTCAGGCCTTGGGCAACGCGCTCCACACACGTGCGCCATCCCTCTGGGGCCAGTTCAAGGTGGCGCATATGAAACACGGCAGCGGCTGCCGCAATGGAGCGATAAGCGAGCATATCCATAACATCCTCCTGACGAACACCCGCCGAGGTAGCTGGGCATAAGCCATACTAGGTCTACTCAACCTAATTTCCTTTGATCAAAATCAGGTCTTTTCGACCTACGAAGGAATCGCGTTCTGGCGCCTTTGCGCCGCCGTAATGATTCGCGCGCTGGACATTTTCGAGGACAGCAGCTGCTTGAGCCGACGCAAACCAAACAATGCCGCCCAAGCTAACGTAACGTATCGATAACGTAATTCATAACATTACAATGGAGATCTCATGGGACGCCAAGCATTGGTAACGCTCGACCACGTCAAAGCCGCAGTAGCAGCCCTGCAAGCCGAGGGCAGGAGCGTATCTTCCAGATCTGTGCGGGAGAAGCTGGGCAACGTCGGCAGCATGGGGACCATTAACAAGTTGCTCCAACAATGTGCAGGCGATAAAGCAGAAACGCCCAGCTGCTTGCGCCAATTGCCTCCTGAACTGCAATACGCAATTCTGGATTTCGCCGATCATCAGGCCAACGACGTCCGCCAGCAAATTGCCGAGGAGCTCATGCAATGCAAGCGGGAGATGGATGATCTCGCAGAAGCCAACGAACGACTGACGACCATGATCGACGATTTGCGGGAACAGCTCGTCCGCGCCATGTCAGAGAAGGCGAACATCGAAGGCCAGGTGAAGCAACTCGGAGAGGAACTAACCGGATCGCGCAACGAAATCGCAGCGGAGCGCCGCGCTGCCGAGGCAACTCGTGTTGAACTGATCAAGTTACAGATGCGCACTGAGGCATTAGCGCCTTTGGAGAGCGAGCTGCGCGATGCGCGGGCAGAATGCGAAGCACAGCGAAAGGCAAGCGCGCGCTTCGAACAAGCAGCAGCAGTGCTGGAAGCGCAACGGCTCGCGCTCGAAAACCATGTTCAATACCTCGACAAGAAAGCTGAAGATGCGCAGCACGCCAGGCAGCAACTTGCCGAAAAGCTCGAGACGATGTCGACGCTACTCGACAGGGAAAGAGACGCGCGAGCAGTCGCCGAACGTGAGCTGGCGGTAGTCTCTGCAACGCAGGCCGAGCGGAAGGCAGTTGGCAGCGCAACGCGGAAAGGAACGGACAACAAACAACACAATAATCCGCTGACGCAAGACTGAACGCCGAACACGTTTTGTAGATGCCTCACCGCCACCAAATGATATAGCTGCGATCTATGTCAGTAGCATAGCCCTCGGTCATTGACCTGCCACACTTGACGTAGTGGACCATACGCTAACTTTATACAAGATGCGTAGGTCATGATAAACAGATCTCAAGGCACAAATTTCTCTCGTCTGTACTACTTCAAAATCACTCGCCTCGCGCATGTTATTGTTGGCATTGAAAAATATACAATCGTCAATTCTTAAGCGCAAGAAATGGAACGGCTAAATATACAACTCGAGTGGATGTTGATTCCCTTGTTCTGCGATCTAACCGGCTATACGGTTAAAGCTGTGCAACGCAAAATTGAGGAAGGCAAATGGATCGAGGGCCGCATGTATCGAAAAGCGCCCGACGGCCATGTGACGATCAATTTACAGGCCTACTACCGCTGGGTCAGCGGCCAAGATCGTACGTAACGAGGGTTCTGGGTAATTGCGAGAAGTCGAAGGCCCTACCTTCCGCGTGGGCAATTCAAGACTTGCGACAGGGGAAATATGAGACAGCCGAAGCCTGGCGTAGAAGTCAGAAACAGCAGTATCCGAATCATTTTCCGATACCAGGGTGAACAGCGTCGCGAACGCTTGTGTGTCGACGGTCAGCCGATGGCACCTACTCCTGCCAACATAAAATATGCCAATCGGATTGCGGCGGAAATCGGCGACAAAATACGTCTCGAAATATTCAGATACGTTGACTATTTCCCTGACTCTGCGCTGGCGAAATTAGATAAACCACAACAAACGGTGCCGATGCTGTTTGACGTAATGGACAAATGGCTCACCGTGCATGACATAAAACCTTCGACGCGGAGACAATATAGGACAAGAATAAACTCATTTTGGAAGGTCTATTTGAAGAATGTGCCTATCGACCACGTTCGTTGTTCCGACATCCTCTCTGCATTAGCGAATGGCACATGGAAAAGTACTAAAAGCCGCAATAATGAATTAAGCATGATCCGCGGTCTATTTGACATGGCGAAAAGCGATAAGTATCTTGTCGAGAATCCATGTGAATCAATCACACCGAAGCCGGTACAAAAGAAGAAACCTGATCCTTTCTCCTTGGACGAAGTGAAATTAATTTTAGCTCATCTAGAACGACATCGTCCCGAGCCGGTTCGCAACTTTGTGCAGTTGATGTTCTTCACAGGGCTTCGAACTTCCGAAGGCCTAGCATTGCGCTGGAAAAATATCGACTTCCGAGCTCGCGAAATGTATATCGAGAGCGCAAACGTCTACGACGAGGAAACTGATTCAACAAAGACATCCACTGCACGAACCGTCTTGCTTAGCTGTCCAGTCCCGTTTGATCGTAGACGCGTTTGACGAATAATTCCGGCCGCTTCTTCTGCCACTCTTTAAGCGCCAGGATCGGTGTC
>Ga0068855_100002060_pt1 | contig 24910 bp, 16 predicted proteins | sample KBSCornC52_FD_66592 | JGI IMG/M metagenome (GOLD analysis project Ga0068855, IMG submission 66592) | Corn rhizosphere microbial communities from Kellogg Biological Station, Michigan, USA - KBS Corn C5-2 | ecosystem: Host-associated > Plants > Roots > Rhizosphere > Soil ... | reverse complement strand
GTCCGCAGAGCAATAACGCTGACATTCTTGTCCGGCGCTTGCGAGGGCAGTGTGATCTGGACGCCGCTCTCGGTTTGCGCGAAACGCAGTGGTTGATTGTTTGCCAGCAGCCGGGCGGATAATACCTTGGATTTGATGCTGGCTAACTGCATCGAAGCGGCAGGCCAATCCATAACGTGGATGTAGAGGTTGTTGTCTCTGGCGGTGGTGCGATAAGCCTGTTCCCCTTGAATGGAGCCGTAAGTGGTTCCGTAAATGGCATCGCCATTGACTGTAATCCAATCGCCGATGGCGCGGAGGCGCTCCTGGAATTCAGGCTGAATCATGCCATCGGGTTGAGGGCCGACGTTAAGCAGGAAATTGCCTCCACGGCTTGCGACCTCGACTAGTGCTCGAATGAGGTCTCGCGAAGACTTATAGTCATGATCGTTCGCGTTATAGGCCCAGGTGTTGTTGATCGTCATACACGTCTCCCAAAGCTGGAAGTCGGCAGCGGATGGTATGCCCGCGTGAAGCTTGTTCTGCACACTGGTATCCACGCCCTGAATGCGAACGTCCTTTGTCGGAATGGACGTGGGGATGAACTGCTCGGGGGTAACGTAGTCGCCCGGAACTCCGATGCGGTCGTTGACCAGAGCTCCCGGTTGAAGCTTGTGAATCAGGTCGAGGAACCGTTGGCCGTCGTACTTCTCCTGGTGGTTGAGGCCGTCGAACCAGATATCTTTCACCACGCCGTAGCGCGTGAGCAGTTCGCTCAGTTGTAACTGCATGTAGTCGAGATAGGACGGCCATTCAGGCCGCTCCGGCTGTCCGTTCCAGTTTTCACGTACAGGCTTTGACGTGTCGCGAAAGCCAGGATGATGCATATCGGGAGGAGAGTAATAGAAGCCGAGCTGCATCGCCCGACGCGCGCAGGCGTCAGAGAGCTGCTTGACGATGTCCTTGCCATAAGGAGTGTTGGTGATCTTGTAATCGGTGAAGGAAGAGTCGAACATGCAGAAGCCGTCATGGTGCTTGGTGGTGAAGACCATGTACTGCTGGCCGGCCGCACGTGCGAGATCGATGAAGTGATCGGGGTCGTACCTGGTTGGATTGAAGCGCTTGTACAGAGCAACATACTCTGCCTCGGTAATCTTCCACTTGCCCGGCTGCATGATCGGCCAGGAGGCTTCAACGCTGGCGAGCGAATAGGGCCCCCAGTGAATGAACATGCCAAACTTTGCCTTGCGGAACCAGGCGGTGCGTTCATCTTCCTCATTTTCGCCAAAGGCAAATCGAGGCAGGAAAGGAAGAGAGGCGGCAGCAAGACCGGTGTAAAGAAATCGACGGCGATCGAAGATATAAGCACTCATTTTGAAGAACAATAGGACTGCAAGAAGTTGTTTGTCAAGAAATATCAGGAATTAAATGGAGGAAATGCAGTGGTGATGGTATATTATCGATGCTTTATAAGCGCTTGAATAACACACACGCTAAAGATAGATTCAGCAAATATTTTCAGTCGAGATGGAAGACCTCTGCCATGGAAGCCCACCATTCATTCTCGCCACGGTCTTCGAGAGGCTTTTGCATGGGGTTAGTGATGGCCCACCATTCCTGGGTTTTGGCATCGGCGGCCATCTTTGCCATGTCCGCGTCGAAATTGCTGCCAATATATTCGAAGTAGCTGAAGAGAATTCCGTTGCGAAGAAAGATGGAATAGTTGCGAATATTGCAGTCGGTGATCCTGCGGAGCACTTCCGGCCAGACTGCCTGATGACACTTCTTGTAGTCGGTTTCAGCTTCGGGGTGAAGATGGACGATTTGGGCGTGACGTTGCATAGTGCTCCTGGGAGTAAAGGATTATTCAAGCGCTCATCAAGAGCCTGTTTAAGAGCATTGACGCAGAAAATATGCGTGCTATAAGCTCTGGCACGTTAGTATAGGCGCTTATGTCAAAAAAACAGATAACAAAACACGTGACGAAGCGAATGGCCGCCGAGAGCGAGCCGCTGGTGAAACACGCACTGGCGGATCGATTGCGCGCGGAGATCGTAAGTGGAGTATTAAAGCCGGGGTCTCGGATTGTGGAAGGGACCTGGGGCCGGAAGTTCAGTGTTGCGCAGGGCTCCATTCGGGAGGCGATCAACATCCTCGCCCAGGAAGGCTTTGTCGCCAAGGCTGCGGGACGAAGCGCACGTGTGGTCAGCCTCAGCGAGGACGATGTGCTGCGGCTGTATGAATTACGCGGCGCCCTGGAGGGGCTTGCGGGCCGGTTGGCTGCGGAGAACAAAGCCGATACGGAGGGTTTGCAGGCCGCGGTGGATGGAATGCGACGTGCGGTAAAGCGAGGTCGCGCTCCTGAGCTATTGGATGCGGACCTCGCATTCCATCTGGAGCTTTGCCGGCTTTCGCAAAACACTTTTCTGCTGGAACATGCGCGCAGAATATTGCTGCCGTTTTTCGCCTTTGTGCGGATGCGGGTAGTGGCGAGCGGGCAGGGGACTTCTCCATGGAGCCACGACCTTGAGGCGCATCAGCGCATCCATGATCTGGTGCAGGAAGGCGAGGCGCGCATCGTAGAGCAATATATCCAGCAGGTGATGGGACGTTTTGCGGCGAGAGCCTATGACCAGTGGGAGAAGAAAGCGCAACCGGGGAAGCGAGGCAAGCGGTAGCGGGACCTCTGGTGCTGCATAGATTGATAGCGTGCATGTTGCAGTATTGGACAAGTTTTCATGTAAGACGGGAGAAGAGGATGGCAGCGTGTTCGATCGATCACATTTCGACGTTTGATGCGAGGTATGCCTTGCCGCCCGGCGCGGGAAGCGATGCGGTTCATACCGATCCGGAGTATTCTCTTGCGGTGACGCGGCTCGGCTCAATAGAGGGCGGAGTGTGCGGTACGGGATTTGCGTTGACGCTGGGCGAAGGGAATCGTCTGGTATGCGAGGCAATCGAGCTTTTGGCCAGGCCATTGCAGGGCAGGCCGATTGAAGATTTGATGGCGGAGTTCGGAGCGGTCTCGCAGCAGATGGCCGATAACCCTATGTTGCGATGGCTCGGGCCGCACAAGGGCGTCGTGCATCTGGCGCTCGCTTCCATCACCAATGCATGCTTTGATCTGTGGGCGAAGGGTCGTGGCGTACCGCTGTGGAAGCTGTTGCTGGATTTACAGCCTGAAGAGGTCGTGCGCCTGCTGGATCTCAGCTATCTGGACGAGGTGCTGGATGAGCGACAGGCGGTGGCAATACTGCAGGGACAGATGGCGACGCGCAATCAGCGTGCTGATGTGTTGCGCACGGGATATCCGGGGTATGACACCTCGGTGGGATGGATGGCGTATGACGATGCCAAGGTGCGTGAGCTGACGGCGCGAGCGATCAGCCAGGGTTTCAGCGCCTTCAAATTAAAAGTAGGTTCAAAAGATCCTGCGCGCGATCTGCGTCGTGCAGCTATGCTGCGCGAGTGCGCGGGCGATGGCGGTACGGTGATGTTTGACGCGAATCAGCAGTGGACACTGCCTACAGCGCGAAAGATGTGCGCGGAACTGGTGAAGCTGCGACCGCTATGGATCGAAGAGCCCACACATCCGGATGACGTGATGGCGCACGCGGCGCTGGCGCGAGAGATCGCTCCGGTGAAGATTGCAACCGGCGAGCATATTCCTAACCGCGTAGTGTTTAAGAACTTTATCGAGACCGGAGGCGTGCATTTTGTACAGGCCGACTGCACACGGCTGGCGGGCGTGAGTGAGTTTCTCACGGTAAGCCTGCTGGCCAGGAAATTCAACCTGCCCGTGGTGCCGCATGTGGGCGACATGGGACAGCTTCATCAGCACCTGGTGCTCTTCAACCATGTGGCTATGGGGCATGAAGCGACGTTTCTGGAGTACATCCCTCATCTCAGAAAACATATGGCGCATCCGGCGGTGGTGGAGGGCGGCCATTACCTCACACCGGAGGAGCCCGGCGCATCCTGCGACCTGGTTGAGCTGGCAGGAAAGAGCTGCGGATGAGCGGCCCTGTAATGCAGGGGATTGGATTGACGATGATTGCCGGAGTGATGTCCGGCAACTGCATGCTGCCGATGAAGTTCACGCGTCGTTGGCGATGGGAGAATGTGTGGCTGGTGTTCAGCCTTGTCTCTTTGCTGGTGCTTCCGTGGGCGCTGGCATTGATGCAGGTAGACCGATTGATTGAGGTATACCGCGCGGTTCCGCTGACGATGATGTACGCTCCGCTTTTGTTTGGCGCAGGATGGGGCGTAGCGCAGATTCTGTTTGGCATCTCTGTATTGCGGCTGGGAATGGGCGTCGGCTATGCGGTGATTGTAGGGCTCGGAGCTGTGCTGGGAACACTCGTTCCACTATTTCTGGGGCAGAGGCGATTCGTCACAACCGCTGCGCTGGTGGAGATACTGGCTGGCGTGGCTGTGATGGTGTTGGGAATTGTGCTGACAGCGTGGGGCGGCCAACTGCGTGAGCACGGTGATCATTCAGCAACTGTTGGTGTGGATGCACCGCGGCAACAGGGGTACATTGCGGCTGTGATGCTGGCCGTGCTTTGCGGCGTAATGGCGCCGATGTTGAACTATGCGTTTGCGTTTGGACAAGGGCTTGCAGAGGCGGCGGTACGAGCGGGGAACACGCCCGTGGCTGCTGCCTATGCCGTGTGGCCAATCGCATTGCTAGGCGGCCTCATTCCAAATGTCGCCTATAGCGTGTATCTCTTGCGGAAGCATAAAAGCTGGGGAGGATTTGCAGAGCATTCGCCCGATGCCGTATGGCCGGTATTGATGGCGGTGCTGTGGATGGGAGCGTTTGCGCTGTACGGCGTGAGCTCGGTATATCTGGGGGCGCTAGGGACATCGATTGGATGGGGACTGTTTCAGATATTCATGATTATGACCGCGACGATCTCGGGCCTGTTGACGGCGGAATGGACACGCGCCTCGCGTAAGGCGATAACATTGCTGGGAACAGGAATGGCGGGGTTGGTGGGAGCGACCATTCTGTTGTCGATGGGGAGTCGCTGAAAGAATGGGCTGGATCGATGGGCCGCCGGCATGGATGGATGCAAGGCAGAAATGGGATGGGGCTTCTGCTGCTGGGTGCAATCGCTGGCGCCATTGTTCCGAGTGCCCACGCACAGCCTTCTTCGCTTAGGCGGCTAGCTTCGGCCACTCATCGTAGAACGGGCCAGTCAGTCCGTATACGATATTGGATCGCCACGCCTCTCGCTGGATCGATAGAGCGCTTCTATAAGCGCCATCGTCTGGAACGCATCTTCAAAGTGAGAGGGTAGTGTAGCGATCGAGCCTTCCGCGAAGGCTTGCAGTGCTCCCATCGTTCCCATGAAGGCATCAGGAAAGTTATTGCCGCTGACCGGCAGCGACTGCCAGGTTGGGGCGGTATTTCCACGTTCGGAATATTCGAGCGTGTCCGGTCTGCCGGTTGGATAGTCGAGATTGACTCCCATCGAGATGCGGGCCGCTCCCGTCAGTCCTTCCCATTGCACGAAACTGTGCTGATGGGCTGGGCCAAAGTTGTGTCCATGATTGGCTGTGACGAAGACCCGTTTGGAATCGCCATAATCCAGAATGGCCGTGGTGCGGGTGGCGGCAAGATTGGCGGAGAGAGGGTGCTTTACCGTGCGTGCATAGACGCTCTGCGGATTACCCAGCCATGACCGGATAAGGTCGAAATAATGAATGCTATGGTAGAGGATCTCGAGCCGTGGAGCGGTGGAGAGAAATGTCCACAGGTGCCAGGGAGTGTAGGTACGTGTCTGCACCTCAATGTCATGGATCTCGCCGAGAAAACCCTTACTGGCGAGCGCTTGAACTGCGAGATTGTTCGGTGAATACCGCAATGAAAAATTGACCGCGGCGATGAGGCTTTTGCTCCGGCAAAGATCCCGGATTGCACGTGCTTCTTCGATCGTCTCGCCCATTGGCTTTTGCATCAGAACGGTGGCCCCATCCGGTAACTGCGAAAGGATCAAGAGCAGTTGCGATGCGGGAACAGCGATATCGAAGACCGCGTCGCGGGGGGCGAAACGGACCGCCTCAGCGATTGCCCCGAACGAACCGCAGATGCCTCGCTCGGTCGCAAGATTCGCTGCTTTTTCCGCCGAGGCATCCATGATGCCGATGACGGGGAAGCCGGCTTTTTCGTATGCCGGCAGGTGTGCCGAGCGCACGATACCGCCGGCCCCGAAGATCATGATGGGACGGCCCTGCCTCGGTCGCGGCGGCTGTGCGCATTCAATGGTTGCCAAAAGGGAAGAACCGAGGTGCTCAGAATTCGAGGTCATGTCTTTCAATAGCTCCGTGAATGCATAACACGCAGGATAGCTTTAGTACTTCACTGATACACAGGGTGCCTCTTAAGCGCTTGTTTTTGAGCTACGAGCCACTGGCGAGCCGGAAAGCTGCTCGACTCAGATTGGAGGCGCCTGTACACCGTTGGGGACACTGCTTTAGCTCTAATCGATTCGGGACCCTCGTTGCGTAAGCCTCTTCGACTTAATGCTGCGGAGCGGCCGATCCGGCCGACCGCAATAGGTTGAGCGCCTTCTTGATGTCCTCATCTGCCGGAGACAACTTCTGCGCTGCGAGCAACTCTGTTCGTCCATTCGTGTAGTCGCCGGAGCGGCAATAGATCAGACCGAGGTCCTTGTGAAGCTGCGCCAGCGAATCGCACTGTCCGCAGGCATTGATCGCTTCCTTGAGCTGCGCGATCGCCTGCGGCCAATCATGCGCGTCGGCGGATGCCAGGGCGAAGTTGCCAAGCGTGTTGGCGCGATCCGTGATGTGCTGGGCCGCCTGCATTGCCTTGAATTGTGACTGCAAACGTTTGGCTTCATCAGGATTCGATTGCATCAGGAGCCGAGAAAGGCTGTAGAACGCCTCGCTGTACTGTGGTTCAATTTGGATTGTTTTGCGCCATTGCTCAATCGCACCAGCTTTGTCTCCCTTTCGTTGCAGCTCCTGCCCCAGCATGAAGTGGGCTTCAGCATTGTCAGGTTTGATGGAGAGTGATTTTTTGAAATTGAGGATCGCTGCCTCTGCTTCTCCCGCCTGCCTTGAGATCAAGCCCAGCAGGTACCAGGAATCTGCCGAGTTTGGATCGAGTTGCGTAGCCGTCTCGAGTTCCGGCTTTGCCTCGCTATTGCGTTGTAAATCGAGGAGGACCCGGCCTTTATTGTAGTGCGCTACAGCGTTGTTTGGATCCAGGTTGACTGCTTGGGAGAACTCGCCAAGCGCGCCGTTGAGGTCGAACTGATCCGCCAGCGCAATTCCCAGATTCAGATGTGCGCCCGGCGATTTGGGATCGAGCTCCGTCACCTTGCGAAAGTAGGTCAGAGCATCGCTTCCCTTGTTAAGGCGCACCAGGACCATCCCGTATGCGCTAAGCGCGCCAGTATTTTTCGGTTCAATTTGAATTGCGCTGGAGAGCGCCCGACTGGCCTCCGGAAACCGAGCTTCGCTGGCCAGTATCATGCCCAGATTCGCAAACGCCTGACCATACTGAGGATTATTTTCCGTGGCTTCGCGAAATAACTTTTCGGCTTGCGCGTTATCGCCCAGTTGGCCACAAAGGACGCCCAGGTTATTTTGCGCCTCAGCGTATTGCGGATCGAGCGCGATAGCCGTCTCAAATTCTTTTTTCGCGGCGGCGACCTGATTTTCCTGCAGGTAGAGAACTCCCAGTTGATTGTGGGGACGAGACAGTTGAGCATCGAGAGCCACCGCCTTTTCGAGCGCCTCCCGCTCGCCGCGGTAATCGCCAGTCCGCGACAAGGCAAGGGCAAGGTTATAGTATGTCCGTGCATTCCCTGGGTCTCCGGCAAGTGATTCGCGATACAAGGCAACGGCCTTTTGCGGATCTCCCGTCTGCAAATCCGCGTTCGCCTGATTCGCCTTCACCCCGGCGACATCCTGTTTGACACTTTGCTCCTTTTGCTTCTCGAAGGTACTCAGCTCCTTATTCGCTTCGTTCTTCTCTCCCAGAGCACGCAAGACAGCGGCCAACTGAAAACGCGCTTTACTTGAATCCGGGCTGAGTTTCAGCGCAGCTTCCAGTTCCGGGCGTGCCTCCGCGGGGCGGCCAAGGTGTGCAAGGACATAGCCCAGGCTGTATCGGGCATCGAAATAATTCGGGTCAATGGTTACGGCCTGACGCAGAAAACCTTCGGCTTCCGCATAGTTCCCCAATCCCTTTTCCACTACGCCGCTGAAGTACAGCGCATCGAACTCGTGCGGCCGGTGCTGTCGATACTCCTGAATGAGGGGAACAGCGGTATCGAATTGAGCGAGGACCACCAGCGCTTTTACGTAGGACAGGCGCGTGACGTCGTCGGAGGGATCGAGGCGCAGTGCCTCCTTGAATTCCTGCGCGGCCTCGCCGAACCGGTTCTGTTGAACATAGACGGCCCCCATGTTGAAGTGTCCCTGGGCATAGGAAGGATGCTGTTTGATAATTAAGGAAAGGACCTTCAGCGATTCGTCGGTGTTGCCATTCTTCGAATATGCGACGGCCAGATTAAGCTGCAAAACCTCATCCGGAGGCGCGTTCTTCAACTCTGCAATTGCCGCGGTGTACCTCTTTTCTGCGATGAGCGCTTTGGTCAGCCCGTCGATCGCCCTCACCGACTGCGGGTTCTCTTTCAGAATGGCCTTGAACACTTCGATGGCACTGTCTTGCCGGTTCAACTCGCTGAGAGATGCTCCCAGGGGCAATAGAATCTGCTCCGAGTTAGGCTTCAGATTCGACGCTGTCTTGAGTTCCGTAATCGCGCGACCGGGGTTGCCACTCGTCAGCAGAGTGATCCCGAGATCATAGTGGCTCTGCCACGATTTGGGATCGAGACGCAATGCCGTGTCAAAAGCAGAAATGGCACATGAGAATTGTCGCTGTTTTGCAAACCACGTCCCCAGTGCTTCGTAGGCGCCGGCGGAGGGATTGGAAGCAAGCATCCGGTTCAAGGCCGCTGGCCCTTTGCAGCTGGGCGTGCTCTGGGCGAATGCGGCCAATGGCAAAGCACAGAGAGCAGGAAGCGCAACCAGCAGCGAGCGCCGCGCCGATCTTCGTCTTCCGGCATGCCTGTGGAAGGACTCGCTGTGGACAGACAATAGAATTTGACTCCAGACCATGAGAGCTCCGCTGTATTGCTTCGTCGTGAATCCACTATATCCGCTGTATCGATTCCACGGTGCAGTGAGCGGAATTGCGCATCAGAAGGAGAGAAGAGAACGGGGAAGATCTGCGCTATGGCGGCCGCCGTTCCGGCCGCTGAACCAAATGGCTGGCCGCAACAGATCACATTTTCCGCTGCTATAATTCGCCAGAACATGGAGAAACTCCGTCTCAGCGCTGCACAAAATCCCATCGCTTCCTTGCTTCGATGGGCAGCATTTTTTCTCTGCTTCGTTCCGGCCGGTCTGTGTCGCGCGCAAATGGGAGTGTCAACGGGGAACGGCGTAGCCATGCCTGCGAAGCCTTTGCCTTCGGGAGTGAAGGCGCCTGTGGTGCGTTATGAAGACATCGCCGCGCTAGCCGGCCTTACCGGACTCAATGTCTCCGGGGCGGCAACTAATAAGCAGTACATCATCGAAACGACTGGGACAGGAGTGGCTGTCTTCGATTACGACAACGATGGCTTGCCGGACATTCTGTTTGTCAATGGCGACCGCTTTCATGATGGCGGCACGTCTACGCCGCTGCTGTATCACAATCTCGGCGGTCTGAAGTTTGAAGATGTCACCGCCAAGGCCGGATTAACGCATACCGGATGGGGCCAGGGAGTCTGCGCCGGGGATATCGACAACGATGGGCATGTCGATCTCTTCATCACGCAGTGGGGACAGAACGTGCTTTACCATAACCAGGGCAACGGCACGTTTAAGAATGAAACGGAGGCGCGGGGCCTCGCATCGCCGAAGCCACGCTGGAGTACAGGGTGTGCTTTTGTGGACTTCGACCGGGATGGGGCGCTCGATCTGGTCGTTGCCCACTACATCGAATTCGATCCCGCGAAGACACCGCATCCGGGCGAGAAGTCGCAGTGCGAATGGAAGGGGCTGCCAGTGATCTGCGGTCCGCGAGGGCTGCCGGGCGAGACGATCTCTCTGTATCGGAATGATGGGCACGGCCACTTTACCGATGTCTCGGACCAGATGCACATCACCACGCCCAAGAACTACTATTGCTTTTCCCCTCTGGTTGCGGATTTCGACAACGATGGCTGGCCGGACATTTATGTCGCGTGCGACTCCACCGCAAGCCTCTACTTTCACAATCTCAAAGGCAAAAGCTTCGAGGAGATTGGCGTCGAGTCCGGCGTTGCCTATAACGACGAAGGACGCGCGCAGGCCGGTATGGGGGTAACGGCAGCCGACTTCAGCCATAGCGGTCGCCTCGATATCTTCAAGACCAACTTTGCAGACGATACCTCTACCCTCTACAGCAATCAGGGCGCGAATAACTTCATCGACGCAACGATCGAAACCGGCCTCGCAGTCAATACGCGGTACCTGGGTTGGGGTACGGCAGCAATCGATATTGACAATGACGGCTGGAAAGATCTGATTCTCGCCAACGGACATGTGTACCCGGAAGTCGATACCGGGCACACCGGTGAGAAGTTCAAGCAGAGCCGGTTACTCTACTGGAATCGGGGGGACGGACAGTTCTTCGACCTCTCTTCTTCGGCAGGAAGCGGCATTACCGCGGCGCATGCTTCACGAGGGCTGGCCATTGGGGACCTCAACAACGACGGCAACCAGGAAATCGTCATCGTCAATATGGGAGAGACTCCATCGCTATTGAAGAATGTGGCGCCCCCTCTGGGCCGCTCCATCCTGATACGCGCTCTAACGGCAACCAACCGGGATGCAATCGGTGCCCGAATCACAGTTACCGCGAACGGGCAGACTCAAATCGATGAGGTTCGCAGCGGTGGCTCGTATATATCCCAGAGCGACTTTCGACTCCACTTTGGCTTGGGAAAAGCGACCTCGGCCGCCCTTTCAGTTCATTGGCTCGATGGCAAAGTCGAGAATTTCTCTTCGGTTGCCGCGGGCCAGATTGTCACCATCCAGGAAGGGAAAGGGATTGTCAGCAAGGTACCGTACAGACCCTCTAAACTCTGAGTCCTGGGAGCGCTTCAAGGACGCGGGCTGCCCTCCGCGCGGTTCAGCATCTGCCGCATGAAACTGTCTTGGGGAAAGACTTCGAGATAGTCTTCGAGAGTCTTCTGCGCCGTTGGATATTGTTTGGCCTCGATGAGATTGACTACCAGCATCTTCCTTGTAACAGGGTTGAACGGATCCAGCTGGATTGCCTTCTCAATCAGTGGGCGAGCTTCGGCAGTCTTTCCAAGATGAGTGAGCGCGTTTGCCAGATCGGCATAAGTCGTCGCGACGCCTGGACCCGTCTCAAGCGAACGCCGGAGATAGCCGGCTGCATTCACAAAGTCGCCATTTTTCAGATCTCTGCGCCCCAGCGCCGCTTGCACCAAAGGGTTATTGGGCTGGGTCTGCTCCAACTGGTCAAGGACTTTGAGATAAGAGGTCACGTACTGCGGCTTGTTTTCCGCAAGCTCTCCATACGCCTGTAAAAGCGTCAGCAACGAAGGCGAAGCGGCCTGCTGACCCGGCACTGAGAGATGAGCAGGGTTGAGGTGGATCAGATTCGGCAGTGCAGCGGTCGTCTGTGTAAAGGTGACATCCGGAAACGGCTCATCAGGGGTCGCCACGATGCGGTGATTGGTGGCGGTGGAGTGCGAGATGACCTGGATGTCTCGTTGAGGCATATGGCAGCCGATGCAGTTGTTGGCCGGTTTTTGCTGCATTCGAGCTTCTAAAGGAAGTTTGCAGCTTCGGCTGGTATGGCAGGTCAGGCATTTGTTGTTGAAATATGCCGGGGCCTCTTCCCGGGATGGCTCGACGTGAGGATCGTGGCAGCTAATACAGCTAAGCTTTCCCTTGCTCGCACGGTAGCACTTGCTCAACGTCATGGAGTAGTAATGGTCGACGTGGTCCGCAGAGGGAGGGGACTCTCGTGTGGGTGGAACCATAAGGATCGACAAGATGTTGTCGAGTGGAAGTCCGGGGCGGATGTCCCTGTACGTCTTTCCAGGCTTGAGAACTCGAACATCGCCCGCCTGATGGCAAGCCATGCAGATGTTGTCCGCCATATACGGCGTGAGGTGAGCAGGATTCACGATCATAGTGACGGGATCGGCCGGAGACCCCTTCGCCAGTCTGGGAACATGTGCGCCACTCATAAGCGCCACATGTGCAGCTCCGGGGCCATGGCATCTCTCGCATCCAATAGCGAGTTCGGAAAAAGGAGTACGTTCAAACTCTCCCGTGCTTCCCGGCACAGCATTTGGCCGGCCGCTGTGACAGGAGATGCAGCCTGGGGTAATCGGGCGATTGAAGCCCAGGTCGGTAAACTCATATCCAGGCGAGGGTTCCCAGCTCATCGTCCTGGAATAGAACGACAGTGGCGCCTGGAACAGGTGATTATCTTCCCGGAGAATTGTTCCGAAACCATTGACCCCGGCACCGATGATCCATTGCAGCTCGTGAGCGTCCCGAAAACTTTCCTTGCCGTCGGCGTCGGTCCCGGACTCGCTTTGATAGAGCTTTCCGTCTTTGGTAAAGACCTCGAACCTGCGTTTCAATTGTGGATTGACATAAACGGCGGAGGAAGGGCTCTTTTTTAAAAATGCCGGTGTCGCCGGCGACATGGAACGCCCCATGCTCGTCCGTGAGAACTCTCGATAAATCTCGGAATGGCATGGGGAGCAGGCGCTGGAACCGACATATTCATCTTTGGATTGGATGGACGGCGCGGCGGCGCGATTGTTTGGCGGCTGCCCGAAACCAAGTCCCGGCAGCATCAAAATGAAAAAGAGGATCGCCGCGGATGCCGCACGCCACACGATGAAGACGCTACCTGGCTGGGAAGGCCTTTCGTTCCAATCCATGACGGAATCGGGCCTCGCTTTGCAAACGGGTCGCTTCATTGGTCCTTTTTTCATGCGTCGATGAGCGTACTACAAGACCTGGCTCCAATACAGCGGTCTTGCAGCCCATTTTTCCGGTGAGACGCAGCTCAATCAATAGGTTGACTTTTTCACTTGACAAAGTTGTTATGCGTATATAAAAGTTGATCCCACCTCGTAAAGTACTCGAAACAGCAACTGCATTCCCTTTGGGCCAAGAGTCTTCTGTAGGACGCCTTCCACGAGATGGTGGGATGAGATCAACAAAATGAGAGAGGTTCCGTCGATGCCAAGTTACGCGCAAAGCCTTGCCAGACAAATCGCTGCTCTGCTTCCAGGGGCGCACAAAACCTGCTTTCTTGGCCTTCTCCTCTTGCTGATTGCAGGTCCGGTAAGAGCCCAGGTCTCGACCGCTTCCGTCAATGGAGTCATCCGCGACCCCAATGGCGCGGTGATTCCAGGCGCGACGATCTTGCTGCAGAACACCGCGACGTCGGTTGTGCGTCAATCCGTCTCCAATAACGCCGGAGCCTACGCTATTCTCGATATCACGCCGGGCCACTATACCGTCCAGGCGAGTGCCACGGGATTTAATCCACAAAAGGTTTCGGAATTTGTCCTCTCTGTCGACCAGACGGCTACACTCGACTTCAAACTTGCAATAGGAACTAAGACGGAAGTCGTTACAGTGGACGCCACGGCCGCCCAGTTGAATTTGACTGGAGCCAGCCTCGGAACTGTGATCGAGACCAAACAGGTCAACGATCTTCCTCTGAACGGACGTAACTTCACTTCACTGCTGTCGCTCACTCCGGGCGTCGTTCCGATCATGACCGGACAGAGCGGTGGAATGTCCGGCAGCGGTGGATTCGGTGCCGCGGTCGCCATCGGTTCGGACTACTCTTTTCCTTCCATCAATGGGCAGACCAACCGCAGCGACTTCTTCCTGATGGACGGTCTCTACAACTACGGCGCAATCGAGAGCACCTATGCCATCGCACCCATCATCGACGCGATTCAGGAGTTCAAAGTGGTTTCGCATACCGATGACGCGGAATACGGCTCCGTCCTCGGCGGCGTAGTGAATATCGTCACAAAGAGCGGCACCAATGAATTTCACGGCTCTGGTTGGGAGTATGTTCGCAATACCGTCTTCGATGCGCGCAATTATTTTCTACCGAAGTCCGCGCCCAAGCCATCTTTCCACCAGAACCAGTTCGGCGGATCGATCGGCGGTCCTGTCATCATTCCAAAGCTCTACAACGGCAGGAACAAGTCCTTCTTCTTTGGCGCATATCAGGGGTATCGCTATTCGACACCGCAGAATAACCTGTTTCTGGTGCCCACCGACGCAGAATTGGCTGGCAACGAAGCCGACAACAATCAACTTCAGATCTACAATCCGTTTCAGACCACGCCAACTATCGACGCCAAAGGTCAACCCAACTTTACCCGTCCGGCATTTCCTGGCAACCAGATTCCTTCCAATCTGATCGACCAGCGGATGGTCTCCTTTGCGAAATTTATCTTTCCCGCGCCAGGACCTTGTCTGCAATTTGGTGCGAGCGGTACGTGTACAGCCAATGCAATCGACGCTACTCCATTGACGCAAAAGCAGAATGAGTTCGATATTCGCGGAGATCAGAGCTTTGGGACCAAGGACACCGCATGGTTCCGCTACAGCTTCATCAACAGCACGGTCAATTCTTCAGGCGGCCTGCCCGGACTGCTGACCGACCACGAGATCCAGGGGCGCAATTGGGGCGGCAGCTTTGTTCACACCTTCAGCCCCACCCAGATCCTGCAGGTGCAATATGCGCGCACGACCGTGGCTGACAACTCCGCGACACGCTTCACTAAATCAACTTCCAGCATTATTTCGACCATGGGCTTTTCCGATGCCTTTGTCAGCGGCTTTGCCGGGGCAAACGGAGGCGCTCTGCTCCCAGGCCCGGGCATCAGCGGGTATGGCAACGGTGGCGAGAGTATCAACAAGACGCCTAAGTCCACGGACAGTCATGAGATTCGTGGTTCCTACACGAAGATCATGGGCAATCATGAGATTAAGTTTGGCGCAGGGTTCGACACCGTGAACTTTGCCAGCCCGTTGTCTCAGATTGGCCTCAACTTCAGCGCTCCACAGACTGGGAATCAATCCATCCTGGGTCCCGACGGCAAACCTGTTTCCAATGGCGACGCTCTGGCATCTTTTCTGCTGAATGTGCCCAGTGGCGCCAGCCGACGCAACGTGGATGAGACAGAGCGCCCCGGCGGCCTGCTAAGTGTCTTCCTCCAGGACTCCTGGAAGGCAACGCCACGGCTCACCCTGAACTACGGATTGCGCTACGACTATCCCTTCCTGCCAGCGTATGGAACCAACGCAAACATCGGCAAGCAGGGCGGCCCGGAAACCGGCGACATGGATTGGGGAACCGGGAATTACATCATCCAGAAGCTGCCGCCATCTTGCAACTCGCGCGGCTTCGCTCCCTGCATCCCCGGCGACGGCACCCTGCCTGCTCATGTCATTGTGAGCCCCAACGGCAAGATCTCTCATAACGTCCATACGAACCTTGGTCCAAGATTCGGTTTCGCCTTCAAGATCGACGACAAAACGGTGATGCATGGTGCTTACGGCATCGTCTTCGATGACTGGGCAGCGGTCACCCAGATGGCCCAGAACATCGAGGGCTCGTGGCCCGACATTGGGCAACAGATCACCGGCTCGCTCACCAACGTTCCCACCTCCACTCAACTTACGCCAAATGTAACCTCTCAGAATCCCTTCAACGCAAGCGGATCTGGACTCTTTCCGGCCGCCACGCCATTCACCAGCAATCAGTGGTTCTATGACCCGCACATTAAAAACCCTTATGCAGAGCAGTGGAACTTCGGGGTCCAGAGACAGTTGAACGGCTCCCTGGCACTGAGAATAGACTATGTCGGCTCTGCCTCTCATCGCACGAACGTCGGTGGTCAATACAACACGGCTCTCACGCCAGGTCCCGGCGACCCGCAGACAAGGGCGCCCTATCCATATGGCATTCCAACTTTTTATGACCGCAGCATTGGCAATGGCAGTTACAACGCTCTGCAGGTGCAGTTGGATAAACGCTACACCAACGGCTTCTCCTATCAGATTGCCTATACCTGGTCTAAATCAATGGCCGAAGATGACGGCTGGTTTGGTGTTGAAGGCACCGTAGTGCAGGACGCATATCATCCCGGGGCCTCCTATGGCTTGTCCGGGACCAATATCCCCCATGTCTTTGTGGTCAACTCTCTTTATGAGATTCCCGTCGGCAAAGGCAAGAGATTTTCGACCGGCAATCGCTTCATCGATTATGTCGTCGGAAATTGGCAGATCAACAATATCTTCACCTGGCGCAACGGACAGAACTTCACGATCAAAGACAGCAATGACATCGCCAACATCGGAAACAGCGGCTACGAATGGGCTGATCGGGTTGGCAACCCGCATCTTTCGCATCCCACAATAGCGAAATGGTTCAACACTGCGGCCTTCGCCGTTCCAGCGCAATACACCTTTGGAAATGTCGGAAGGAATACGATGCAGTCGCAACGGTGGATCAATCTGGACAGTTCGGTCATTCGCTCATTCCCGTTCTGGCGAGAAGATAGAATCGAATTTCGTGCAGAGGGATTCAATATCCTTAATCATCCAGTCTTCGGTGGTCCCCAGAATGACATTAGCAACACGAGCTTTGGAGTCGTCACCAGTCAGGCAAATTCACCCCGGCAACTACAGTTGAGCGGCAAGATCATATTTTGAGCAGCAGGAGTACTCGTCCTGTTCATCAAAAAACTCTGCGCGGTCGAGTCTCCTCGGCCGCGCACTTTTTCACCCTCAACTCTTCTCAGAGCAATGATCGTGAGAATGCTCCTCTTTCGCGAATCGGCCGGGTAAGTTCCGGACAGGGACAAAAATCCGGATAAAAGAGAAACGGGCGCTCAAAGGGCGCCCGTTTAGATGGGTTGGCATTTCCGTAATTGGTTGCGGGGGTAGGATTTGAACCTACGACCTTTGGGTTATGAGCCCAACGAGCTACCGGGCTGCTCCACCCCGCTCTTTGAATATACCGCTGTTTGAATGGCAGGTCAATTCGCTCGGACACCGCAATAATGCGCTGTATCTGCATGTTGTAGTAACTTTTTTCCATAGATCGCGTTTTAATAGATAGCGAACGGTGCAGTCGCTGCGAGGGAATCATGCAACGGTGGAAGTGCTTTCAGATCTTAAGTCTGGTAATCGCTGTACTGCTTACAGGGGGCGCGGTGGCAGTCGCCCAGGAAAAACCCGCGATCGTGCCGGATGCGCAGGTTGAAGCCAATGTTTTGAAAGCATTAGCGTCCGAACCTCAACTGGCAGATCAATCGATCAGCACGACGACCGTTTATGGTCAGGTCACGTTGACCGGGACCGTGCGCGATGAGGCGTCCCGGGACATGGCCGAGACCGTCACATCCAACACGCCGGGCGTCAAGAAGGTCATCGATCAACTGGCCATCGGCACCGTTACAGCCGAAGCTACCCCGGCGCCTGATCAGGGCTCGGCAGCCGAAGGCAATCAGTCTGAGGCGCAGACCGACGGAACCTATCCGCCTGCATCCAATGGGCAGCAGCCTGACTATCAACAGCAAAGCCAGCCGGACGACAATCAGCAGCAGGTGGGCGTAGCCGGCGAGCCCTCGGCAAATGGTCCACAGTATGGCCCTCCCGGGCCTCCGCAAGAGAGCCAGAACGGACAGTATCGTCCTCCTTACAACCCGGCCGAAGGTCAGGCGCATCCTCCGTACCGGCGCCCCTATCGCGCCCAGCAGGGTGGCGAACCGGTCGTCGTCCCCAGCGGCACGATGGTCCGCGTCCGCATCAATGAGGGCATGAACAGCAAAAACACTGCACCGGGAACGATCTTCGACGGCATTGTCATCAACGATGTCGTTGCCGGAGGTGCCGTGGCGATTCCGCGCGGCACCGCGGTGCAGGGAAGAGTGGTGGATGCGCAGAACGCCGGTTCGCTCAAGGGCAAGGGGGAACTGGCGCTGCAACTCACGCAGATCACGCTGGGCGGTCAGACCTACCCCATTGTCTCCGACGCCTGGAGCCATCAGGGTGCGGACAAGACCGGGCAGACCGTCGGCAACGCGGTCGGGCTGGGAGCGTTTGGAGCGATGATCGGAGCCGTTGCCGGGGGTGGTCCTGGAGCCTTGCTCGGAGCCGGACTCGGTGGCGCTGCGGGCGTCGGCGTCTCGGCAGCGTCCAGACGCGGTGAAGCGACGGTCCCCGCCGAAGCGATCCTGACCTTTCATCTGGCTCAGCCGGTGCCTCTAACGACGGTCTCGCAGGACGAGATGGATCGCCTCGCATCCGGCATTCAACCGGCGCGACGATTGTACCGTCGTCCCTATTCGCCGCCCTATTACTCCTACGGCCCCGCCTATTACCCTTACTAAAGGGTGACCAGGGGAGAACAGGCTGGTGAGAAGCAGCTCGCTCGGATGAATTCGGACGCTGGCTGATTTATACTTGTTGCTTGCCCTGCAAATGGCGTGGTGCGCGTCGAGAGACATGCTGCCATGTCACGCAAAACCCCGGGCACGCGGTCGTCTTTCAACACGAAGGCGGGAACGCGCGAAGTGAAGGTCTTTCGTCTAGCATGATTCGTATTCTGCAGCAGGACAACCGCCTCATCAAGATCATCTTTGCCGTCATCATCGCCGTGGCCTGCGTCACCATGGTGATCACGCTCGTTCCCGGCATCTTCGATAACGCCGACACTACCGCCGGGCCGAATGGCACCTTTGCCACCGTCCGCGGCCCCGGCATCCTCGGCCGGTTCATCGGCGAGAGCATCCCCATCAAGGAAACCGATGTCGATCAACTGGCGCAGCGGCAGTTGCAGCAGCAGCATCTTCCCGATTTTCTGATGCCGTACATGACCCAGCGCGCCGGGCAGGTACTGGTGCAGCGCGCGATCCTCAAGCGCGAAGCCGACAAGATGAAGCTCGAGGTCAGCGACGAAGACCTTCGCCGCGAGTTGCAGACCGGGCCCTTCGCGCAGTACCTGTTTCCCAACGGACAGTACATCGGCGACGACGGCTACATGAACTTCGTACAAAGCAACTTCCAGACCAACCGTAGCGACTTCGAGTCGAAGGTGAAGAGCGACATGGAATTAAACCGCCTGCAGGCCCTGATTACGGGCGGTGTGGCGGTCTCCGACAGCGCTGTTCGCGAGGCGTACCGGGTGCAGGGAACGAAGGTCAAGTTCGACTACGCCGTCATCTCGTCGGACGATCTGGCCAAGACGATCAATCCCAGCGATGCGGAGTTGCAGGCGTTCTTCAAATCGAACCAGGCCCGCTATGCCACGGCAATTCCGGAGGCCCGCAAGATTCAGTACGTCGCCTTTGACGCATCGAACCTGCCCGGCGGCAAGCCGCAGGTCACCGACGCCGAGATCCAGGCTTACTACAAGCAGCATCAGGACGAGTACGAGGTGAAGGACCAGGTCAAGGTCCGCCACATTCTGATCGCCGTTCCCCAGGGCGCGGATGCCAAGACCGATGCTGCGGCCAAGGCGAAGGCCGAGGGTGTGCTGAAGCAGATCAAGAGCGGCGGCAACTTCGCCGACCTTGCCAAGAAGAACTCCGACGATCCCGGAAGCAAGGACCAGGGCGGCGAGCTTGGCTGGCTTGACCATGGCAAGACGGTTCCCGAGTTCGACAAGGCGGCCTTTGCGCTCGCTCCCGGACAGACCTCCGGCCTCGTCAAGACGCAGTTCGGGTATCACATTCTGCAGGTCGAAGATAAAAAGACCGCGCACGAGCGGCCTCTGGAAGAGGTCAAGCCGGAGATCGTTCCCGTGCTTGAACAGCAGAAAGCCGGCGCTGCTGAGCAGAACTTTGCGACGCAGTTGGCGGCGGACGCGAAGAAAGACGGCCTCGACAAGGCCGCCGCGGCAAAGGGTCTGCACGTCGTCACGACCGACTATGTTGCCAAGGACGGCGTTATCGCCGGACTGGCCGATGGATCTGCTCTGCTGACCCAGGCATTTGCTACGGCCAAGGGGGCGGCACCGGCGGCAGTCTCGACCGGTAACGGATTCGCGATCTTCCAGGTAGAGGACATTAAGACGGCCCACGCGCCTGCCTTCGCGGACTACAAACCGCACATTCTTAATGACTACAGGGAACAGCAGTTGCCGCAGCTACTGACCGCGCAACTCACCAAACTGGCAGACCGCGCCAAGGTCTTGAATGATTTGAAGAAGGCAGCGGCGGAGATGAAGATACCCGTCAAGTCGAGCGACTTCGTCGGCAAGGACGGACAGGTCCCCGACCTGGGCGCGATGAGCGGCCCCGGCGCGGTGGCGTTCTCGCTGGCCAAGGGAGCGATCTCCGGGCCAATCAATGCGGGCAGGGCTGGCGTTGTGCTTACCGTGCTCGACAAGCAGGAGCCGACCGCGGACGATATTGCCAAGAACTTTGACAAGACGCGGGCGCAGTTGATGGGAGAGCGTCAGGATGAGATCTTCCGTATCTACATGGGCAGCCTGATGGAGAAGTACGAAAAGGGCGGGGCAGTGCGGTACTCGCGGAAGCCTACGGAACCGGGGCAGCCAAGTCCGGCAAGTCAGGCCCCCATTCCCGGTTAGGAACCTGTAGCTTTGCAGTAAGGCCCGGACATCTGTCCGGGCCTTGTTTTTTTGCTCAACCTTCAAATCCTGGATGCGATTACACGAGCGCGATTCGTTGACCCATGATTGCTATTTGCCCAGCAATGTCTGACGCAGCTCCGCCGTCAGCGTTGTGAGCTGGTGGAGACGATCAGTAGCAGACGACTTCAATATCACCTCTATTTCACGGGCGATCTCCGTGCCATGCTGGTAGCCGAACATGCCGAGCGTGCCGGAGAGCTTGTGCGCGATCTCCAGGGCCTCTGCTCGCAACGCCACCGAGAGATGATCGGACGCGGCCTCCGAAGCCGCACGATCAAGAATCGCAAGCCGTTCGTGCAGCAGCGGCAGATTGCGTTCCCACAGACTTATCAGCAGGGCACCGATTTTAGCTTCGTCTTCAGGATTCATCGGAAGGGTCATGGGGAGGGCCAGAGCCGGTGTTGAGTGACTATTCCAACCAGCTAATTTTCTTTCCAGCCAAGGGCCTCGGAGATTTGATGCGCCAGCGTGAGAGGGTCGAACGGTTTGAAGAGGACTGCGGCCACGCCAAGGCTGGCGAAACGGCGCTGATCGACGCCTTGCACCTTGGCGGTAAGCAAAAGAACGGGGATGTGGGCGACCAGCGGGTTCTGCTGCATGGTGCGGAAGGTGGTGGGGCCGTCGACGCCGGGCATCATGACATCCATGAGGACCGCGTCGGGCTGCTCGACGGTTGCGATTGCGATCCCTTCGACGCCCGAGCCGGCGGTGAAGATCTGCCAGCCGGCGGTGGCTTCGAGCGCGAGCGCGGCGACTTCGCGAATATCTTCTTCATCGTCGATGATTAAAATCCGTCGCATCAGCGTGCCTATTCTCTCATGCTGGAGCTAGCCGGCGCGCTTCACCGTAGACTGCTTTAGATGGACCGGCCAGCCGGAGCGAGGTCGGATTGTTTCGAGCGCAGACGCTGGACCATGGAAACAACAAGCTCTTCTACCTCCTGCGGCTGGATGCGCGCCTTGGTCAAAAACTCGGTGGGCCCGAGACGGAGCTGGGCCATCTCGTTTTCTGATACTTCGCGGCCGGAGTAGACGATCAGAGGCAGCGCGCGAAGTTTGGGTTGCTGGCGCAGCCATTCGACCAAGCTGAAGCCATCGCCGTCGGGAAGCATCAGGTCGAGAATGAGCAGGTCCGGCGGCGAGCCGATGCATTGCCGGATCGCCTCCTGCCGCGTTGCAGCGTGGCTGATCTTTATGGCTGCGTTCTGGAAGCTGGCGATGACGACGTTGGCCAGGTCGTTGTCGTCCTCGATCAGGAGGACGTTGGCCGGCCCGTCGCCGTGATGCAGGATGCGGCTCAGCTCGGCGAAGAGCAGCTTCTCATTGAATGGCTTCTGCACCCAGCCTTGCGCGTCGCCGGTAAATTGCGGGCGCAACGTAGAGGAGAGGACGCTGAGGACGACGACAGGAATGTGCGCCGTCGCGGGATGATTGCGGAGATGCTGAAGCGTCTCCCAGCCGCTCAGTCCGGGCATGTAGAGATCGAGCAGAATGGCTTCGACCTGATGTTCGGCGGCGAGCACGAGCGCCTGTTGGCCGGAGTTCGCTTCGATGACGGTGTAACCCTGACGTTGCAGATGTTCGGAGACGACGGTGCGGATTCCGGGATCGTCGTCGCAGATCAGGATCGATGCGTTGACAGCAGGCGGCGGCACGTCCGGTTGAGCAACATCGCTCGCTCGCGTGACGCGGGGGAGCATCACATAGAACGTCGTTCCGGGACCGAGATTGCGCTGCGCCCAGATCGATCCGCTGTGTTGCTGGACGATGCTGCGGCAGATGGCGAGACCAAGTCCGGTTCCACCTTTCTGGCGCGCGTCCGATGGCTCGACCTGCTGGAAGCGGTCGAAGATGCTGTCCAGCTTCTCGCTGGGAATGCCTCGGCCTTCGTCGGAGACCTTGAGCAGAATCGAGTCCGAGGTCGCTTCGGCGCGAATGCTGACGGTCGATGCGGCGGGCGAGAACTTGATGGCGTTCGAGAGCAGGTTGGTGAGGACCTGAAGGATTCTGTCGGAGTCGCCGTCGAAGAACAAGCCTTCCGTCGAAGCAGCCGGGGCGAAGAGTTCGAGATGGACGGTGTTGGCTTCGGCCATTGGAGTCATGGTCTCGATGGCCTGTTTGCAGAGTTCGCGCAGAGAGCAGCGGCGGACCTGCAGAGGAGCGCGGCCCGATTCCATGCGCTCGATGTCTAGGATGTCGTTGATGAGGCGGATGAGGCGATCGGTGTTGGTGACGGCGATGCGGAGAAGGTTTTGCGCCTTGGCGTCGACGTTGCCGATGACGCCCGAGGAGAGCAGGCCGAGCGCGCCGCGAATGCTGGTCAGCGGCGTACGCAGTTCGTGAGAGACGGTCGAGATGAACTCGTTCTTTAAGGTGTCGAGCTGGGAACGTTCGGTGAGTTGCAGATTGTGCTGGTGCTGCTGTTCGCGGGCCTGTGTCAGTTGGGCGGAGATGTCGCGCAGATTCCGCCGGGCGCGCAGAGCTGCGACGAGAAGGGCACCGATGATGACGAGCAGGACAAGATAACCGAGAATGAGAACCGTATGCATTTCAGCCCATTAAGATAGGGTAACGTATTGCCAGCGTAATAGTAACGCAACGAAGATGACCGCCAGACAGGTGGAATCAGATTGATACCTATTGATACCTGAAAATCTTATCGGATCGATTTCCGGAAAGTTGATTTATTTGGTAACTGAAAAGGGGCGCTCCCGATGGAACGCCCTTTGCTTCGGTCACGAAGCAAGTCAGGCGTTTACCGGGACTTGATTGAGGATCGTCGCCCATTGCTTGCCCTGCCGCGCGGCCTGCGCCTTTTTGTGGAAGGCGTAACCGGCGATGAGCGGAAGCGCGAGCGTGGCCTCGGAATAGACCATCTGCTCGTAGGTGAGATCGACCTTGCCCCAGCTTGACGCCTCTTTGAGCGTGCTGCCGGAGAGAGCACCGTCGCGGGCGTCGGCCACGGTGATCTGGATCGCGTACTTGTGCATTGTGGCTTCGGCGCCGAGTACGTCCGCCGCGACGACGATGTCCTGTGCGAAGTTTTTCGGCACGCCGCCGCCGATCATCAGAAGGCCGGTGGTGGGGTTGGCGATCTTGAGCTGGGTGATCTCGTAGAAGTCCTTCGCGGTGTCGATCGAGACCATCGGCTTGCCCTGGCGCGCGTGCTGGTGGGCGACGAGGCCGAAGCCCGCCGAGCAGTCGGAGAAGGCCGGGCAGAAGATAGGCACGTTCTTCTCGAAGGCGGCGAGGACGATGGAGTCGCGTCCGCCTGCCTGGGGCGTCTTGCCGTTCTTGCTGAGGTATGCGCCCATCTCGCGGATGAACTCGCGGGAGCTGTAGGGGCGGTGTTCGAGCGAGTTGGTGATCTGGTGGATGGTCTCGTCACAGATGCGCAGCTCGTCCTCGTCGATGAAGGTGTCGTAGATGCGGTCGATGGCCATCTCGCGGAGGTCGGCATCGCCTGCGCCGTACTTGTACTCATCCCCGGCGATGTAGTGGTTGAAGCCGAGCGCCTCGAAGAAGTCCTGATCGACGATGTTGGCTCCGGTGGAGACGATGGCGTCGACCATGTTGTTGCGGACCAGATCGATGAAGACCTTCTGCAACCCGGCGGAGATGAGCGATCCGGCGAGGCAGAGGATGACGCCGCAGTCGGTGTCGCGGAGCATCATGTCGTAGATGGAGGCGGCGCGTGCGGCGTCGCGGGAGCTGTAGGCCATCGACTGCATGGCGTCGACGAGGGCGACGACGTTGTGCTGCTTGATGTCGATGTGCTGAATGGGCTGGCTGAGGAGTTCTTTTTTCGTTGGCATGGCAGTTAATAGGATAGCAACTTTAGTGCTCTATTAATGCGGGGTCATGTGAATTTACGATGCAGAGGAAGCGGAGATGCGGGCGGGTTTTCCCGCGGACGATACGCTGCATTCCGAGGCAGGGTACTTGCTGCATTCTTCGACTTCGCTCCGGACAGGATTGGATGCCGTGTCCTTAATAGAGCGCGACTGTTCCGTGGCCTCGATGACGTGCGCGAAGGCAAAAGCAGGTCCTCCGCTGCGCGAAGGATGACAATATTTTTTGCGTGTGCCGCTTCTTTTGCGTGTGCCGCTTCGATCTTCGCGCGTGTAGCTTCGCTGGAGCCGCTCCGGGCGCTCTGTATCTGCGCTGGCCT
>Ga0068855_100002055_pt1 | contig 24938 bp, 20 predicted proteins | sample KBSCornC52_FD_66592 | JGI IMG/M metagenome (GOLD analysis project Ga0068855, IMG submission 66592) | Corn rhizosphere microbial communities from Kellogg Biological Station, Michigan, USA - KBS Corn C5-2 | ecosystem: Host-associated > Plants > Roots > Rhizosphere > Soil ... | reverse complement strand
GACGCGCGCGTCGCCCTCGACCACGTTGACGGTGCCGTACTGGTGCTCCTCGTCGGACACGCGCACCCAATGGCCGCCTTCGTCAGTGGAGCGGAACACGCCCTTAATTCCGTCGACCTTCCCGGACAGGAAGACGGTCGGGTACGCGGCGCCGGGGCCCGCCTTGCCGATGCCCACGCCGTAGCTCTCCTCGACTGACACCACGGGATCCGCGGTTTTGCCGCCGTCGGTGGACCGATAGAGCGCCTTGCCGGTCGAGATCCACAGGTGCCCTGACCTGTCGAGCACGGGCTCTATGTCGGCGACCATCAGCGCGTATTTCGGAATCGCGGGCAGCGAATCTGCGCCCTTCTGAAAACGGGCGCCCCCATCGGTGCTGAAGTAGAGCACTCCTTCGAGAGCGTCGTAGATCACGACCCGTTTGGGGTCGACGCCATCGGCCGCCGGCTGCAGATCGCACGCCGACCAGTCCGGGACATCCGCGCTTTCTCGCAGCCCCTCGACCTTCTGCCAGGTCTTGCCCTGGTCCCGCGACACCATCACCGGGTCGTGCTTGAAGGTCCAGACGATCGAGCTGCCGTCAGCCGTGACGGCCACCATGCCGCCCGTCTTGGCCCCTGGGGGGACCGAGGCAAACCCCCGCCAAGTTTTGCCTCCATCGGTCGAGATCAATCCATTGGGCTCGGGCTTCTTCGAGAAACCCCAAACCGTGCCGGTGCGCACCACGAGGTTGGGCTCCAGCGCGGCGAAATCGAGTCCCGACGTTTCCTGGCACGGAGGATTGTAGGCGCCCTCGGGCGGAGACTGATCGAGCCGTTCGTGACGCAAGCCGCAGAAGTCCTTCACGCCGCTGAGGAGCGGAGCGCCCTCGGGCGGGCTCACCAGCACGTTGACGACCGACTCCTCGATGCCCTGGTTAGTTAGCCGGAAATCGACCGGCTCCGAAGCCTCGGCTTTGTCGAGGTTGGTCGTGGACCAGATGCCGGCGCCGATCTTGACGTGGTTTGGAGCGAATGGATCGAGAGCGATGTCGCCCATCCACCAGGGTACATCGACGGTATCAGCGTGAAGCGTGGCCCAGTGGACGCCGTTGACGTCCCACCGGGCAGTCTTACCTATCGGCCTCCAAGCCTTGCCCGCGTCTTTCGTGAAAAAGATCTCGTCCTTATGGGTCCAGCGATCGATCGTCGTGACGAGGAGCCTTCCCGGGCGCGCGCGGTCCAGGGCGAGGCCGGCGTAGCCGAACTTGTCGTCAGCGGAGGGCTTGAGGGGGCTCACGTCCGTGGCCGTGCCCGCCTTGGGGTCGAGGGTGTAGACGGCCCCATCGGTGACGTCGTTGGGGCCGGGGCCATTGCCGTACGTCGCCCAGAGCAATCCTCGCTCGTCGAGAGCGATGTGACAGGCCAGCATGCCCTTCGGCTGGCCTTTCAGCGCTGCCCAAGTCTTGCCAGCATCGCGGCTCTGCACCACGCTGCCCCCGTCTTGCTCCACCGCCGCATAGATCACCGGCGTCGCAAGGCCCGGTTTGCCGCTCTTGGCATCGAACACGACGGCCGTGATTCCAATTGGGTCGCTGCCGCTGCTAGCGGGTAAGCCGGGGCGCGCCTCCCACGTTTCGCCGTGGTTCTCGCTGACCAACAGGCCCGCTTGGCGCGATCCGAAGAACACCCGCGAAGGCTGATTGGGGTCGACAGCGAGGCGCTCCCCACAGGCACGCCCCCACTCGTTGCCACCCATCTTGATGGACATGTTCGTCGTTTCCCAAGTACGACCGCGGTCCTTCGAACGCAGCATCGCGCCGGGCCCCCCCCAGCTCTTGGTGTACAGGCCAACCGCCAGATACACCCGGTCCGGATCGGTCGCATCCAGCGCTAGGCTCTCGACACCCAAGTAGTCGGCTTGGTCGCGGTTCACCCAGTCGAGGAGGGGCTGCCAGGTCTCACTCCCGGGATCGAGGCGGTAGGCACCCCCCACGTCGGTGCGTGCGTACACCAGTCCTTCGACCAGTTGACTGAACACGATACTGGAGACGAAGCCGCCACCGATGATCACCACGTTGCGCCACCTGTAGGGCGCGGACTTGCTGTGCGAGCCGTCCGACGTCGAGCTCGACGTCGCCGAGGAACCGAGCTTCGGCGGGGCCAGGCACGCAGCGGGGAGGACAACCAGCGCAACCAGGGGGACAACCAGCGCAACCAGCGTCCGAAAATGGGCCGTAGTCAGCGGTTTGGCGACCATGGAGATGTTAACCCCTCTAGTTTCGCGCGATGTAGCTGGCAATATGCGATATTTCCCATCATATGGACGATTTTTCCCTCCATCTGCAGCCGTATGGGCGGCGCCATCCGAGCGAGCTCCAGGTGGCTCACATCGGCAACATGACCAAGAAGAGCCACATGGTTCGGCGTGAATTCTCGACCTACAACTTCAGCTTCGTCCTGCGCGGGGCGGGGTTTTACGAGTGGCGTGGCACGCGCTATCCCGTGCACGGTCCCGCCGTGCTCCGGCAGTGGCCTGCCGAACCGATGCATTACGGCCCGCACAAGACGTGGCACGAGCTCTTCGTCGCCTATTCGCCGACGACCGGCGATACGCTGGCCCGCCTCGGCTACATCCCCGGAGATCGTCCGCTCTGGTCGATCGGCGACCAGCGCGGCGTGCAGCACCACCTGGATGATCTGCCCAGACTACTTGCCAATCCCGCCGCGCTCGCCGAGCAGGTCGATCGCATCGACCGTTGCTTCGAGCAGCTGATACTCGAGAGCTTGATCGGGGCAGCCGCGACACCCGTGGACGGCAGCGCGGATCGCGTGGCGTCGGTGCGGCGCTGGATCGAAGTCCACTGGCGTGACGGCCACGATTTCGACGAGCTTGCCCGGCAGCATGGACTTTCGCCGACCCACTTCCGAAGGCTGTGGCAAAGGAGCGTCGGGGTTCCTCCCCACCGATTCTTGATCGAAGAACGCCTGCGACATGCTTGTCGAGCCCTGGTCCAGACCGACGATCCCGTGGCCGAGATCGCGCGCGCGCACGGCTTCACCGATCCGCTGTATTTCTCGAGAAGATTTCGGGCGTTCACGGGCGAGAGCGCCAGCACGTATCGACAGCGCTATCACGCCTCGCTCCAATTCTGAGGCCGAGGGCTTTTCGCTTCACGAGGGCCATGGTCCTCCGTGGATCTCGTGCACGGCGGGTCATTTCAGCCGGGAGAGGGGCGGCGAGTGCCCGTCGCGCCAGGAGGGCCCGCGGTTCAATAGGCCGAAATGCGTATTGAGCTGAGTGGGGAAGAGGATGTTATTGAGCCCACCTCGAGCGCGCGTCCGATGCGCTCTTCTCGTCGCCGAATTTTGGAGCTCGCATGGCAACCCCATTCTTCGCCGCAGCACGGTCTCTTGCGATGGCACTTCTCCCGCTGCTGTTCGCAGCCTGCGGGTCGTCCGGGGGCGAGGACGGCCAAGGGTCGGGGGGCGCCAGTGCCGGGGCCGCAACCGCTGGCGCAGGCTCGGGCGGTAGCGCGACTGGATCCGGCGCTTCCGCCAACCCCGGGGGAGCCGGCGGCGCCAGTTCGGGCACCGCTGGGACGCCCACCGGGAGCGGCGGTGCCGTTTCGGGCGTGGGTGGGAGTGTTGCCGGTGCGGGCGGAATAGCGGCCTCGGCCGGGACCGCTGGGACCGCCGGCTCGGGCGGACATGGCGGAAGTGTCGGCGGAACGGCGGGCGCTTCCGGCACCGGGGGAGCCGGGGGCGCAAGCGCGTGCCAGCATGGTCAAGTGGCGGGCAACGAAGTGCTCATTGTCGGCGACTCGTATTTCGCGCTGAGTGGTGAGATCACCAAAGAGCTGCGGCGCCTGGCAGGCGCGAATTACAGGGATGTGTCCGTGTCCGGAACGAAGATGGGCGCCATCGCCAAGTCGTACACCAACAATCGCACACCTCAGCCGAAGGTCGTGATCATGGACGGGGGAGGCAACGATATCTTGCAAAATCCTGGTTGTGCGCCGGGCTGCGCGCAAGAAGTGCAGGCGGTCACCGACGCGAAAAATTTCCTGAAGCAGATGGCAACGGATGGCGTCAGGGACGTCGTATTTCTTTTCTACTACGACATGCCATCGATGAAAGCGGGTCTAGATTGGATGCGACCGAAGATGGCGGACGAGTGTGAGCAGAGCCCGGTCCCCTGCCACTTCGTGGATAATCAGCCCCTGTTTGCCGGCATGGATGCGACCACCTACACCGTTGATGGGATCCATCCGAACACGGAAACGGCCCACATCATCGCCAAGCAGGTTTGGGACCGCATGCAGCAGGAGTGCGTCGCACAGTAGCGACCCCTCGATCGCGTGCGGAACGTTGCCGGTAACGCCTGGCTCGTCGGCGCCTGGAACATTGCAACTTGACGCGACGGAAACGTGGAGTGGCTAGATGAATGCTCCAGCTGCGCGGGGAGACGCTCCAGTGTAATCTGTTGCTGCGCCCATGCGAGTCAACAGCAACGCCCTCCTCGCGCGCAAGATGATCGTCACGCGAAAGTTTGGCGCGGACGCCTGGAATCAGATTTTCAGACAGCTGGCCAGGGTCCACCCGTCCCTGCGGTCGCCGCTGACGGCTTCGAGCAACGTGCCCCTCGTCGAGTTTCTCGCGTTCCACGATGAGCTCGTAGATCGCCTCTACAGCGGCGACACCGCGTCGACGTACTTCGAGCTCGGCGAGCAATCCGCGGGTTGGGCCTTCGTCGATGGGCCGTGCAAGAGGTTTATCGACGCGCGGGAGCTCGGTCAGATCGCCAAGTCATTCCCCCTCATCTGGCAGGCTTATTATACGGAGACGACGAGTTGCTGCGACGCCAAAGTCACCCCTGATGGCGTGGAATTCACCGTTTCCGGATTGCCTAAGTCGCACCCGTATTTCGACCATCTTTTTACCGGTTTCATGAAAGGAGCCATGGAGCTCGTCTGCGCCAATCCCATCGAGGCGACTCGGTTGCGTGGGGGTTCCGAGGAATTCACCTACTTGCTGCACACCGGCCTCCCCAATCCCGATGAAAAAGACGTCGAGCCGGGCGTGGGCGCGCGCCGAAAAGACCACCCATCGCGACCGGGACTGTCCGAACGAGAGGTCGAGGTGCTCCACTTGATTGCGCAGGGCAAGACCAACCGGGAGATTGGCTGCATTCTCGGAATTTCCCACCGGACGGTGCAGATTCATGTCTCGCATGTCTACGACAAGATCGGCGCATACAATCGCGCTGGCGCGACGCTGTGGCTCACCGAGCACCGCGGTCGACTCGACTGAAAACCTAGGACGAAGCTCGAGCCCGCGAGCGGTATCGTCCTGGCGCCTCTCCTGACCACCGTTTGAAGGCTTTGCTGAAGGCAACGTCGGAGTCGTATCCGACCCGTGCGGCTATCTCCACGAGCGAAAGGTCCGTTGAACCGAGGAGCCCGGCCGCGACGTGCATGCGACGACGCGCGACGTAGGCCATGACGCTCTCGCCCACGAGCATGCGGAAGCGCTGAGCGAAGACGGTCCTCGACATGCCTACGTCCTTCGCAAGCCCCTGCAGCGTCACCACGACGTCTGGCGCGCTATGCACTCGTGCAAGTGCCTTGGCTACTTGTGGGTCAGTGAGACCGCGAAGCCAACCTCCCGTCGAAGTCGGGGTCGACGACAAGAACGCACGGACTGCTTGAACGAACAGGATGTCGGCGACGCGCTGGGCCACCGTGGTCGCGCCAGGTGCCTCAGAGAAGGCTTCATCGAGAAGCAGGCGCAACGAGCTCTCGAGCCAGGCTGGCCCTCGGCCACCGTCACCAGGCAAGTGAATGACGCCCGGGAGGCCTTCGAGAATTGGATTTCGGCGCAAGTCTCGGAACGCGAACACCCCCGATACGAGGCGGGCGACCACGCCCGCGGGGTCTCCGAAGCGGATCTCCAGCGGCCGCCCGATTGGCGTTCCCTGCGTCCACGTCCCGCCTCTGCCGTTTTGCTGCAGCACTCGCTTGAACGGAGTTTTTTCGATCCCCGGTGCCGATGCTAGCGCGTGTTCGCCACCGTGAGGCAGGATGACGAGATCGCCGGCTCTCAACTCGATCGGCGCGGCACCCGCACGCTCGAGCACGCATTGCCCCTCCACGACGATGTGGAAAGGTGCGGCTTCGAGCGCGTCTTTCGCTAGCGCCCACGGCTCTCGCAGCTCGAGCATGCAGAACACCGCGCTCTCGAGCCGCAGGTCGCGCAGCACCTCGCTGAGAATGTCCATGCCGTACGATGGGCTAAGAATGCCGTCTCGGCAAACCTTCTCGGTCTCGTAGAACGGAGCACACTGCCCTGACGTAGAACCATGGTGCGTGGCGCTGCGGCTCGAATCATCACCTCGATGCCCTCCGCGTAGCTGCCATCCACGCGGCCGGCCGCGTACGCAGTCATCAAGAACTGCTCGTCCTCGGCGGTGATCGGCCGGCGAAAGGCCCGTCGCCCGAAATTGTTTGCGAAGTCGCGCGCGCACGGCTCTTCTCCCCGCGCGCCGACGTCACACGTCGTGAGCCTCGCCAGGTCCTTGACAGCGGCCTTGGCGAGCTCCTCCGACACCAGGACATACTTCTCTGCGTGCAAGGGCGAAACCGTCAGCACCGCCGCATTGTTGCTGAAGCCATCGGTAACCTCGTCCGCGGGCAGAGCATCCGCGGGGGTCGCGTCTACCCCGAGTAGGCTCTTCACGCTGTTCGCATACTCGAAGCGTGTGAGACGGCGCAGCGGCGTGCGCGTCACCTCGGTAGAAGGACAACTTGCCGTGGTCGGCGTGGGGAGGGGAGTGGCGGTCGAGCCGCCTACGCCCATACCCGCGGAGCCGGGCGTTGGGTTTGGGGTGTTGCCACCAGCGCTGGGTGTCGAGTTGCCACTCGAGCAAGCGACTGCGGCGGCGCCGAGGAGAATCGTCCCGACATAAGCCAAGTGTCCATGCATCAGAACCTCCAATGTGCCCGCCCATTGGTAGTGTCGTCACTCGCTGCGGACCGCTCAAGAATTTCGGTCGGCGGAAGATCATAGCGAGCCAAGGAAGACACTGAGACTCAGCGCTTGTTCGATCGTTCCGAAAACTTAGCCCGAAGTTCGGAACACGCGTTGATGTCGACAACGTGGATGTCGACGATGCAGGCCACGAGATCACTTACTCGGTCGTTCGGGCCGTTGCCTGCTGGCGTTGTGGTCCAACCACGACTCGTGTGGCGTGTGCTACTTCCGCATGGCCCCGAAGCCGAGACCCACCCAAAGTGTGTCGACGCAATTGAGGCGGATTAAGAGTCTTTGAGAAGTGCCGATCGAGACGGGAACATGTCGCGCGACGAGGCTGATCTCATGCATGCGCTTTTCGTTTGAAAGCCCGGAGAATCGTCGATGTGTAAGCCTTGAGGTTTATTGCCTGCGTCCGCTCACCTGCACGCGCTCACGTTGCCGCCCGGTGCTCACTCGACCGCAAAGCGCACCGCGAAAAATGCCCGAGCCGCAGTCTGCTGCTGGCAGGCGAAAGAGCTGAACCGGTTTTCGCGTCGTCCGTTACTAGTAGGAAGCGCCCGTGAGGCGCGGAAGGAGCCTCGGGCCACATGCGCGTTCGTTCCACGCCGATCACCTTGCTTTCTCTCGTCGTGTCCCTTGTCGGCTGCAGTTCCAGCGGAGCCAGCGGTAGCGGACAACCGTCGCAGACCGGCTCCGCCGGCGCGAGCGGCTCACCGGGCACGAGCGGTGCGCCCGGCGCAAACGGTTCTGCGGGCGCGAGCGGCGCAAGCGGTTCTGCGAGCTCGGGCGGTGCGAGCGGCGCAAGCTCTGCGGGCTCGGGTGGCGCGAGCGGCGCAAGCTCTGCGGGCTCGGGCGGCGCGCCCGGCGCAAGCGGTTCTACGGGCTCGGGCGGCGCGAGCGGTGCAAGCTCTGCGGGCTCGGGCGGTGCGAGCGGCTCTGCGGGCTCGGGCGGCGCGACTGGCTCGGGCGGTTTAGGCACTTCGCCTGAAGCCGGGCTCGCGACCGCACTCGGAAAGCCGGCGCGCCTCCTCTTCGGACTCGGTAGCTCCGAGCAGAGCGATATCCAGGCACAGGGCATCAGCCCCGATATCTTCGAGCGTTACCTGCAGGGTTCCGGTCAGAACCTGGAGAGCGGCTGGCAGACCTACAACTCGCCCGAGGGAGCTTACGTCGACATCGTCGCGAATACCGCGGCTGCGGTGGGTGCGGTGCCAATGCTCACGGTCTATATGTCCACGGCTCGGGGCGAGGGCAATCTCGCTTACCTCAGCGATTCGGCGTTCATGACCAACTACTGGCGCCTGGCCAAGTTGGTCTTCCAGCGGCTCGCGGCCTTCGACAAGCCTGCGCTCGTAAGCGTGGAGCCCGACTTCTGGGGGTTCGTCGAGTCGCAGGCCCCCGGCGGCGACCCGACCAAGGTCGCGGTGCAGGTGACGGCCGTGTCCGACTGCGCGGGGTACCCAAACGATCTGACGGGCTTCGCCGCCTGCTACATCCACCTCGCCCGTACCATCGCCCCGAAATCGCGCATCGGCTTCCGCCTTCCGCTTGGGGAGCATCCAGCGTTGCCGAGAACATCATGTTCATGAAGAACGTAGGCGTGGGCGCCGCCGATTTCGTCGTCTTGCAGACGGCCGACCGCGATGCCGGCTGCTACGAGGCGGGCATGGACAACGCTTGCACGCGATCTGTGCCCTATTTGGACGAATCGAACGCGACGAGCCCGAACTACACGGACTATTTCGCGCTGGTGAAGCAATATCGCGACGGCATCGGAAGGCCGGCCCTCTTGTGGCAAACGCCGCTTGGCGCTCCGAGCGGCAGCCCCGGCGGCACGCCGAATCATTACCGTGACAACCACGTCCACTATTTCCTGACCCACCCGAGCGAGCTCGTGGCCGCTGGTGGCGTCGGGGTCGTGTTTAGTGCTGGGTGGTCGACTCAGACGACCATCAAGACCGACAACGGCCAGTTCAAGACGCTGTCGACGGCGTACTTGGCCAAGCCGGCGCAACTCCCCTGAACGGGAACCTGCGGGCTTCGTTCACGGACGGCCATCGGGGCCGGGGCCGGAGGCGCTCATTGCTCATGTGCCGACCTTAGTGAACGACCGGCGGGGAGAGCTCGCACCCGCCGAACCAATCGAATACGTTGAACCACAGGCGCTCTATCTCCGGCGTTTTCGCCCACTCCGAGTCGAAGGTGATCCACTCGTCGCCGAATACGAATGCCTTGCCTCGGCCCCGCAGTGCGGCGGCGCCGACAACGGAGCCGTTCAGCGTCATGATGGGCACGTCGGCGGCCGCGAACGTCAAAGGCCAGCCTCCCGTGAACGGAATGCCGCTGAACGAGGCTCCAGAAGCCAGGCCCGCGGTGATGGGATGGTCTGCGAACTCCACCACTTGGCCGGAGATCGTCTGGTTGTGGCTGGTGTCGAATGCCAGGGACAGCGGCTGGAGCAAGGTGTTCGTGACGGTTGGGTCCGACGCGCTGTCGACGTAGCCGCTGAGCGCAATCAGCCTTCCCCCCTCCTGGACCCACGCGGCAAGCTGGTCAGCACTCACCCCGAGCTGCGTGCCCTCCGGGAGCCAGTCGAGCAGCACGACTTGATAGGAGCTGAGCGTGTCGGGTGTAAGCTCCTCCAGCGGAGCACCGCTTCGAAAGCGGTCGACCCGCGGGCCGCGCTCGCTGAGCCAAAGCGCAAAGTTGGTGCTGGCATTCTGTCCCGGGTTGCCCAGCGCCGCGACCGCGCACTGGGTCGTTGCCGAGTCGCCCCCCTGTGCGGAGCCCCCACCGCCGACCACTCCTAGGTCCAACGGAGGCGCCGAAGCACCCCCACCAGCGGGCACAGGCGGGGCTCCCGAGCCGCCGCCCGCAGGCGAAAGTTGCGCCGTGCCGGCCGCTGCTTCAGGCGTCGTGGCCAAAGGTCGGCGTGGGTCGCTCGTCGGTGAGCAAGCGAAGAGCACTGGGACCAGAAGAACTACCGAGATTCTGAGCTTTGACATCGCGCGTCGCGGGGCTGCTGCCGTTCTTGCGGGGTCGCCAAAGTAGATAGACGCGTAGCCCGCAAGGCTCGGCTCACCTTTCGGCGGTCTGCCGCTGGACCTCAGGCGGAAGAGCCGCCGCGCGACATGAGGCTCCTCGAACGCCTGGCCGCGCGACCTCTCGGGGCGCGGGCCAGGGGCCGCGATGGTTTGGCGGCGGCCTCATAGCCGTCGAGCGGCCGCCCCGAATCACCCTGTGTCGATGCGGATCTGCGGTTACGATGGCGTGTCGAGCACTTCGCGGATCTTGCGGATCAGGGTCGGGGGCGTGACCGGCTTTTGCAGAAAAGCCATTTCGGCGACGAGAACGCCGTGCCGCACGATGGCGTCGTCGGTGTAGCCGGACATGAACAACACTTTCATGGTCGGCCGCTGTTGGTGAAGCCGCTCCGAGACTTCTCGACCGCTCATTCTCGGCATGATCACGTCGGTCAGCAGCAGGTGAATAGGCCCCGCATGCTGCTCCGAGATGACCAGCGCGTCGCCGCTGCTCTGAGCCTCGAGTACCGTGTAGCCGGCTTGCTGAAGGAGGTTTCTCATCAATACCCGAACGGGTTGCTCGTCTTCGACCAAGAGGATCGTTTCGGTCCCTACTGGGGGCCGCGACGAGGTGTCGGCTGGGCCCTGCGCCCGGGTCGTCGCTGCATCGGTGCGGGGCAGGTGGACCTTGAACGTCGTCCCTTTGCCGAGCTCACTTTCGACGCAGATATTGCCGCCGCTCTGCTGGACGATTCCGAGCACCATCGCGAGCCCGAGCCCGGTGCCTTTGCCCGCCTCTTTGGTGGTGAAGAACGGCTCGAACATGCGACTCTGCGTCTCCTTGTCGATACCGACGCCGGCGTCGCTGACCGCAAGCACGACGTGAGGCCCTACGCTCGCCCCAAGGTGGGCGGCTGCGTATCCCTCGTCGAGGTCGACGTTGGCGGTCTCGATCGTCAGCTTGCCGCCACGCGGCATGGCATCCCGTGCGTTGACGGCGAGGTTCATCACGATCTGCTCGACTTGACCGGGGTCCACGTTGACGTTCCCCAGGTCGGGTGCCAGCCGGACCGTCAGCTCGACGTCTTCGCCGATCAAACGACGCAGCAGCTTCTCCGCGCCGACGATCACGTCGTTCAGGTTCAAGACCCGCGGCTGCAGAAGCTGCTTCCTGCTGAAAGCAAGCAGCTGCCCGGTGAGCTCGGCCGCGCGCTGGGCGGCGGCGTCGATCTCGCTGACATGTTCCTGGCGAGGATCGTCTACATCGATGCCCGCACGGAGGAAGCAGCCGTAACCGAGGATGACCATCAGCAGGTTGTTGAAGTCATGTGCGATGCCACCGGCCAGGTTGCCGATCGCCTCCATCTTCTGCGCCTGTCGGAGCTGCTCTTGCGTGCGGCTGAGCGCTTCCTCGGCTCGCTTGCGTTCGGTAATGTCCGTTGAAATACCGCACGTTCCGTAGATCTTACCGTCGGCGTCGATGAGCGGCGCCTTGAGGGTCAGGTAGGTGTGAATCCCGTCCGCTTGCGGGACGGTGTCTTGGGTTTCGAGCGTGGCGCGGCTGGCGATCACCCTCAGATCACTTTGGCGATAGGCGTCTGCTTGCTCGGCGGCGAAGAAGTCGTAGTCAGACATGCCGAGGAGCGCGCTCTCCTCGGTGAGCGCGCTCACGCTTTCGGAAGCCCCGTCTAGGATTACCGCTGCCGCGCGGCGGTTGACGAGCAAGTAGCGTCCGTCGAGGTCCTTCACGTGGATGAGAGCGGAAGATGCGTCGATCAACGACTTCAAGAGCCCCTGACTGCGCATCAACGCCGTCTCCGCCTGCTCGCGCTCGGCATTCTCGCGCTTCAATTCGCCGTAGAGTCGGGCATTTTCCAGCGAGATAGCCGCTTGTGCGGCCAAAAGCTCCAGCAGCGCCAATCGATCCTGATGGAAAGCGTCGCTAATCAGCTCGTTCTCGAGATACAGCGCTCCCACCAGCTTTGCCTGCCGGAGCAGCGGTAGACACAGGACGGACTTCGAGCCCGCCTGCGCCAGGTACTCGTCACGAGAGAACGCGCTGGGGCGACGGGCGTCCTCCAGGAGCAAGCTCCCGCGACTACGACGTACGAAGCCGAGGATCGACAACGGCAACTCGGCCGCAGCGGGCGCTTCATACGCGCGGCGCTGGATGTGCACACCTTGTGCGTCGATCCTCGCGACGGCCACGACCCCGAGCTCATCGCCACGCGGCAGCAGGAGCACGGCCCGCTGCGCGCCGGCGCTCTCCAGCAGGGCCCGCATCAACGTGTCGACCAACACGTCGAGCTCCATTTCCCTGGAGATGGCCTGGGAGACTTTGATGACGCTGACCAGGTCCAGCGTGTCGCCCCTGGCCAGGGGGGTATCGGACGGCGCCGGGGCGCGCAGCCGCAGCTCGCCCGTCACGCCCCAGCGAAGGTAGCAGTCGCGCGCGCGCTGTTGACAGGCCTCGGCAAGTCCGTCGCGGCCACGTGCACGGTAGAAGCGCATCGCGTGCTCCCAGGCGAGGGCCTCTTGGTGAATGAAGCCGTTCTTTTTGGCAGATTGGATGGCCTCGTCGTAGCCCTGTTCGGCGTCGACTAGCCGTCCTTCGATGCGGGCCAGCTCGGCGGCGAGCAGGGCGTGCCGGTTGCCGAAGTTCTCCGAGCAGCCCTCGGCCCAAGCACGATGGCGAGCGAGCTCCGCCGCCAGCGTTGCGCGATGCTCCCGCTGCTGGTCGGCGCTGGCGCCGTCGTGGGCCGCCGCCACGGTAAGGCCCAAGTAGAAATGATGTGCCGCCTGGACGGGCTGGCCAACCACCTCGCGCAGCACGCCTTCCGCCCGTCGCGCGCTCTCGAGCGCCAACGCCCAATCGCGAGCGATGAAAGCGGCAATCTGCTTCGTGATGTGGAAGAACGCCAGGCCGACCCCGAACTTCGCTTCGGTGAGCACCGCGATGTGCTCTACCTCGTCGAAGTCGGCGTCGTTGAAAGAAGTGGGCGAAGAGGTCGTCCCTTGCAGGGCCTTGACGAACTGCTCCTGTGCGCGCAGCACGCGGTACACGATGTCGTTCTTGCTCCTCGCGGCGAAAGCGGCGTATTTGCCCGCCGCTTGGGCCACTCGCTCCAATGAAGCGCCCGTCTCGAACAGGCAGAAGGTGGCGTTGAAGGTGAGGTAGCCGGCGTAGACGAGATCGCCGACCTCGAGACAAGCGGGGAATGCCGTCTCCATCCCGGCCAAGCTGGTGGAAAAGTGCCGAGACCAACAGTTCACCATGGCCGCATGGTGAAAGAGGAGCTTTCCTCTGAGCCTCGCGCGGGTGGTCTCGAAGCGCTCGTTCAATCGCAGCGACATCTCCGAGAGTGCGAGGCCGAGCGACGGATCACCCACCACCGCCGAAAGGATCACCGCGACGCCGAGGTAAGCGAACGCAGATCCCTCGTCCACGTTCCCATAGCGGAGCGACGTACTCGCGGATTTGATCACGAGCAGCGCCCACAACTCCGGCCGCGACACGTAGACGGGAGCGAAGCCGTCGTCGAGAAGGCGGACGATCGCCCGCGCGTCGGGGTCGGTGGCGACGGGCGCGTCGACCAGATCCTCCACCGCGCGTCCACGCAAGGAGTCGAGGACGAAGCGCAGCTCGGCCTGCGTTGCGGCCTGAATCTCGGAGTCGGAAGTGGGGACGACGAACCCGAACGGCGCGAGCGCCTCCAGTAGGACGGTCACCGCGTCGCCAGGACGACCGGCGACCTGGTAGACGCGGATGCGCAACCGGCATGCCGCGGCTCGATCGACCGGCGAACGCGACATTTCGAGCAACCGATCCAGGGTCCGATCGGCGCGCTCGAACGCACCGACCAGGAACTCGCATTCCGCGAGCTCGAGATGGACGGCGAACAGGTACTGGTATCGCGTATTCCAGGTGTCCGGCGGAAGAAGCGCGCTGCAGTGCAACAGATAGGTGCGAGCCGCTGCCCAGGCGGCCTGCGCTTTGGCCCGGAGCGCGGCTCGAAAGTTCAGCTCCGCGACGGCGTCCCGCTCCGCGGCGTCACTGATCAGCTCGAGCGCGCGATTGTACTGGTTCACCAACTCGAAGACCCGCTCTGACACGGCCTCGGGCGACAGCTTTGACAGCAATGCTCGCCCGATTTCGAGGTGAGCTCGCGCCACCTCGGGCTGAGCGATCAGGGCGTAGGCCGCCTCCTGCACGCGATCGTGGAGGAAGCGGTAGAATCCGTCGCTGCGCACGAGTAGGCCGGCGGCGATGGGCTCCCACAGCGTTGCATCCAAGTCCGACTCAGACTTGCCGAGCACTAGCCCCAAGGTCTCGACGTCCGCACTGTTACCGAGGCACGCCAGCGCCCAGAGCGCCTCCTGAGCAGGCCCCGCCAACCTGCGCAACTTGCGGATCATCAGCTCGACGACGTTGTCGCTGAAGTTCTTGCTGCGAATCTTCGCGACATCCCAGTCGAAGGCTTCCCGCCGTCCGTCGAACTCGAGCAGCCCCTCGTCCTCGGCGGACAGCAAGAACTGAATCGAAAAAAAAGGATTGCCGGCCGCCTTTTGATAGATGAGCTCGGCGAGCGCCGCGACATCCTCCTTCGAGCTATGGAGCGCGTCCGCGATCAGCCCGGCGAGGTTCCCGGACGTCAGGGGCGAAAGCGGCACCTCTACGATCTTCGCCCCCGCACTTCTCAACGCGGCGAGCATCGACAAGAGCGAATGCGACTCCGAGACCTCGTTGTCACGGAAGGCACCGATCACCAACAAATGGGGAGTCTGGTTGCGCTCGAGCAAGCTCTGGAGCAGCTTCCGGCTCCCGGGATCCAACCACTGGAGATCATCGAGAAACAGAACGAGTGGGGAATCCTTGCTCGGGAGCGCCTCGACGAAGGCACGGAACAACGCCTGCAGGCGAAGCTCGGCCTCCACGAGGCCAAGCTCCTCCACGGGTGGCGGCTGGCCAACGAGCAGCTCGAGACCAGGCACCAGCGCCGACAGTACGCCCGCGCTGCCGCCGAGCGACGCTTGAACGCGACGTCGCGCGCTCTCGACGCGTTGTTCAGGACCGCTCAGAACCTGTTTGATGAGCGCCTGAAATGCCGTGGTCAGGCTGGCGTAGGGGATGTCGCTACGAGCCTGGTCGAATTTCCCGGAGACGAAGAAGCCGCCGTCGCGCAGCACCAGCTCTTCCAGCTGCCGAATCAGCGAAGACTTGCCTATCCCGGAATAGCCGGAGACCATCACCAGCTCCAGCGCCCCTCCGCCTACCACGCGCTCATAGCTTCCAAGCAGGAGCTTTAGCTCCTGCTCCCGACCGTGCAGCCTGCTTGGCGTCTGCACCCGCTCGAACGCGTCGTGGGCAGCGAGACGAAAAGGCTGGACGCCGCCGGTCGCCTCGAGCAGCTCCCGGCACCGCCTCAGATCATGCTGGACCCCGCGGGCGCTTTGATAACGGTCCGCGGGTGCCTTGGCCAGAAGCTTCGTGACAATCTCAGCGACAACGCGGGGGACACCTGGAGCAGCCTGGTCGAGCGCGACCGGCGAGCGCGCCAAGTGCGCGTGAACGAGCGCGAGGGGGTCGCCGGTCTCGAAGGGGACGGCCCCTGCAAACGCACGAAACAAGACGACGCCGAGTGAGTACAGGTCGGCGCGGAGGTCCACCGTGTGGCGCAATCGGCCGGTCTCCTCAGGAGAAACATACGCGAGCGCCTCGCGCGGTAGGCTTTCGCTGGCGGGAGGCGCGGCGCACGGCGCGGCACGGCTCAGATCGATCAGAAGGACGCGCGAGCCGTCGGCGGAGGCCAGCACGTTCGCGGGTCTGAAGTCGTGATGGACCAACCCGGCCCGATGAAGCGTGGCTAGCGCGCCAGCGAGTTGCTCGCCCAATTGGATGGCCACCGCTAGCGGCAACGCGGCACCGAGCATGCCTTCCAGCGACTCGCCATCGCAGTCCCGCAGCACGAGGACTGGTCCCGGCGGATCCGCGCGCCAGGTCAGCACGCGTGGGACCTCGGCACGTTTCAGCGACTGTAGGAGCTCGCACTCGGCGCGGAACCTATTCAGACCCACTGCCTCGCGTCTCGACCGGGCGTTCGGTAGCTTCAACAGGACACGTTCGCCAGTCCCCACGCGCCGCGCTCGATAGACCATCGAGCTCGCCGTCGCCCCCACGCCCTCGAGCCCCTCGAAGCCCAAGTCCTGAGCAACCCGCGCGTCCAATTCTCCCTGCTCGGCAACCTTCATCCGACTTGCGCTCCTCGGGGGTAGGCAATCAAGGACGGCCCGAACTCGGCCAGTGCGGTGCAAAATACCACAGGTGGGATTTCAGCGGCTTTGTTTCCAACCGAAGACCAGGCACCAGGGTGGGCAAGCCAAACGATGGGGACTTGGGGCTTGCATTTCCCGCAGTTCGACTCCTAGAGGCGCTGCACTAGCGCGGTCGACGCGTCGATAGTTCGAAGGGGAGGGGCACGAGATGGTCGTGGCGCGGGCGCCGCTGCATGGCGAAAGCAAGGCACGACCGAAACGCTTGGGTGGTGCTCACCGGCTCATCGTGGAGGGTGCGGCGCACGAGCCGGCGACTGGCGACTCGGTGTTCTTGCGCGCCGACGTCCCACACGTCTACGAGAATCGAACCGTCCGCGAGATCCGCCGTCTCGACGTGATCCGACATGCGCGCGGTGCCGGGCTGACGGAGCGGCGGCATCGGTGTCGCGGACGCGACGAGCAAGGATGGCGAGCCCTGCTGAAGTACAGGCCGCCTCGGCCAACCCCGGCTCGAATTGCCTACGCGCGCGCTGCGTCGAAGCGACGGTTCTGGCTGCCAGGTACCCTCGAAGCCGATACCCACCCAAAGTGTGTCGACACAATTGAGGTGGATTAAGAGTCTTTGAGAAGAGCCGATCGAGACGGGAACATGTCGAGCGATGAGACTGATCTCATGCGTGCGTTTCCGATCGAAAGCCGGAGGAATCGTCGGCGGATCAGCCTCAAGGTTGATTGCCTGCGTCTGCTCACCTGCACGCGCTCACTCTCGATGTTCACATCACACCTCATTGAGGCAACTCGCGACATCGAGCTTGACGAAGTAGTATGCGATTGATACGCATTAAAGGTGTCGCGGCGCGCTGGGAGCGCAAGCAATGACTTCATTTGATTCATAGTCTGCTAGGCGCTCGCGCGCTCACGCAACTCAACACAAAGGAAAGATAGATATGGCAAACGCAAAAGAATCGCTACCCAAGTTGCTCGACATCGAAGGCTGTATCGGCGCGTGCATCGTCGACAGCAACAGCGGCATGACCCTGGGATCCATCGGCGGAAATGGCATCGATCTGGAAGCCGCCGCCGCCGGCAATACCGAGGTCGTACGCGCCAAGCGCAAGACCATGAAAGCCCTCAATCTGCAGGATTCGATTGAGGACATGCTGATTACGCTGGGCAAAGCCTATCACCTGATTCGACCACTGCAGTCCAACGATGCGCTGTTCATCTACCTCGTGCTCGACAAGAACAAGTCAAACCTGGCCATGGCCCGCCACAACCTCAAGGCCATCGAAAAAGATCTCGTGGTCTGAGCCATAGCCTTCCAAAACCGTCCGACGAACCAAATCTCAGAGGAGAATACGATGGCTTCCGAAAAACAAATCCAAGAAACGTTCGACCGGGTTGCCGCCGACCTTCCCGGTTTCATTGCAGCGTCACTCGTCGATCTCGAGTCTGGCATGACGCTTGGCGCGCGTTCGCTGCGCGCGGACTTCGACCTGACGGCGGCGAGCGCCTACAACAGCGAGCTCGTGAAGCAGAAGCAAAAGGTCATGAAGGCCCTCAAGCTGCAGACCTCGCTCGAAGACATCATCCTGACACTCGGCGATCAAATTCACATGATCAAGCTGATCACGCCGACCGCGTTCGTTTACCTCGCCGCAGATCGCTCGGTCGCCAACTTGGCTATCGTGCGCAACGCGATTGCGAAGCACGCGGGCGAGCTCGGCTGAGCTGTTTAGGGCGCCGCTGCGGCCGACCGCGCCCGCCTTTTCTTTCCGAGAAGCCAGCTCGAGCAGGAGCCGGCTTCGCTTACTCACGCAGGATATTGCTTGGCGATCGTCGATCAAATGGACCACACGATTGTGATAAGCATCGTGTACGACGGTGCCCCGCGGGCCGGAAAAACGACGAGCGTGCGTGCCCTGGGTCGCAGCTTCGGGCGCGAGGTCTACACGCCCGAAGAGCAGGACGGCCGCACGGTGTACTTCGATTGGCTCGAGCACATCGGCGGTCGCTTCGACGGAGCGCCCATCCGCTGTCAGGTCATCAGCGTTCCCGGGCAGCAGCACTGGCTGCATCGGCGCGCGCATTTTCTCGAACGGGCCGACGTGGTCGTGTTCGTGGGCGACACTAGCGCTGCGGCGTGGGCGGAGACAGCAGAGCAGCTGCGCGACCTGCGCGCTCGTTTGGACGCCCGCGACGGGCCGCCCGTCGGCATCGTATTCCAAGCGAACCGTCGGGACGCATCCGACGCGATCCCGCTCGATCTGGTGTGCGCCCGGCTCGCGTCGGAACGAATGGCAGTGATCGAGTCGGTGGCGGTGGAAGGCATTGGCGTGCGTGAGGCGTTCGTGTTTGCGGTCCGGTTGGCGCTCGATCGAGTCCGCGAAGAGCAACGACGCGGTACCCTGCCCAGGGGCCGCTCGGGGCCGGCCGGCGAGGAACTGCTCGAGGTGCTGCGCGGGCTCGAGCCTGCCCCTGCGATCGAGGCGGCGCCGTCAACCACGAGCGCGCACGCTCTGGCCACCCCGCCGCGCCTGCCCTCGTCCAATGCCCCGAGCGGCTTGGTTTGGCCACCGGTGGAAGGTCGCATCGTCCTCCACGAGGCGATGACCAATCAATCCGTTCTGCAACTGCAACAGCAGGGAGAGTCATGGTTCGCGTTCGAGGGGGTGTTTCAGATTCATTCTTCTTCCGACGCCGTGTTTCTCGATGTCGACGCGGGGCGGGCCGAGCTGATCGCGTGGGCGCGCTTGCACGCCGCCGCGCAACCATTGCTCTCAAGGCGCCGCTGCTTGGTCCTGGCGGAGACGGGCGACGGCAAGTCGCGGCTCTGGCAAATCGTGAGGAAGGAGTCTTCGCTGCGCAACCTCTTGGGGGATGGTGACGGGGACGCACAGGATGTGGCCCGTCGGTTGGCAAACGCGAGCCGTTTGCTCGCCGAAGCGCAGGCATTGTGCGCGAATAGGGCGCTGCCGCTCTGCTGCACCCTCGACACGATTGGCGTATCCGAGCTCAATCAGCCCGTCTACGTGGGACTGGTGGGCGACGCGATTCTCGAGACTCCGCCGCGAATCAGCGCCGAAGCGGTGGCGAAGGACCTAGCTGCGCTCGTCCGAGACCGCCCCCTCGACCGACGGGCAGAGGTGCGCGACGCGCTCTCGCGCGTGCACCGCAAGGAATTCGGGCCCGAACGCGGCGCCCATATCGGCGAGCTACTCACGGAGCTGCTCGCGTGACCACTTTGGAGGCTCAACTGATCAAGAAGTCAGATCTCGTGCGCATGGCGGCAGCACTCGGCGGCCTGCCGGTGTTCGGCTGCCTACCGGGCAGTCCCGTCGACAAGGCCGGCGTGCGCTACGGGGACGTGCTGCTCAGCGTCGACGGTCAACTAACGCCCTCTTGGGATGCTTACATTGCGGCCCGAGAGTCTTCCGGTCCGAGCATCCGCCTCCGGCTCAGCCGAGATGGCCGCGAGTTCGAGGTCGACGTTCTGCTCGATCGCAGCGCGCGCTTCGGCTTGGCTACGCTCTCGGCGGCCCTCGGGCTCGTAGAGGGCGAGCCGGATGAACCGCCTGCCGGCGCACTCAACTGAAGGGGAGAGGGGATGAACGTCGACGAAGCGATCGCCCGAGCCTGTGAGCTGGTCCCGGGCTTGGTGCAGGGAGCGCTGGCCCTGCTGCCCGAGGGGCTGCTGATTGGCGGTGTGGGCGAAGCGACGGCGTTCGAGCACGAACCTCTCGTGCGCTCGGCCTCGCGTTGCCTGTCGGCGTGCCTGCTGGCGCCCGAAGGCCAAGCGCCGGCGCTCGCATTCGTGGAATTTCTGTTCGTCAACGAGGAGCAGGTCCTGGTGATCCAACGGGGTCGTCGCTCCGCGCGGCTGGCGCTGGCTATCGTTTGCACGCGCGAGCCGAATCTGGCGTTCGTGCTCAGCTCCACGCGCCAGGCCATTCGCGACATCGAGGGCACGGTCGACCTAGCGGCGTGGGGGGTCTGAGGTGCTGGAGCTCGACTGGGCAACACTACGTGACGCGCTCGTACGTATCGAGCGTCTTGGTGACATGGCCTGCGGTCTGCTCTCCATCGGACCATCGCCCAATGGTGGCATTTTCGTGGAGGGTGGACGCGTTTGTTGGGTGGCGGCGAATGGGCTTCAGCGTCGTCTGCGGGACTTGCTGCGGCTTCGGTCGAACCTGGACGAGGCTAGCCTCGATCGCCTGTACGAACGCTGCCGTGTCGAGGGGCGACTGCTGGGGCAGACACTGGTCGAGGAGGGGCGCATCAGCGCGAACGAGTTCGAGGCGGCGCTGCGGCTGCATTCGGCCGAGTGCTTGCTCTACCTGTGCCGGAGCCGCGAGACCGTTTCTTGGTCGCCGCGCAAAGGGCGAGGCTACTCGCCGCGCTTCACGTTCCGCATCGACGACCTGCTGTTCGATGCGATTGCGCTGCTCACGCCCCAGAACCAGGGCACGGCGCAGCGGGAGCTCGGCCGGCTCGACGCGCCAGGGCGGTTCGGTGCCGCATTCTTGCTCAACGCCGCGGGTGACACCGCGGTTCCGGTTGCGACTTTGGGAGGTCGCCCGAGCGTCGAAACGCTGAGCGCGCTCGGCGAATGGGCGCTCTCGGTCCCCAAGGCGAGTAGGGAGTTTGGCGCCCCGACGCGCTTCACGCTCGCGTCCACCTCCAGCGCCGGTACTCTCTCCGTTTGGTGGCGCGACGCGCTGCTGTTCGTCGTTCGCTGCGACGACCGTGCGAGCGTCGCCGCTCTCACCGCGCACCATCTGGGGTGTTCGTGATGCCCACGCCAGGCCTCGGCAGCCGGCCACCACGCAAGAGCGTGCCCGTTGCGGCGCGAGCACCAGCCTCCAAGAGCAGCCTGCCCCCCGGCGTTGGCAGCGCGGACGTGCTGGTGGCGCTCTCTCAACTCGGAGATCGAGTCGCAGGTTTCGAGCTCTGCGGCGTGGACGCGCACTCGACCGCCATCGACGCGCAAGGTAGCGAGCTCGGGGACGTGCTGGGGCAGGCGTTGAAGCTGCTGCACCTGCTCGAGCGCCTCAACGACTCGATCCCGGAGGACGACGAGCTCTCGTTCGACCGGGACCTAACTCCCCAGACGCGCCCGGGCGTGGTCCTGAATAGGCCAGTGATGCCCCGCGTCGGCGATGTCTGCTTTGCCGGGACACTCGAGTTGAATCGGGCCCGGGTCATCCTCATGCGGGCCAAGACGACGGACGACTCACTGGTGGCCGCCGAGACCGCCCTGCGCAAGGTTCGTCGTGTCATTCATGCCGTGCTCGAGGTGGCGCAGGCCGAGGGCGCCATCGATATTGCCGGCGGCGAGCAGCGGCACCGCCGTCTGGGTGTCGACCTGCGCTCGGCGTTCGGCGTTCGGCGTTTGTATGCGGGGTTTCGTCGCGCCCTTCGCCGCCCGGACAGCGACGACCCGGAGGCCGTCTTGATGGCGCTTCGCTATGCAGCGGGCGCGCTCGCCACCGTCTCGACATCCGAGGCCTATGCCGGGGCGCGAGCCTCGGATCGCGCGCTCCTTCGCCGGCTTCGGGAACGCCTGCTGGATTGGTCCAGGAGTGGTCGCCCGGTCGAGCTTGGCCTGCAGTTGCTCGATGACGTTTGGACCTGTGCCGACCTTCTGCGCGGCGTGAACCGACGCCAAGAGCTGCGCGCCCACGACTCGACACTGATTGCGGCGTTGCTCGCGAGCCCTGCTCCAGCAGACAAGAGCTGGCTCGCTCGACTGAACGACCTCATCGGCCTCGACGATACGCTCGACCTGCTCATCGAACGCACCGCGAATGGCGTCGACGAGCGGAGCCAAGCAGAGCTCTTGACGAGGCTCGAACAGCTGCGTTGACGATGCCAACTCTCCAGTGCAATGAACAGCCGAGCCCGGCGTTGGACCACGAGCTGTGCGCGGTCTTGCGAGCCTGTGGCTATAGCCTGAACGCGACCCTGGTCGAAATGCTCAACGAGCATTTCTCGCACTGTACCGAGCGCCGGGGCTGCGGCTTCACCCAAGCCAGCAGACACCTTGCCGAGCTCGTCAATCGGCCTCGGGAACAGCAACTGCAGACAACGGCAAAGCTGTTCCCGGAGTGGCCACGGCGCGACTTGGCCTCGTTGCTCGAGGTGTTGCGCGCTTTGCCGGCGCGGCTCGAACGACAGGAGAGTCGACTGCTTGCAGCGATCATGTCGGATTTGGTGCTGCCCACAGTGGCCACCGCCGACCCGGGGGAGCTTCCGCCGTGCTTCGATGAGCTCAAGGTCGGCACCTGCCCCTTGGCCGAGAAGTATTTCCTGGAGATCGGCCATGGTTTCGTGCGGCGCCGTGGGCGCGTCAACGTGCTGGTGTCTCAGCAGGGCGAGCCCTTGCTGATCGAGAAGCTCAATCTGGGCGACAATCACTCGTGCATCAGCGTGGCCGAGCTGCGCCTCAACGGTGTGCGCCTGCCTCCTGGCTGCCTGTTCGCGGTTCGCCGAGACGAGGACTCCGAGCTGCGTGCCAATGCCAACCTGCCCGGGCAGGTAATCCCCGTGCAACGCTGCTTGGGCTTTCGCTTCTTGCGGCTGACGACGCTCGCCGTCGCTCCCCAGTACCGGCAGCGGGCGTTCTCCGCCCACTTTCAGGCACAGGTCGACGCTGGACTGTTTTCACCCGGGCAAGCCACCATCGAACAGCTACGTCACGTCGCGCAGGAGCAGCTGTGACGACTAGCGCCCGCGGCCAGCTCCGATCGTTGAAGGTCCTGTTTTCGGACGACATGGTGTCAGATTCGTGGGTGCGCGCGTCGCCCAGCGATCGCAAGCCGAAAGCGGTCTCGGAGGCGCTGTTGCGGGCATGCTGGCCGATCGAGCTCGTGGCGCCGGAGCCGACGAGCATCGAGGACGTGTGCAAAGTGCACGAGCAGGGCTTCGTGGCGGACGTTTTGCAATTGAGGCGCCCGAACGGCTTCGGTTCCTTGTCGGCGTCCGTTGCGCGCTCGCTCCTCTACACCTGCGGAGCCTGTTACGGCTCGGCGCTGGTCGCGTTGACGGAAGGCATCAGTGCTTCGCTGACGTCGGGTTTCCATCATGCGGGCCCGCGCTCGGCGCGGGGCTTTTGCACGTTCAACGGACTGATGGTGACCGCGGTGCAACTGCTGGACGAGCGGCGCGTCGAAAGGATCGCCATCATCGACTGCGACTACCACTACGGTGACGGCACGCAGGCCATCATCGAGGCTCGAGGCCTGCTCGACCGTGTCTTGCACGTCAGCTTCGGTGAGACGTTTCGAAATCCCGAGCAGGCTTCCGCCTACTTGGACGCGGTGTCCGGGTTGCGAGCACGATTGCGCGCGTTCGAACCGGACGCGATCCTCTACCAGGCGGGCGCTGACCCGCACCTCGACGACCCGCTCGGCGGCCTGCTGACCACCGAGCAAATGCGTGAGCGCGATCGAACGCTGTTCTCCATGGCCCGAGAGCTGTCGATTCCCCTCACCTGGAACCTCGCCGGTGGGTATCAGATCGAAAGCGACGGCTCGATTCCGCGCGTCGTAGCGCTGCACATGAACACGTTCGAAGAGGCACTGCGGGTTTGGGGCCTGCTCTGAGCACTCTCGAGGTGGAGGCGTGGCATGAACAGGCTCCGGAACCCTTGCGCGCGCGCCGCGCTCGGCGTCCCCGGCGCTGGCCGGAGGGGTGCCCCAGAACGCCGTATTCGGTGACCATCACCCCAGTTTTCCCTCTCAAAGTGAGATTCCGCCGTGGCTAGGGTGGCGTTTCGGTCATCCCCTGGTCCGGGGTGCCGAGCGCGCAGGACGCGGAGTCCGGGCGCGCCGGTGCTAAGGTCGGTGCGCTCTTTTCGGGCGCACTCTCGTTACGCTAAGCGCGTGGACATCAAGCTCCTCACCGATTCGATCATCCGTCAGACGACCGTGCTCATCGCGCAGCTCTCGGCAACGGCCGGGATCCGCGCGCCACTTGCGCACCTGGCCGATGAAGTCTTTCTCACGCTGTCCGAAGAGCTCGAGGGCCAAGGCTTGTCGCGCAAGGTGGTGGCGGACATGTTCGGCATGGCGCTCCGCAGCTATCAGCGGCGCGTTCAGCGGTTGCGGGAGAGCGCGACCGTGCCCGGCAAAACGCTCTGGGAATCGGTGCTCGAACAATTGCAACGCGAGGGCCGCGCAACGCGCCGCGCGCTGCTCGATCGATTCCCGAACGACGACCCGGAAGCGATCGGCGCGGTGTTGAACGATCTCACACAAAGCGGGCTGGTCTCCCGCGCGGGCAACGGTGCCTCGACACTGTTCACCGTCACTCGCGATGAGGATCGCAAGCTGCTCGCGCGCGAGGGCAAGCTCGAGACGGCCGCGGCGTTGGTTTGGCTCGATCTCTGTCGTCACCGGGACGCTCAGCCGAGTGAGCTTGCGCAGCGCCTCGGTCTCGACGAAGAAATCGTGTCGATATCGCTCACGGCCTTGAAAGATCAAGGCCGCATTAGTGTGGATTCGGCGGGGCAGCTCAGTGCCACGGCCATGGTCGTGCCCGTCGGCGCGGAGGCAGGCTGGGAAGCCGCGGTGTTCGACCATTTTCAAGCCGTTGCCACCGCGCTCACGACCAAGCTGCGGCGCGG
>Ga0068855_100002053_pt1 | contig 24952 bp, 25 predicted proteins | sample KBSCornC52_FD_66592 | JGI IMG/M metagenome (GOLD analysis project Ga0068855, IMG submission 66592) | Corn rhizosphere microbial communities from Kellogg Biological Station, Michigan, USA - KBS Corn C5-2 | ecosystem: Host-associated > Plants > Roots > Rhizosphere > Soil ... | reverse complement strand
TCAGCCTTCGCTCTGATCTTCATGGCTTCCCTCTTCTTGGGGTCGAACGGCGAAACCCTAAACGGGGTAGCCGGTGCAGGATACCGAATCGCTGGAACAGTCGTAAGCAGCATCGATGGCCATCCGCTGGCACGCGCTAGGGTTGTTCTTGCGGACGTGAAGAACTCCAGAAAGCCTCTTTCGGTACTTTCCTCCGAAGATGGCAGTTTCGTGTTTCCCGGATTGCCGGCTGCAAAGTATTCGCTTCAAGGCGCCAAACGCGGATATCTGACGCAAAGCTACGACCAACACGAAATCTTCTCAACCGCCATCGTTACCGGCGCTGGAGTTGATACCGAGCACCTCATCTTGCGATTGCTTCCAGACGCCTACATTGTTGGCAAGATCCTGGACGAAAACGGCGACCCGGTGAGACATGCGAATGTGACTTTGTATCGAGTGGCTCATGACGAAGGCACCAGCCAAGTGCAACCGAATCGCAGCGATACTACCGACGACCTCGGTGCGTACGAACTGGGACCAGTACTTCCTGGAACCTATTTCGTCTCAGTACGAGCAGAGCCATGGTACGCAGTCCGATCACCAGCGTCTACGTCGGGTGACGGCAACGCGCTCCCGAGGCAAATTGATTCCGGGCTCGATGTCGCTTACCCGCTCACTTATTACGGCGATACCGGTGATCCCCACTCGGCGACACCGATTCAGGTGCGGGGTGGAGATCGCATGCAAGCCGACTTCCACCTGGCGCCGGTACCCTCGCTGCACGTTCTGATTCGAACACCCCAAAATGGATACCCCCAGATACGGGAGTCTGGCTTGGGAGGAGAGACCCATGGCGTCCCGGTCAACATGGAGCGGGTGGACACGGGCTTATGGGACGTCTCCGGGCTGCCTCAAGGAAAATACGCACTCTCGATCTCTGGACCCGGGGCAGGGGAAACCACGGTCAGTGCTTTGGGCGCAATAACCGAAGGTCAGGAGATTGATGCGACTGCTGCTGAACCTCTCGGTTCGATGAACATCTCCGTGCAAATACCCGGCGAAGGTCGTCCCACTGGGCCAGTCTCCGTTGGCTTGCGGGTACCGCACGGAATTTTGCGCTATTTGGACAACGTCGACTCGAAAGGAGTGGCCCACTTGAAAAGCGTTGCGGCCGGGCGTTACGAAGTCGTGGCCTGGGACAACCGTGGTCGTTACTCGGTTTCGGGTATGGCTGTCACTGGAGGCGAATCAGCCGACGAGGAGATTGAATTGAAGGCGGGGGCTTCCGCAGAGGCTTCCGTAACCCTGGTACGGGGCCACGCGACAGTAGAAGGAATCGTGAAGCAGGATGGAAAGGCGGCCGCCGGCGCCATGGTAGTTCTGGTACCTGCCAACGCAACCGCCCACTTAGACCTCTTTCGTCGCGATCAGACGGACCTTGATGGAACCTTCGCAGTGAACGCGGTTGTACCGGGGGAATACACACTGGTTGCGATCGAGAATGCTTGGGACCTGGAGTGGTCACACCCAGATGTGCTTGCTCCGTACCTGAGGCAGGGTCGGAAGATCAATGTTGCTCCGGGCACTAATGGTTCTTTCAAGGTCGAGGAACCAGTTGCGGTTCAACAAACACAGTGACACCGTGCGCTGCTCTCAACGGGACCTTGAGTAGGTGGGAACATGGTCACAAAGCGACGGCAGCGGCCAGCCTTTTTCGGAGATTCAGAAGCCGTTCGCCGGCAGCGGCCAGCGTGTCTGCCCTCTTGGCAAAGTGAAACCTAATCAAGTGGTTTACGGGCTCATGGAAAAAACTTGATCCTGGAACCACCGCCACGCCAACTTCTCGCGCCATCCATTCACAAAACGCAATATCATCCGTCCAGCCGAACTCCGAGATGTCTACCATTACGTAGTATGCCCCTTGTGGTTCGCTGTAACGGAGATCGGCGGCGGCGAGATATTGGAGAAACGTCTTTCGCTTCTCCGTGTATTGCTGCTGCAGATCGTTGTAGTAGCTATCGGGAAGTTCCAATGCGGCTACCGCAGCTTCCTGCAGTGGCGCAGCCGCCCCCACGGTGAGAAAGTCGTGCACTTTTCGAGCTTCGTTGATCACGGTCGATGAGGCGATCACGTAGCCCAGGCGCCAACCCGTCATGGAATACGTCTTGGAGAGCGAACTACAGGAGATCGTCCGGTCGAACATTCCCGGCAGGGACGCGAAGTATACGTGTTGGTGCGGAGCGTAGACGATGTGTTCGTAAACCTCGTCAGTCAGCACGAATGCATCGAACTCCTCGGCGAGGCTCGCAATGCCAACTAGTTCGTCGCGGGTAAATACCTTCCCTGAGGGATTTGAGGGATTGCATAAGACGAGCGCTTTCGCCCCTTGCGCAAACGCCCGACGCAACTCGTCGGGCTCGAACGAGAACTCCGGCGGACGGAGTTCCACGTGGACTGGAACCGCGCCGCAAAGAATGGCATCCGCCGCATAGTTCTCATAAAAGGGGGAAAAGACGATGACCTTGTCCCCTGGATTGCATGCGGTCATCATTGCAACCATCATGGCTTCCGTGCTGCCACAGGTGACCACGATGTTTTCATCAGGATCGAGCGGCAGCTGCATGAAACGCGACTGCTTTCGGGCGACTGCGGCACGGAAGTTCGGCGCTCCCCAGGTCACAGCGTACTGGTGCGGCCCTTTTTTTGACACAGCCTCGAGAGCGTGCAAAGCGACGTCTGGCGGTTGAAAATCGGGAAAACCTTGAGACAGGTTAATTGCGCCGCACTCGTTAGCAAGGCGCGTCATTCCACGAATCACAGACTCGGCAAAAGCGGAGGTGCGCAGGCTCGTCTTCGGCATGAATTCTACGATTTTCTCACGGCACGTTCAGCACCCAGGCCGTCCCTGGGGTCTCCGAGGATAAGTCTTGCGCCGCTGCCCGATTCCCCCAAGGCGCTACATCAATGATATTATTGGTAACGACAATTCCGCATCACCACACTCCTCAGTAGCTCAATGGCAGAGCATCCGGCTGTTAACCGGAGGGTTGTAGGTTCGAGTCCTACCTGAGGAGCCATCTTTTCAAGTAGATACCCGAACCCGCAATCACCACCGCAATCAGTTAAGCCGACAACGCCAAGCCTACGACTTTCGCATGAGCCTGCTCGATCTCATTCGTCACGACGTCACCATACGTGTTGAAGGTTGTCCGAATTTCGGCGTGTCGCATCATCTTCTGCTGGACAGTCACCGTAGTGCCCACGGCATCCAGCCATGAACGAAACGAGTGCCTGAATGCGTGCGTACCCAATTTGCCGATGCCAGCAGCCATAGCAGCCCGCTGCACTTCGCGCCAGACGCCAGTGTACGAGTACGGCTGACGTCCGACTTTGACCGGACTAGCGAACATCCAGTCGGTATCCGCACCAAAGACGGTCATCTGCTTCCATGCTTGCAGTCGCTGCAAGAGCTCGTTGGCAATTGGAAGCGTGGGATGGTGTATGGCCCGAGCTGGTCTCCGGACGGCCAGAACATCGCATTTACGGGAGTGCAGAAAGGAGTAAAAGATGACATCTATGCGATTAACGCTGATGGGGGAACTCCAAGGCGCTTGACCGATAACCCGGCAGAGGACAAGTGGCCTTATTGGTCACATGACGGAAAGTGGATGTACTTTACCTCGACCCGCAGTGGCCGGGAGGAAATCTGGAAAATGCCATCCAACGGCGGGGAGGCGCTTCAGATCACGCGCAATTCCGGTGATGTACCGAACGAGTCCCGGGACGGCAAGTTCTTGTATTACATGAAAGGGTGGCCTGCCGCGGTGAGCGTCTGGAGGGCTGCAGTGGACGGTAGTCAGGAAAAGAAGATCCTTGACTCCGTGCATAATGAAGGTCAATGGGCTGTGGGAGAGGACGGCATCTACTTCTTCAGAATTCCCGACAAATTAGGCTTTAGCGATCTCTGCTTCTACGGTTTCGCGACGGGCCAGATCAGGAAAATTGTTACAGTTCAGCGCGAAGTACAGAACCATATTGCAGTTTCTCCGAACGGTCGGACGCTTCTTTATCCACAATCTGACGAATCAGGTAGTGTTCTCATGCTAGTTGAGAATTTTCGTTAGTTTATCAAATCGATCTCGAAGCCACGCCGAACCTCTCCTGAGAATTGTGAACACGGTCTAGATGACCAGGAAAATATTTAGACCACCAGCGCCGTTCGACCGAGTCACACTGCGCCCTACCAGTGTATGCAGCAACCAGAGACGTAGTCCTACGCTGTCAGGAAATGTCGTTTGAGAGAAGAATGAGAAATTCCTCGATCCACCCCTCTCGCGATCGTTTCTAGCGCCCCTGGATGGCTTCCTGACAAGGAATTTGGGGAATTTCGCGAAGGGTGCGACCACGAATTTGAGCGACGAGTTGCGTCGGGCCAGGTCAAACTGAGTCCTGCTCGATGAGAATTCGTGAACGCCGAGACTGCACAGTGTGCAGCGTCGATCAGTTATCGTCATGTGAGTTTCTGAACCATTCTTAACTGGTTGACTCTCATTGACTTGCCCACGTGTCAGTCATAACATGGCATCGTGCGCCATGATCGGACAAACCATCTCGCATTACAACATCCTCGAAAAGCTCGGCGGAGGAGGGATGGGCGTGGTCTACAAAGCCGAGGATGTGAAGCTGCATCGCTTTGTTGCCCTGAAGTTTCTGCCAATTGAACTGGCAAGAGATCCAGCGGCCCTTGCAAGATTTCAGCGCGAAGCTCAGGCGGCCTCGGCACTGAACCACCCCAACATCTGTACGATCCATGAAATCGATGAGCAGGATGGACAAGCCTTCATCGTGATGGAGTTTCTCGACGGCGTCACGCTGAAGCACAAAATTGCTGGACGGCCTCTCGAGACAGAGCTGTTTCTGTCGCTCTCGATCGAGATTGCTGATGCACTCAACGCCGCGCACGTGAAGGACATCGTCCACCGCGACGTCAAGCCCGCAAATATTTTTGTGACGGAGCAAGGACACGCAAAGGTTCTTGATTTCGGGCTGGCGAAAGTTTTGGTCACCGAGGCTCGGGTAGCCGAAGCCGCGGGCGAAGAGACGATCAGCAAACAACATCTAACCAGCCCGGGCACGACGCTCGGAACCGTCGCCTATATGTCGCCGGAGCAAGTGCGTGGTAAAGAATTAGATTCTCGGACTGACCTCTTCTCTTTCGGAGTTGTGCTGTACGAGATGGTAACCGGCTTACCTCCGTTTCGTGGCGACACGTCGGGAGTAATCTTCGATTGTATTTTGAATCGAGAACCTGCCGCACCTGTACGCTTGAATCCGGAACTGCCCGCAGAGATCGAGCGGATCATTGACAAGCTGCTCGAAAAGGACCGCGACGTTCGCTACCAGCACGCCTCCGACGTACTCGTCGATCTGAAGCGCCTCAAACGCGACAGTGAGTCAGGGAGGGCTAAAGTTCAGGTTTCTGGGGCACGGACTCTTTCTTCACTGGGCCGCAAGCTTTTTGTTGGTTCCCACCGAGAAAAGCCGCGGATCAGGAGATCTGGGTTACGCTACCCCATTGTGGTCGCAGGAGTGGTGTTGCTAATGGCCACTGCCTTCTTCATTTACCAAAAGCGGAATTCTCCACCAGCACTCTCAGGCCAGCGCGCCCTAACCCGCTTGACTTTTGATGCGGGTCTCCAATACGGCGCTACTTGGTCACCCGACAGCCGTTTCATTGCCTACAGCTCCGATCGTGGCGGCAAGTTCGATGTCTGGGTGCAGCAAGTAAGTGGTGGCGATCCCGTGCAGATCACTAAAGGACCAGGCCGCAATTGGCAGCCGAACTGGTCGACCGATGGGAAATACCTTGCTTACCGCTCCGAAGAGGGCCAGGGCGGTCTGTTCATCATACCCGCATTGGGCGGCACTGAACGACAGATCACATCCTTCGGCTATCGCCCTCGATGGTCGCCCGATAGTTCTTGGATCTTGTTCCAGACGCATTTTGATATCGGTATTCCTGAGAGGTTTTATGTCGGGCGACTCGGCAGCCCGCCGCGCCAAGTGCTGGCAGATTTCCTGGCACAGCACAACTTGTGGGCCGGATCGGTCATGTGGCACCCGGATGGCAAGAGATTGTCTGTCTGGGATGGCGATACCAGGTCGAGTCCAAGTTTTTGGACATTGCCGATCAGCGGCGGTGTTGACATCAGATCAGGGGTTAGTCCCGCGATCGCAAAAGAACTTTTGGATGTAGCTGTCGACGATCCTAAGGGAGAATTGCCGGCGAATAGTATCTTCTGCTGGGCCCCTTCGGGCAAAGCCGTTTATTTCGAGAGAGTCTACCGAGGGGCGAACGACGTTTGGAAGATGACCGTTGATGAGAACACGTTACAAGGGACTGCGATTGAGCGTCTGACTACGGGTGCTTGGGATACGGAATTCGCACTCTCTCCCGACGGCAAGCGACTGGCCTTTACCTCTGAGTCCCGGAATGTCCGGCTCTGGCTCTTCCCGCTCGGGGCTAATCATGCAGTTATCAGGGGCAACGGTCAAGCAGTGACCTCGCCGGGGACGACTGCCTGGGAGCAGACCATGTCACGGGACGGCAAAAAGATCGCTTTCGTTGGCATTCGAGCCGGGAGGTGGGATCTGTGGGAGAAGTCGCTAGTAGACGGTCATGAGACTCCGATTCTCATGGACGAGTATCGTCGTCACTACCCGCAGTGGTCGCCAGATGGTACGCAACTCGCATATGTACGCCAAGGCCCCACAAGCCAAGACATGCAGTTGATGGTTTGGTCGAGTCAAAACCACACTGAAGAGGCACTAACGGCATCACTCAGCGACGACGTGCTGGTTTACGACTGGTCTCCCGACGGTAAGCAGCTCTTGTTGTCGCGATCGAACGCCGACACCCATCGACATGAAGTCTGGGCGCTGCCTCTAGCAGCTGCCCCTCATGCCGAAGCAGTTGCTCACAGGATTACATCCGATCCGACTTACGATCTCTACCAGCCCCACTTTTCCCCTGATGGTCATTGGATTCTCTTTGAGGCAGTGACAGACACGCCCACGGGGGGAGAATCCGCCCTTTACGTGATCCCCGCAACAGGTGGATCGTGGATCCGCATAACAGACGGCAAACGCTGGGACGACAAGCCTCGCTGGTCACCCGATGGAAACACGATTTACTTTGTCTCTCGTCGAGGTGGCTTTTTCAATGTTTGGGGAATTCAGTTCGATCCGGCTAAGGGAAGGGCGATCGGAGAACCATTCCGCGTCACGGAATTTGAGAAGCCGAGTCTTAAGGTTCCAGAGACCATATCGTTAGTCGCGTTTTCGATCAACCAGGACAAGCTTGTACTGACGATGGAAGAAGTCTCGGGGAGTATCTGGGTGATGGATAACGTAGACCAATAATCGCGGAAATGGAACAGGTGTTGATCTTACAAGGTGGGTATCAGGGCATTGCTCTGCCCATATCTCTAAAGCCACCAGAGTCCCACGTCGATTGCCGATACAACGAGGTTGCCGAAAATACCGAAACTCCACATGGCGGAAGATTACACATTTCGTACACTTCGATACCTCGTCGCAAAAATGTGAACACGGTTTCTAAACGTCGGAAAATGTCCAGACCACCAACGCCGTCTGAACGAGTATTGCCGCGCCCTACCATCCTTTGCACGTCGGAGGACGACTCCAGATCCCAGCATCAGTCGTCAACTTCGGCCAGCCCAAAAACGTCCCGAGAAGCACGCTCATAAATTATTGATCTTCCGATGTCGTATTCCGGCGTGTTGACCAGCCCACATACGATCCTTTCTGGGAAGCTGTCAAGCACAATATTTGCCCGTACTGCTGGTACTTAGCACCTGTTAGCACATTAACACACGTAATCGTGCTAGAGTGCAGCCATGCCAAGCAAGACCGTCCGTGTCAACACAACAATTACAGTTGAGCAAAAAAAGATACTGGATCAGCTCACGGAGCAAACCGGGGCACCACTGACGTGGCTTATCCAGCGGGCAATCACCGAATACCTGGAGCGCAGGAAGAAGGACCTGAAATGAGAGCCGCCTTGTATTGCCGAGTAAGCACGTCGGAACAAGATAACGAGAATCAAGTCGTCCAACTACGTCAATTCGCTGTCTCTCAAGGATGGCAGCTCGTAAGCGAGTATTGTGATCAGACCTCTGGCAGTACAAGCAATCGACCTGAGTTCAAACGCATGTTCGATGATGCCAGTCAGCGACGTTTCGACATCTTGCTGTTCTGGTCGCTGGATCGGCTTTCGAGGGAAGGAGTGCTCGAAACTCTACAGCACCTGCAAAGGCTCACATCTTACGGGATCGCATGGCGTTCGTTCACGGAGCAGTACCTCGACTCAAGCGGGATTTTTCGCGATGCCGTAATCGGTATTCTCGCGGTCATCGCCAAACAAGAACGTATCCGACGATCGGAACGGACAATCGCCGGACTGCAGAAAGCGAGGCGACAAGGTCGCATTCTGGGTCGTCCCCGGGTTGCCGTAGATGGTGACCTAATAATGCAACTGCGTGCGGAAGGGCGCAGTTGGGGCGAGATCGAGAAGGAGACAGGTGTCGCACGTTCCACGGCGCAACGCGTGGTTGCACACTGTGCAGCGATGAGGAATCGTGCTTAGTAAAGAAACGATTATGGCCCTTGACCGTCTTGAGGCTCTTGCGAAAAGTCTTCGTGAGCTGAATTTGCGAAAGGACGCCCATCGAATCGGGGTCTCCTTCTTCACCAGAGCGAAGATGGACGATCCCGGCTTTGTCCCCAGTAACGACCCTCCCTGGCGCATCTTGCCCGAAAAGACACAGAAATTGTTTAGGATTGCGTGCGCTCGGCCCCGTTCATCAAGGTCGAAGATTCGCGATTAAGCGGCTTCTCGACCACCGTCACGCTATGTCCACGTTGCGCGGGAGATCCTGTGGCAGCGAGGTATCGATCCCAGTCGGAAGCTAGACGAAACGGTAAACAGAGCGCACTCGCGCCGGAAAAGTTTCCGCCATCGATAGATTTTCCGATACATCAATCCTTGATTCTGTTTACGCTCCAGCCTTTGAGGACCTTTACTTCTATAGTAAGCCAAGTAGCTGATTACAAACAGCTTACGCACATTAAGACTTTGCACAGGTAAATTTCATCTCATCCCTTAGACAGTTCAGCTGTTCCGTAAAACTCGATCGATTTATTGCATAGAAATTATCGAAAACACGGAAGTAACGGTTACGTAAGCTCCACAATTCCGGGTGTTTGTTCGAGAGGATGGACTTTCGTAACGTCAGTACACTGTGGTGCTTGCTACCTTTGGTATCTAGCTTGCGTTTTCGTGTTTCGGCTAATCTTTTTGTATATCGTGCGGCAAATTCAGAGTTTTTTCGGGTTTCAGCCGTTCGATACAGATGATCGCGGGAAAGAACCTTCGCGGGTTTAATAGAGATGAGAACAGGTTCGGGGGTGGGGCATGGACAAATTTGTGAAGTTCTTAATGAATGTCCGTATCGGCGTTTGCGAAATCGCTGGAACCGTGGGCGTTGTCGCGATGATGGCGTTCGCGACCTACATGGCGTGGAAAGACTATATAGCGCCATTGATTCGTTGATTTTTTGTGGCAGAGGAGGGCTGCCGTCCGCGCCCTGTAAGTTCTTGCGTTTACGTAGACGATAGCATAGTGGTTACTTGAATCTGTAGGAGGGAGTTCACGATGAACTTGGCAAGCTTGGCGGTTTACTTCGATGCGGATCCATCAGTAGCTCACCCGGCTCACCTGGACTGGCCGAATCTACTTGTCGGGGCTTTGCTTGGATTCATATTGGGCATCATCGCTGCTTATATTGCTCACAGCAGCTACGACAAGAAGCAAGCGGCACGAAAAGCGGCTTGGCTGAAGCAGAAATACGGGAAGTTGGCGGGTGCATACTCAAACTTTCGGCCGGATGGAAGCCCTACGACAGGATCAGTGGAACTCAAACAAAACCCTGATGGATCGTTTGGCATTCTGGGGCTGCACGCCGACCGCACCGTTGAGTGGGAGAGCACACTTTGGATGGACGAGAAATTCGAGAACTACGGGACCGCACGCTACCAATACCGAGCAGCTAACAACAACGGCATTCAGTTGATCAGGTATTTACCGGAAACTGAAGAACTGCACGCCAGCGCAGAAAGAGAAAGTCCCGGACCATTGCGGTTTAGCCATGTTTGGCGTCGTCGAAAATGATCATCGCAGGCCAAGAGCAAACTGGAGAAACACACACATCAGCACACTTTAAGCAATAGGTAGATACTGAACACCGTGATCTGCTGCTGGTTCTGCGTAAGGTGCCTTCGCACTGCGGGTCACACTTGCAGAGAAGATGCACAACGGGAACTTGAGCAGTCGCGAACTCAGGTTGCCGAAAGAAGCAAGGCAAATCGGTCGCTTGTGTTTCTGCAATCAACTCGCAATCACTTAATGTGAACCACTACGGTCTTAAGGGAACTTAAGGTGCCGTCCGTGCCCTGTAAGTTCGTGCGTTTACGTTCAGTGATGGCTTCGAGTCCTACCTGAGGAGCCATTCTTTCAATGGCTTAGGCTTCGTTGCGCTCTGTTTGCGCTCCATTTGCACAGAATGCAAGCTGCGCGACTTTCCTCAAAGGTGCGACCTTACTCAATCGCTTGAAGGTATTCTGCGAAGGACCCACCGACATTCCCATCTTTGAGGAACTGGTCGGGCAAGTCGGTGAAGCCCCGAAGATTGTATTTGCCGATATTGCGGGCTGGCCGGGCTTGCGAAACAAGGATCCTGATTTCCTCCTGCTAGGCTCAAGCGCCGCGATCGTCATCATGGATGGCGATCAAGGCCGCGAGCTACACAAACACGATCAGCCTCTCACCGACCTCGCTGAAAAACAGAAAAATCGACTGGTCCGACATGGCATTGATCTCCACGTACTTCGTCGCTACGGAATAGAAAACTACATACCGCAGTACGCTGTTGAGCGTGTACTCGGGTTAGACCTATCGGATTACTTCCCGGTTCCGGAGCATGTGCCCTTCACCGAGCATCTCTCAGAGGACAACACAGGCTTCCGATATCGATTCAGACGCTGGGTAGCGTCAAAGCTGGATTTGAAGATGCCGAGACCTCGGCGCCCTCTGTATTCCAAGCGCCAAAACAGCGAGGTTGCGAAATTCATAAATCTGCAGGCCCATCTCGCAGGAACGGACCTTTTTCGAATAATCGAAGCGATTGTTCAGCGAGCACGAGAACTTCAAGAGGATTGATCTGGTTTTTGGTAAGACCCCCGGGCTTACTGTTCTGAACTCGCAAAACGTCGTAGCTATCCGATTCGGTGAGCTTCGGCGGAACCGTAACAGCCTTCTTCTTCGCCATAACCGCGCCTCCTAGCTCGCGAAACGCTATGCCTCGTCGTCCGGCGGGCCAGCTGCTTCTGCGGGATCTTGTGTACGGATCTTTTCCACATTGACATAAGAGACGTACCGGAGGCAGGAACCTTAGAACCGGCCACCCACCCAGCTTCCGCAGCATCTGAGTTCCCGAGATGGACCTGCTTGCCTGCCGCCCGCGGTCCCTGGAGGCCCTAATGTTACGCTACGTTTTCTCCCTTATCTCGGCTTGTCTGCTGCTTACCGCTTGTGCCGCCGCGGCCGCCGCCAATCACTCGGGGCCCACAGAGTACGCGAACCTCCCGCTCTCGTTCGAGGCGAACGTCGGGCAGACGGATGCGCGCGTATCGTATCTAGGCAGAAGCGTGTTCTTCACCGACCAAGGTGCAACGTTGAAACTGCCTCTGCCGGGCGGTGGGTATCTCGCCGTCGCGATGAAGTTCGAAGGCGGCCGCCGGTCTGCAAAAATTACGGCCGAATCTCCGCTGCTCGGCCGCAGCAATTATCTGATCGGCAAGCCAACCAACTGGCACACTGGGATCCAGCAGTTCGCGCGCGTGCGCTACGCGCAAGTTTATCCGGGGGTGGACTTCGTCTTCTACGGCACTGGCAGGGATCTCGAATACGACATCGCACTCGCGCCAGGTATCGACGTGAACCAGGTGCGTCTCACCTTCGAGGGAGTGGACTCTCTCGGCGTTGACGCAAACGGCGACCTGACTCTCCACACGAAGGCTGGGGACCTTCGACAACTTGTGCCTGCCGTATACCAGAGGGTTAGCGGCCGCTTGCGCCGCGTCCGCTGCCACTACACGCTGCTCGCAAAGAACCAAGTCGGGTTCACCCTCGGCGCCCACGATCGGGAACAACCGGTGGTCATTGACCCCGTGCTGCGCTGGTCCACCTACCTCGGCGGCAGTGGCACGAGTGGGGACGCTGCCTTGAGCATCGCGGTCGACTCCAGCGGGCACGCATATGTAACAGGCGTAACAAATTCGCTCGACTTCCCCACAACGCCAGGCGTATTTGAGGCAACAGTACCGGCGCCTGGACAACGCTCCGCCTTCATCACGAAGATGGCCTGGAATGGTCGTAGCGTTATCTACTCGACGTACTTCGGCGGAACGAATTGCAGCGAAACTTTCCCCACTGGGATCCGTGTCGACGGCTCCGGAAATGCCTACATCACCGGTTCCACGGACTGCACCGACCTGCCGGTCACAAGCGGCGCGTATCAAGGAAGCTACGGGGGGAGCGTAGATGATTTTGTCGCCAAGTTGAATGCCACTGGCACAGCCCTGGTTTACTCTACCTACCTCGGCGGGACCGGTAACGAAAGAGCGGGAGGCATCGCCGTCGATTCAGCCGGCAATGCCTACATCACGGGTGAAACGGCATCTGCCGATTTTCCCACCACCTCGGGTGCATTTCAGACTGCCAAGCCGGCTTCAGGCAGCGCCCCCGCTGCGTTCGTTACCAAAGTGAGTTCCGACGGTAGCTCCCTCCTCTACTCGACCTATCTTGGGGGCCCCGTGACCTCCTCGTTTCCGTACAACACCGCCAGAGGCACCAGGATCGCGGTTGATGCATCCGGCCACGCTTACGTCATCGGCACAACAAACTCAACCGGGTTTCCGGTCACTGCGGGCGCGTACCAGACGAGCCTTAGTGGACCTGCCATTAATAACCCCGGAGACGTTTTCGTGACCAAGCTCAACCAGACCGGGGCCGGGCTCATTTATTCGACCTACTTGGGTGGGAGCGGCGCCGAAAATGTATTCACCGACGGCGGACTAGCAATCGATAGCGCCGGCAACGCTTACATCACCGGAGACTCGTTCTCGACAAACTTTCCAACGACTCCCGGAGCCTTTCTCAGTCCTGCCGCTTGTGGCCCGGTCCTGACCAAGCTGAACGCCACCGGAACTGGCCTGGTGTATTCCGGGCATTGGCGGATCGGACCGTGCCCGGATGGTGAATCTTTCGCTACTGGGGTTGCAATTGACGCCGGAGGATACGCGTACGTCGTCGGTCAGACGATCGCTCATTGGCCGAATTTTCCCTTTGTGCGCGCATTCCAGGAATCGATTCAAGACCAGGGATTCACCTTCAACACCTTCGTACTAAAACTGAACCCCACCGGCACAGCGGCCGCCTACTCCAGCCTACTGGGCGGCAACGGATCGTTTGACTTGGGTACGGCCGTTGCGCTCGATTCGGCAGGCAATGCTTACGTAACCGGAGAAACCAACTCCACCGATTTTCCAGTGACCCAGGGCGCGTTTCAGCGACACAAAGGGGGACGGTATGGCGAAAATGCTTTCGTCGCCAAGATCATCTCGGTCTGCGATGCCGGCCCGACTGACCCCTCAGTGACCATCTGTTCTCCGGGCGACGGGGCGACGCTGCGCTCGCCGGCGGTCGTCAGGGCAGTGACGCGCAACTCCAGTTCCCCGGTAGTACGCACTGAAGTATGGGTAGACTTTGTGAAGGTGTACGAGATTAAGCTGTCAGCCATGTATGCCAAGATTCCGTTGACAGTCGGTACTCACCGGCTCACAGTCCAGTCAATGGACCACAGCGGGGTGTTCTTCAACACAACGATTTATGTCACGGTTGCGCCTTAACCAAATTGCAACACCGGCGGCCACAATGCGCCGCTTTGCCACGAATTGTGTTCGCAACCTAACTTTCGGAACGCCCCGTACGGGCGAGACCGGCAATTTCCGTGTTGCCGACAAACTGCGAGTTGCACGTCGATCGAACGTGGACTGGAGCTATGGCTCTTCTTGCCGCTAGGGCCAACTCGCCGTTAGCAGAACGCTCGTTCTCGATCGCCGTTCAGCCCTTTCCCCGTTCGACAGTGCTTCCTACGCGATCTCCACTAGGTCTCCCTCCGAGATGGGACCGGGTTGCGTGACCTGGGTCCACATCCCAGCTTTGCCCCCATGGGTTCGATGCAGCGTCTTGAAGATGTTCACATCAGTGTCCAGACCCGGTTGGGCGCGGTTGACCATCGTGCAGCGTATGCATCGCTGACGTGGGATGAGCTGTGCCGAACCGACTCTAAGCTGACGATCTGCCCAAGCGTCCTCGGTCCACCCCTCGCCATCAAGCTGGATCAAGATATTCGGGCGGAAACGACGCACATCCCAGGCGCCGGCGGGATAGGCGACTGCACCGCTGCGCAAGCCGGCGGTGCTGATCAGTAGCACAGGGAACGCATCGACGAAACGACCCTTCGGCATCGTCCATTCAATCGCTTGACTCGCGTCGTCGGTAGCATCGGCAAAGTACTCAGCATTCCCAGCATGGCTGTCAGAGGCGGCTACTAAGGTGACGGGCTTGCCTAACCACGCTGAGAGTGCGGCGTCTGTCACGGGACCAGTTCCAGCCACCTCTTGGCCGTCAGGTAGGATGACTACGGGAAGATCCCCTGCCGCCAAACGCGACGATGCAAATAGCAGGCGCGGCTCACGCCGGGCGGTAAGGATTCGACCATCGCAACGATCCTGAATGCCCCACATGCGATCGCCTTCGATCCCATCGTCCACCAAATGCGCGGTGGGCAGCCGTTCTCCTAAGAGAGATTTCACGGGATAGCGCCAAAGCTGCGCAATGCGCAAGCTTGCTGCGGCGGAACTCGCCTGAGGCAGAATGGGCACCGGAAAATTGCTGTTGCTCATGGTTCCTATTGGTCACAACTGGATGGTGATCTCAGTCGGTTCTTGGGCCTTGGCATGTTGCTCGCCCAGCAAAAAAAGAACGCGCCCATGCGGCCTGCCCAATCTTTGCATGGATGACGGGCAATCCGGAAGTTACGCGTAGTATGGGGTGCGGACTGTTGGCGTGCGCAACTTGCTGTCGGTAAACCGAAGTGGGATCAAATCGAAGCATCTCCCTCAACTGGATGTGCCTTGGGTTGCAAGCCTTTCCGACGCAGTTATGGTATGGGAGAAGAAGCGTTAACTTGCCGACCCAAAATGCGATTCCATGCCGTTTACGTGCCACTCGCGGTGGACTGCATCGAAAACATTTGATTCAGCCTCCTGGTGGATGGTTCCTTGTTTGAAGTGGACGCGCTATGTTATCAAACAATTCATTGAAGGGCGACCCACATATTCGCCGAATTTGTTCGTTCCATGGAGGACGAAAAGCCTTCTTGCTTCACCGGAGCTGGCTCCCAGTTTCCGGTATTCCTCGATTCTTCATCTTGTAGGAGACCAGCGAACATCCAGTGACCGTTCTAGGTACGAGCATCTGGGTGTTCTTGCGACTCATCGTAGAGTCCGCTTCGGAGCCAACGATGGCCGGCAGGAGAGCTGAGATATGAGTATTTTCACGATACTGTTCGTCATCCTTCTGATTGCCTGGGTTTTGGGATGGGGCGTGTTTCACGTCGCCAGTGCGATGATTCACATTCTTCTCGTGGTGGCGCTTATTTCGCTGGTGCTTCACTTCGTGCGTGGACCACGTGCGGTGTGAGAGAAAGTCGGGAATCGTGCACGGGAGCCGCGTACCAAATACTTACGGCGCGTTGTGACGTAATCGGGAAGTGCTGTATTTGCGATGGCTATGTACGCCACAAGCGCGCTCACCTATCACTCTTCTTCATTTTTCGTTTGGAACGTTTCTTTGCCGCCTTTTTCTTACGTGGCGTAGGGTGAACGACTCGCTCTGGGAGGGTCTTGGCTCCCGTTTCACGGTTCCACTCCTCGAATGTTTCATTCGAAATCTTTCCCTCCACCAAAAGCTGGGCGAACTTGCGCCTCTGAGCTTTGCTCTTAAACGGCATTAGGCCTCGTGAATAGGGCTGGAATTATAGTGGGTAGCGGCTCTGGGGCCAAGCCGCAATGGTCAAAACAGACAACGATTAGGTCGGAAGATCTTTTTTCAGACTTGCAAATTGTGCTGCTCAAGTCATAAATTATTCTGCTCGCTGCTGCACTCTTCACCGTGGAAGCGGAGAAGCAGCAGCCCTGGTCTGGCAATGAGGAGTCAAATTTCAGAGAAACCGGCCTGGAAGCGCGATCATCTCTCAGCCGAGATGCTGGATGTTGTAACGCAGCAAATGGCGGTTGCTGTCGCGCGTTGCAGCCGCGATTTCCGATTTTTGTGGGCCAACCAAAGGTACGCCGACTGGCTCCGCCGTTCACCAGAAGACATTGTGGGCCACCCGATTCCAGAGGTTTTAGGGGCAGAGGCATTCCAGGCCTTGTTGCCGTCGTTCAAGCAAGTTTTGGCTGGAGAGAACGCAAGCTACGAAGAAGAAGTCAATGTCTCTGGCATTGGTAAGCGCTGGCTGTCCGCAACCTACACTCCAACGCGCAATACTGACGGGACTGTGGACGGATGGGTTGCAGTGGTTCTCGACACCACTGAGAAGAAACGAGAAGAAGAAGCCCGGTTCAAACACGTGGCGATAGTCGAGTCTTCTGAAGACGCGATCATCTGCAAGGACCTCAACGCAATCATCACCAGTTGGAACGCGGGTGCACAACGCATCTTTGGATATGCAGAGGCGGAGGTTGTTGGCCAACCCATTACAATCCTCATCCCTCCTGAGTTGTTGGATGAGGAGAACACGATTCTGGAAAAGTTGAGGGCCGGGGGACGCGTTGAACACCACGAAACAACGCGATTGAAGAAATCCGGGGAACGGGTTGAGGTTTCCCTGGTCATTGGGCCAATCAAGAATTCAAACGGCAGAGTTGTGGGATTTTCCAAAATCGCCCGTGACATAACGCCACGAAAACAGGCTGAAGCAGCTCTTAGGGAGAGCGAAGGCCGATTTCGACTGGTCGCCGACACCGCCCCCGTGCTGATCTGGATGTCGGGAACGGACAAACTCTGCACTTATTTCAACAAATCCTGGTTGGATTTCACTGGGCGATCTCTTGAACAGGAGCTTGGAAATGGTTGGACTGAAGGCGTACACCCGGACGATTTGCCGGGTTGCCTAAGTACTTACACACAGTCCTTTGATCATCGAGAGAAGTTCAAAATGCAATATCGCCTTCGCCGACATGATGGCGAGTACAGGTGGGTTCTTGACATCGGAGTACCGCGGCTGAATTCCGATGGTTCGTTCGCGGGCTACATTGGGAGTTTGGTAGATATAACTGAGCACAAGCTGGCCGAACAAGCTTTGCAAGAATTGAATCGAAGCCTGGAAACGCAAGCAGCAGTGACCCAATCAAGGGAAGAACTGCTGAAAATCTTCGTCAAGAACGTTCCGGCAGGAGTGGCAATGCTCGACCGGGACATGCGTTATTTACAAGTGAGCGACCGCTGGTGCCAAGATTACTCGGCCACTAGTTACCAATTGCTTGGAAATTCGCATTACGAGCTTTTCCCTGACATCCCTAGCCAATGGAAAGGACTGCATCAGCGGGTTCTTCAGGGAGAGGTTCTTCGAGCCGATGAAGATCGCTGGGATCGTGAAGACGGCAGCACTGTATGGACTCGATGGGAGATTCGTCCGTGGAGGACGTCCGCGGGAGACATAGGCGGAATTCTCATCTTTGCGGAGAACATCACCCGCCGCAAGCAGATGGAACAAGCACTCTCAGGACTGAGTCGAAAATTGATCGAGTCCCAGGAGCAGGAGCGCACCCGGATTGCCAGAGAGCTTCATGATGATGTCAGCCAGCAGCTTGCTTTGTTAGCTGTCGAATTAGATCAATGTGCTCAGAGCGCGGGCCACAATCCCGATCTGCACAGTCGTCTAGATCACGCCAAGGGACGAATCTCCGAAGTTGGCAAGGATGTGCAGAGTCTGTCTCACCAATTGCATTCGTCGAAGTTGGAGTATCTAGGGCTGGTTGCGGCGGCAAAAAGCTTTTGTAAGGAAACCTCTGAGATTAGCGATGTCAAGATTGATTTCAAAGAAGACCGCGTGCCTCGCACCTTGCCGAACGAAGTCTCGCTTTCGCTGTTTCGGATTATGCAGCAAGCTGTGCACAACGCGGTTGAGCACAGTGGCGCAAAGCGTGTCGAAGTGCGCTTGTGGGAACAATCAAATGAAGTCCATTTAATGGTGAAGGATCTGGGCCAGGGATTCGACCTTCTGTCGGCGATGCAAGGCGCTGGTCTGGGTCTCACCAGCATGCGAGAGCGGGCGCGTTTGGTGAATGGAATCATTGCCATAGACTCGAAACCAAAGGGCGGAACAACGATCCACGTTCATGTGCCGTTTGATTCAAGCCGTCAATTGGAGAGGCTGGCTGGATAGTTAACTGGTGACTGGACCTGTAAATGGTCGAGTTAGGGTCGGCGAGGCGACGCTGTGCGATTCACTTCTAACGTCATCGCCTAATCCTGTGCAGCGTATATCACCCTATGCTCCGCAGCGGTATACTCTGTCCGCGTTTGTAATGGCCCTATCGCGCCGAGGCGGTTGTCAGTGATGCCCCGCCCCTTGCTGCAAATTCAGATAGTGTCATTCGAGAGGTTCTTATGAAAAACATCTTCGTCGGTAATCTCGATTTCCACGTTGTTGAGGATGAGCTTCGCCAGCTTTTCGCGCAATTCGGCCAAGTGGATCGGGTGTCGGTGATGACGGATCGTGATACCGGACGGTCTCGCGGATTCGCGTTCGTGGAGATGACGAACAACGAGGAGGGCGAGAAAGCTATTGCCGAGTTGAACGGCTCTCAGTTCTCTGGCCGAACTCTCAATGTAAATGAAGCTCGCCCCAAAATGGAACGCGCAGGAAGGAGTAGCGGGTTTGATAGAGGTGGCAGCCGGAGGCGTGAACGCGGCTGGTGAGTTCCCCATTCGTTCCAATGCGAGAGGGGGCGCTTCGTTTGTCACGCTGGCACTTCATTGCAGACGCTCTAATCACGGCTCGTCGCGCCGCGCTTTCACCTCAAAACGGTGCTTGAAAGGCCGCCGCGTTGCCATAACTGGCGCGGGTTTTGGCAGGCAAAACAACTCCGGCTTCCCTCTCCCTTATCCGCGCTCCTTTCCATGCTGTAGCTAACGCCTAAGGTCAGCAATCTCGCTCAATTTCAGCAACATCTCATCGTTAACTTTGGTCAGACAACGAACACTGGCCATCAGGAGTCAACTTCGTTATGAGAAAGTCCGTCGGTTCTCTACTTTGTAGTGTTCTCGCGTTTGTTCTTCTTGCAATGTCCAGCTCTCAAGCGCAAACTGTACAAGCTTCATGCACATTTCACGTTTTCAGCCTGTCTTCCAATCCACAGTCGATTTGGGTCACCGGGGTGAACGACTATGGCACCGTGGTGGGCTACGCGGATTTCGGAACGGGCGCGCCCCCTCAATCCAGGGCTTTCATCCATTACTCGGGTGGCGGTACCACCTATTGGTTGCCGTCAGGGGCAAAGAGCAGCGCCTTCGGCGGACGGAACAATGCGGGCGTCACAACTGGCGCATACGTGGATTCGGCAAACCAGAGACATGCCTTTCTGCTGAAAGGTTCGACGCTAAGTCCAATCGTGAGACCTTTTGGCGCGGGTCCGGCAGGCATTAACAAGTACACCACCGTTGTAGGCGTGTATACCGATAGCAATGGACATGACCATGGTTTCAAACGCTACAGCGATGGCAACACCATTCATTTGAGCTATCCCGGCGCAATCAATACCGATGCGGTAGGCATCAACGACAGCGGTGTGATCGTTGGCACGTATCTTGGAACGGACAGTGCTGAGCATGGCTTAATCTACAAAGGTGGCCAGTGGGCAAAGTTGCAGTTCCCAAACGCTACGCAGTCAACCGAGCTGTTCGGGATCAGCAACTCCAATGTGATTGTGGGACAGGGTCAGGCCCATGGATACATGTACAAGAATGGCACTGCAAAGGAAATTTCAGTGCCCGGTTTTGCAGAGACTCAAGTCAGGGCCATCGCTCCTGGCGGTCTAATTGCTGGTATGGCGGGCCTGACGCACGGGTTCCTAGCATCCTGCCATTAGTTGGTGGAGGTTCAACACGGCTGTTCAGGCAGCCTGCCCTGGCGTTGCACGCAGGTGTTTCCGCAGAAGGGATTCGACATATTTTCCTAAAGCGATTTCCATTTCAGACTTCGCATGTTCAAAGCTGCCCGCTTGAACGGTGATGGGTGGTTGTTCGCAGCTACCGTTCCATCCGTCATCGGTGAGCCAAAACTTGCACTCAATACGCAGAAACGGCGTTACTCCGAGCGTTACGGCCTGAGTTCCCATAAAAGCCTCTCAATGCTGCCTCCCGAGACGCCATGATAAACCAGTTGGCCGCCACTACGGTTGAATTCTCCTAAAGATCGTTTTGCCGCCCAAGTCCACAATGGGCGATGGGGCTTGACTCCTGCATGTATCATTGAAGGTACATACCTTGGCGCGATGTGGCTATGGAACGTCCAGTAAGAGAACACATCAACTTCCTCGAACGCCGAGTTCAGAAATTGAACAGGCTCATTATGGACAACATGCGAACGCAAGAAGAACGCAACCGACTTGAATCCGAAATTCGGGCCGCTCAGTTGGCGCTTGACCACTATCGCAGGGCTCTAGAGCTGGAGAGGCAAGTTAGACGTTCGGCTTAAGCGGTGCGGATTGCCTCAATCAGAGCTTCCGGCCCATCCACGCCATAAACAACTACATCCGCGAACTCAGGCTGACCTTTTTCGTTCATGATTATGACGATCCGACCTTGAGGGCATTTCGCTCGGAAGGTTTCGACCACCCGCTTTCGTGATGGGAACGGTAGCGAGTAGCAAAGAAGCAGCACGCCGCAATGTCCGCACTCAATTCTTGAAAGTCCATCCTTAGGATCAAGGCTTGTAATCACGTCGAATCCGGCACTGCGGAGCACGGCCTCTCGCAACCAAAGAAGCTCCGGGTTTATGCCAACTGAAAGCACTTTTGTTGAAGGCATTTTGGACTTTTGTGTGAAGGTTTGCCCGTCGAGTCTGCTTTATGCGAACGCGACGATTACGTGCGCCATGTTCTGCGGTGTACTGGTGGCAGTGTTGCGTTGACGTTCTTTAGCTTTGATGTGGCTTCGTAGCGAGTTGGACGCGATCATAGGATTGGCGCGTTTCTTCTTCCATTGCCCGCAGTAGTTCGTTAGTGAGTTTATTCAGTTTTTCAGGATCGTCTTCTTGGGCTACCTCGGCTGCAAGTTGCCGCCAAGTCTTTATTCGTTTTGGGCCGTCCGCCATGCGCCCCTCCAAAAATACAGAAGGGGGAGTCTGGCCCTTTTGGATGTAAACTTACGGGCATCGAACGGGGGCCAGCTCCGCTCACTGCTGTCTTACCTGAGCAGTCGTAGGATGACAAGGACAGGGCGTTCGATGCAATACAGTCAAAACGGGAGGGGACTTAAGACTGGGTAGTTCCCGGTCAAGCGGATTTCTTTGCGGCTTTGTCGTCCGCCTTGACTTGAGCCGTACGCTGCCTGCTCTCTCGATCCAGAGCACGGATGAGTTCTTCGGCCAGTTCAATGGCCTTTTCATGATCGTGTTCCTGCAAGACCAATTGGGCTACTTCCCGCCAAGAGCGGGTCGGTTTCAATTTGGAGATTGACACGGATTAAGAGGAACGACTCACGATTGTGCTCAGAGTAGTACGGATGGACGGCGGGAAAAATGCGCCAAATTACGCCAAAGCCTTGCCAGAGGGTTCGTTTGAAAGAAGACGCCCCCCTCAGTAGCAAGGAGTTCTTGGAGGCAAACCAAGGACGGCCCGGAGACGTTTCTCCCGATGCACTTGGATGAATCTCTTGGCACTAGAACATCTGAACTACAGAAAGTACCGGATCGAACATCAGAAAAACTCCAACTAAAATTCTCGCCATCTTAGGCTGGAGCTGAGGAGTTCCATGCCCAAGATCATCCAGATGCCACGTCGAACCCAGCCGGAAAGTCTAGACCGCACGACGCACCGTTCGATGGTCTTGCCTGACGTATACGAGGAATCCGAATCTCTGGCGAAGATTCAGCGCTGGCTCCAGATGGCGGACTCCGCACTGGAGAACGAGCAAACGTCCGAGAGAAAGCGCCCTGCTTAAGCCGTCTGAATTGTCCCGGTACCTTTGCCCTAAAGGCTAGCCTTTCATGTGGCTCGTTTCTCTAGGAAGGTGATAGCATGCTGAAACGTTTTAACCAGCCAAACTGCGCGCCAAAAAGAAGTACATCTTTGTTTTAGCAGGACTCGGTTTTTCGAAATTTCTGTAGGACCAAACGCTTTGATCGTCTCAGGGGGGCGCTCAATGGTCGTGCGAGTTCTCGTTGTTGATGACTACCAGCCGTGGCTTCGCTTCATTGGCTCGATGCTTGATGGCGTGTGGGAATTGCAGGTCATAGCCGAGGCATCCGGTGGGCGGGAGGCGGTTCAGAAAGCAGTACAACTGCAACCAGACCTGATCCTGCTAGACATCGGCCTTCCCACTCTCGATGGAATTGAAGCTGCGCGACAAATCCGCGAACATAGTCCAGACTCGAAGATTCTTTTCGTGAGCGAACAACGCGCTAAGGATGTCATTAGCGAAGCCTTGAGCATAGGATCGGGCTACGTCATCAAGTCTTGTGCCCCAAGAGAGTTGTTCCCGGCGATAAAGACCGTGCTTGCGGGTGGGCGGTTTGTCAGTTCCGGTGCAAATGGTCCCAACTTCAACGACCAAACTGTTGAAAACCGTCACGAAGTGAATTGTTTCCCGGATGAGGCGACATTTTTGGATGGCTTCGCCCGATTCGTGGCAACGTCGCTAAAAAAAGGGAGCGCAGTCGTCACTCTTTCCAGCGAGCCTCACCGCCTTGGTATTGTTCAGAGACTGAAATCCGAGGGCGTGGACGTAACCACGGCTATTGAGCAGCAGCGCTACCTTCCGTTGGACATTCCCGACGGATTCCAAACGTTTCAATTCGCCGAACATCTCGCAACCGATGCAGTGAAAGCAGCTAGGGAAAGAAATCTCCGCGTTGGAGTGGGTTGAGAATGTACGCATGCCTTGTGGTCACAAGGCAAATCCGGTGAACCGAGTCACCACGAATGCATGTGGAATGAGTTTGCTGAGACGTGGGACATTGACGTTTGGTGCGGGCGCGTAGATCAGGAGGGCGCCCTCCAAAGAAAACACGAAAGAAAACACGAATTGGGGTGGGATGCTGCTAAGCAAGAATGGTTTTGCGTTAGGTGTCTTCAGACTTCTGACCATACTTGCAAAGAAGACGCAGAACACGAACTCAGCTATCTTGATTGTGAACCTCCCAGTGCGCCTTGGCACACCCAACAGCACCCTCACTAGCCACCGTCCTGTATGGCAACAATTGAGCTTCCATTGCTCCGGGAAGTCATGAGCGCTGATTTCCTTGATAGGCACAAAAGGAATCTCAGTAGATTACTTTCGTTTGATCGACCTTGTGTCGGGAACCGATGCCTTCTGTCATTCTGTAGCAGCGCATGAGTTCCGATCCACAGATAGTCTTACGCCTTGCCTTCATTCGTGCTCAGGGCTACGAAAGGTTCTGCACCGTCAGCGCCGTTAAGACAAACGATCCCACTTCGCCGAAGCTGACGCCCTACCGCTGCCCAATAAAGGTTCAAGACAAGGACGATTTCCCCGACGGCGACTATGAGCTCGTACTTGGAGCGCAGACTTTCGTTTTGAAAAAAAGGAAGGGCGATTACCTGCCAATCGCCTACGAGACCTCTCCAAACAATGCAGCATCTTCCTGATCGCGTGCAAGAGTTGCGGCCGCGTGGTTCCACGAAGAAGTCGCCATGACTAGCCCGCAAAATCGGCCGTGCTTGTAAGAGGACGCGCCTGTGTCGCTCAAAGTGATAAATCTATACCACCTCAATGTCTCACGGTGAACTGCCGCTTCGTACAATCGGGCGCCATTTTACAGGCCATTTTTGAAAGAGATCGAACGAAGATTCCCGATCGAATACGAGAAGCAGCAAGGGCGTTGATGGTCCGTGAGCACGAGCTCTGCACCACCACACAGAAAGATTGGGCAGAACGCGAGTTGGTCATCACTGCCCTCCACTACTTGGAAGCTTTCCGAGATTGTCTAGAAATTCCCAGACAGGAACGGGTCCAAGGGGCCCCGTTTTCCCCGACGGCCGTCAAGCCCTCGATCACCTCGATTTCTTGGGAGTAATCGCGGGTTGGGGGTGGAAAAAGGAACTTCCCGTCTAGTCGTCGCCAGCGGCAAGGCTTTTCAGGCCGAAGCAGTCCGGTACCCCTACCCAGCACGACAGTCCGCGTAGGTTTTAGCGTTCTTCCTGCTATGATTACGCCAAAGTTGTTCCGTCGTCCCTGATCGCGAGTTGCGCACCTTCCCGGCCTAAGCCGGGATGATGTGCTCTGACAAATCTAAAATCCTGTGCGCGGTTTTTACGATTATCGGCTCGTCACCCTATCCGTCCTGATCGCGATTTGTGCGTCATACGCCGCGCTTGAACTGGCTGCGCGAATCACAGCGGCAACAGGCAAATTTCGTCTCGCATGGCTGAGTGGTGGTGCGGTCGCAATGGGTCTGGGGATCTGGTCCATGCACTACATCGGCATGCTTGCTTTTACGTTGCCGGTTGCGGTGCT